>Ga0065711_1028985_pt1 | contig 38154 bp, 10 predicted proteins | sample Hoacrofraction12_FD_59098 | JGI IMG/M metagenome (GOLD analysis project Ga0065711, IMG submission 59098) | Hoatzin crop microbial communities from Cojedes, Venezuela - Epithelial fraction 12 v2 (version 2) | ecosystem: Host-associated > Birds > Digestive system > Esophagus > Crop | place...
AATTCAGAGTACAGAAAAGAGGCCTTCCCTTGTCTCAGTCCTCTAAGCCGATACGTCTAGTCCATATAAACTTCCCAGTTTTCCCTCTCTGTCTGTAGTCACAACCTGGTACTCCTGGCAGCTCACCTGCCTGGAAACCCAGTCCAGCCCAAAGCTGGTGACAGTCCTCTGCTCCATGGTTTACCAGAAAAAGTTTGCCAAACTGCCACTTTAGGGGAATGAAGGCAGACATTGCATGGCAGTAACAGTAAGAAAGCCAGTTCAAGAGCTAATTGGAAACAGAAGACTAGAAATAATCAGAAAATTCAGAGCAATCACTCACCCAACCCAACTGCACAACAGCGCACATCTACCAGTCTCCTGTAGGACAGGAGAAGGATCCAAGTCAACTATCTGACAGCTCACAAAGTGAAAATTACACACCAACAAATGCACAGCCTGAATAGAGAGTCTTTATTTTCCATTATGAATTTAGATAAAATTTGGTAATATTTACAGAGAGATCTGACATTTAACCACCTGACTGCACAACTTCTGTTAATAAGAGTTTTGTCGTTAACTTCAGTAGAGTCACAATTGCACAATTTTTTTTTTTAATCCTTAGAAACCTTATAGTTTGGATATTCTCTTTCCTAAATTGAAAATCGATGTTGCAGTCAATGAAATCTTTTTAACTTCAGTAATACAGAGTTAGGACTTGAATGTACAATTCCCTGTTCAATCATATTAACCTTAGCCTTGAGGATGTATTACGGTAACCAGCGCGCATTACAAATTAACCTCTGTATTAAAAGTTAAACCTGAATAAACTCACAGGAAATAAGGCCAGAAGGCAAGAAATCAAGCAGTCTGCAGAAAACAAGGGAAAGTCTGCCCCTCATATCCCACCAAAGCCTTTCACGGGAGCATGGCTCACAGAAGAACAGAGCACACAGAACCTATTCCCCTGTTTTGAAAGAGAAGTCACTAGGGAGCTCCTCACTAATGCAGAAGCATTCCTGCAATCAACCTTGGCTTTCTAACTTCAGGGATAATTTCCAATAGACTTTAGGTTTCTTCACTTTTGTAGTCATAAAATGGTAAAAGAGAGCACCTAGCCAGCCTATACAAGACTATTCAGTTGCATTTAACAAACATCAAAAAAAGCACTTAAACAGGCACAGCAGTGGGAAGAAATGAAATGCCACAACCTATTTTGTCAAATAATGCCTATACAAAATCCAGCACAATTTTTCAAGTGTATTCACAAAAGTGCATTTCCAATTCAAAATCACTTGTAGAAATATTTTTCAACTACATTTGGATACTTTTGATATGAACACCTTAATTTTTAATTATGAAAAATAATTTCCTGTTCTCTGATGTTGCTATATCTTTCACTAAGAGATGCTAAAAGAAATATTGATAACAATATTTGGAAGGGAGCCTGAACATTTTAAATGAGACCTTAAAAGTGAAATGATTTCTGCTATTCCAGTAAAAATCAGATTTTAATGTCCTCAGTGGAAAGTAAAAAAGAAATTTAAAAGTGATACAACTATTTTCTAACTGACAAATCTCTCTTCAACTTTCTATACTACAACTTTTTTTTATCCCATTTTTAAAAGCCAAAGTGGGAAAAATACTTTTTTTTTTTTTTTTTTTTCTAAGCTGTATCCTACCTTACCAGTTATTACTTTGCTTTTACGGTAGAGACATTCTGGTAGAAAACCTGAAAATTATCTCCCTCTTTCATATTAACAATTTTAAACTGTTAAATACGTGAGTGGAGGAAAGTACAGAACTTCAACTTAAAGATAAAACCAGACTGGAGCTTTGCATACTTGAAAACAACTTACATCAAAGTCAGGGAAGACTGAGAAGATTAAAAGAGATTCCAAAACTCCAGAGCTGTAGCTGTGAAAAACGCTGTTTGCTCTGTGCCAGGAGCCTGACCTACTATGCAGTAATTATCATTGCTCTGTAAAGCTTGTTTTACAACTGGTTGAGTACAACATTTACCCACTGAACTAGAAAACAAATTATGTCAAAGAAATATTTAAGTTCTATAAACCAGATAAATGCAACCTGAATTTAAATTAATTTTGATGTCACTCTAAACAATTACGCTAAGAAAATCTAACAGCTCCCTGCTCATTTATTTGTTTAGGAAGATTTTCCACTGTGTCATAATAATTTTATTCATGCTTGATTAGAAAAACTTGTAATCTCAGAGAGTAAATTGATTATTAACATAAGGCAATTTCACAAGGTCCCTCCAAACACATAATTTGAGGGAAATCAATGCTGAAACACCAAATATGACAACACAAAGGACTGTCAGTTTTATGAGGTGTTTATCACTAAGATAATGCTATAATAACCTCCTCTGAAATATTATAAACACAACAATTGGAAATAAGGAAGTTGTTTCAAAAATATTTACTTCAAGGCACCTGCAGCTTTCCAAGGAATAGAGAGTCCAGAATATGGCTGTGGTATCGTAGCCAGATTTGTAAATGTTTGAACTGAATTCATGGCTGAAACTAGGGAAACCATCACGGTGGAGAATCTGTCTGTTTAAGTACACGTGAAACATATTAAAAAATTCTGTTAATACATAAAAATAAAGTTGTTGGCAGCTAGGCTGAGAATAAGCTACAGCTATTTAAGTAAAACCACAGAGAATTGTCTGGGTTGGAAGGGATCTCTTCAGATCATCTAGTACAATCCCCCTCTCAAGCAGGATCAATTGTCTAGGACTGTGTCTATTCAGCTTTTGAATATCTCCACAGACGGAGACTCCACTACCTCTCTGGGTAAGCTGTATCAGTATTTGACCACCCTCACAATAAAAAAGTGTTTTCTTGTGTTCAGACAGAATTTCCTGTTGTTGATCTCCCCTGACCTGCTGGAAATACTCTTCCAAATGCAGGCCAGGATATTGTTGGCCTTTTTTTGCCATGAGGGTGCATCACTCGCTCATGGTCTGATTGTTGTCCAGCAAGTTCTTCTCCACAAATCTCCTTCTCAGTCTGCTTCCAGTGTATACTGATACCTGAGGTTATTCCTCCCTAGATGCAGGATTTTGCATTTTCCCTTCTCCAGTATTGAGCCCTGGGGTACATCACTAGTGACTTGTCTCCAGCTGGACTTTGTGCCACTGACCACAACCCCCTGGGCCCAGTTGTTCAGACGGTTTTCATTTCACCTTACTATCCACTTATCTAACCTGTACTTTGTCAGCTTGTCTACGAAGCTGACAACATGAAGTTATGGGAAGTCAAAGGCTTTGCTAAAGTTGAGGTCAACAACATCCACTGCTCACCTCTCATTCACCAAGCCTCATTCACCTCATTTTAGATGGCAATGTAGTTGGTCAAGCATGATTTCCCCTTCATAAATCCATGCAGACTATCCCAATCACCTTCTTGTTTTTCATGTGTTTGGAAATGGTTTCCAGGATTTCCTCTATCACATTCCTAGGGATTGAAGTGAAGCTGATGGGCCTCTAGTGCCCCAGATCTTCCTTCTTGAAGACAGAAGTGATATCTGCTGTCTTTCAGTCTTCAAGAACCTCTCCCAGTCACCATGACCTTTCAAAGATAATGAAGAGTAGCCTTGCAATGACATCAGCCAGCTCCTACTGCACTTGTCACTGCAATCCATCAGGCCCCATGGACTTACAAAGATTTCCTCCATCTGAAGCTGCTGGATGCAAGAGACTGACAGCAAACAGCGACTTCAGTAGCACTTGGCTCCTGCACCTTGTGACCATCATCTTTAAGGATGTATACACTGAATGGAGAAAGTATGCTGGCCTCTTTTTTATGCCCTTCTGCACATCTCTCAGCTGCTTCTGCTATCTCTGCACAAACTGCTGCATCGCCTGGTCGTTATCTGGTCCTCTTCCTAAAAGGGTACTTGACCCTCCCTAATCAGGGGTCAGCTAGAACTTGGGCTGCAGACACCCTTTGGTGCAATCAAGGACAGCTGATGGAGTTCATTAGAAGCTGCTAGAGCTACCTGTACCTTAGCCTTACCTGGCAGCAGCAGGCACCCTCAGGTTCCCCAGAGTTTTCCCAGAAGTGCCTAAATCCCAGAAAAAGCTCCCAGAAGCTCAAGAAGATACCAAGAAGATCTCAAAGAAGCAGACACTGCTGCACAAACTGCTGTGTATGTTAGCTGCGTGCTGGGCTTGGCTCTTCTACAGGCCAACTGAGAATGAAAAATGACCATTTCTAGATTTCACAGTACAGCTGTCTCTTCACAGTAAGAGAATTTTTGTACTTCATTGAAATATAATACTAAAAAATTAAATTATTTTCAGAAAAAATAGTATTTATAAAAAATGCATCAAGTTCAGGGAAAATCCCTGCTACAAAGATATCTAACTGAAATTCAGCATTGATTTCCAAAACTTTTGGATTATATTTTGGAAATACAGATTTCACTTCACTGCATTTAACATAGTAAAGGCAGAGTCTGGAAAACTCCATGCAGTGTGTAGTTATATGTACCAGAAATTTTTAAGAAAGTGCAGCAACATGACAAAATTATTTAAAGACTTTAGAAAATTCTTTGTGTGGAGAGCTGAAGGACATTAGCTGAATTTTCTAACAAAATAAGGAATGGTGATTTGATTACAGAGAAAAAACTTTAAATATCTCTTTAATGTAAAGCAGATATTACAACAAAACAGTTGTTGAAGGCTTACGCTACATGCCGAGTTGTAAAATAAAAAGCACATTTTGAAATGTGGGATTAATAAGAAACACTGGAACAAAGAAATCAAGGAGACTTGTTAAGTCTCTGTTGACGACTTTCAGATGGAAACTGCACTTCTATGAAAGATATACTTCACTAAAGTGCAGGAATACTGAGAAAAATACTCAAGTTCTGCATAATGCAGGGAGCCAGGAAGATGGCGTAGTTGTCCACTGTGGTTTAAACTCCACGCAATGCTAGGTTAGCACCCACTCTTTCTATTTTTTGTTTGTCAGTAATATTGGACGAGGGACTTTTCTGAGTAACACCTAATCACCTTCTGAAGCTCCTGCTGTCATTCTGAACACTGATGTAACAGTATCAGGTTGCTGCAGCAGTAACATTCTGCTCTGAATGCCTGAAGCCAACAACAGGGACAGTGAAAAATTATGTATGAACGTAATGTCCATAAGATGGCTTAACGTTTCTCATGCAGGAATGAGGAAAAGTGAATGAGTAGATGTTTCTACTGGCCCACTTCCCCCAGTGACCAGAACTAAAACCAAAGGCTCTTACTTAGCATGTTCTCACGTCTAACATAAATCACTGAACTAAAGATAACAAAATTAAAATAGTACACAAAATCACTAGTGGTAGAGCAAAGAGAAACACCAGCCTTTTCTGAGAACAGCAAAGGTTTGGGGACTCCTTTCACCCACAGGAAAACTGTGGGTACCATGGCAAAAGGAGAAACATAAGGGCAGTAAACGTTCATACAAAATTTAACTTGGTTCACTCAAGACATTGTCACAACAAAGATGACTTTAAACGAGTATCGTATATGTCTCAGGTTGGTTGAAGAATCAGAAATAAGTTCACTGTGTGATTCTGGATATGGCCTGAATATCATGCAGCTACTATTTCTTCTGCCATAATCATTACTTTCCTTTTCTATGTAACACTCTAAATAAGGATGCACCATATATGATGAATCATTGCATATCTTTTTTTTTTTTTGTAGAGCTACAGTAAATGCTAAGTAGTTTTTTTTGTGTAGCTAGAGAAGCATGGTAGTAAACAGAAAGCCACTTGTTTCACTGTAGCTCACAACCCTGTTCCTCCTTTTTTATTGCTCTGCAAAGGAAACAAGCTATATAATTCTGGAGATTGTTATTTGTACTACCTCACTGCTCACGAAGGTTGCTCTCTTCTCCTGCATAAGCCAGCTATATGCAGAACGAGAAGACATAACAAACAAGATGAGAGGAAAAGGTGTCACAATAAGTGAAGAAAGAACAGGGACTAACAAGTTTACTCTTATAAACATAACCGATACACTTGTTAAATGCTAAACTATTAATGTGTTTGTTTATTCAGAAAATAAATATTTATGCATTTTGCTACTACAGCAGTATGAACGAAGTAATATGCATAAGAATGCAATTTTTATTTATCTTCACACTAATTGTTCTCCATGACTACACTAATTCAAATTTTTAGTGAGTTTGGAATTTTCTCTGAAGCAAAGCCAAAAAACAGAGCATGTGTCCTGACACAGGATCCTTTAATGCTGCACAGATCTAGTCAAACAGCTTTCAGGGCTTCACCTCTCTCATTCTGAGTGATCTCCTTTTAGTACATTTCTGTAAACATATCACATTAGTATACACTGTTTTCTGCAAACTCTTTTGTCCTTTGGGATATCTGGAAAGCATCCCGGGAGACCAACTTGGACAGAAGACATGTCACGCACTTCTGTCATCAAGTTCCATTGCTGGCTTATTTGAGTACCATCATTTAAACGCGGAAGAACCTAAACTTCTCTCTGACACGGGAGCAAGATCATATCCCAGCATGATCATACAGTAGTAATACACTGGATCACCAAGTCACAGAAAACAACAAACTTGGTATTTTAATAATCACGTGTTGGCTCAAATGATACCCCTTAGCTCTATCTACAGTGTATACATTGGACAAAAGCTGTTACCACTTTATTTAAAATAATATATTGATCCCCCTTTACTCTTGAAATTAATAACCTGCAGTCATCGTCTATTTCAGTGATGTTTTAAATTTGTGCTTGTAAGCCAGTTTTACATATACGTGAATAAGTATTTTAAGGTTGGCATAACTTTGAACTAAAAATCTACAATTCAGTTAATCTTTATATTTATTATAATTATACAATGATATATATAATTATACTTATTGTATTTCCACAATAATTATTACATGTATTTTTACTATGTAATTTTTGATGCAGGTTATTCCTATGAGGTGAAATAAATATTACTACCCATACTGATTCCTCTTGTCTTAGTTCTCTCTATAGTGAACGCAGGGAGATAGGTGCCCACTCTGGCACAGGCTCCCACCTTTCGTATTTCTTAGTAGTTTAATATTAAACTCTGATCTTGGATGATATAATAAAATTCCACTTAAAACACTCGAAAATGAAAACACATGGCTCAGGCCAGTTCAAAGAGGGAAGAAATCCGCTGGCGTGGCTTCTTTTCTTCCCTTTCTACCTCATTTTGTACTGCCACTTACCAAAGTCACTAGTCCTAACATGACTCGTCTACATGTTTATTTGAGTTTTGGACAATATCACCATTTACTCTGTTAATTTTCCTCAGTTCCTTATATCTTGCTTTAATGTATGTTGAGAGGTCTCTAACTTACACACTTAATGATTCTCCTCTCAACTCCTTATTAATCTAAGGCTAATTCTCAAAGGAGCTGAACACTTCAAAATGTTCCTCAGATAAGTGAGAATTAAAAATTTGAATGTAACATGTACAATGTGAATGGGAAGTTTAAAAAAAAATCACTTTCTCTAAGTGTGGTGTCCAAATTGAGTAGATACTTTCAAAGGTTTTGAAGTGGGTTGTTTTCCTAATATGTTAACAATTCCAGTCTGCAAAATGGACACATTTAGGTCTGAACAATATGCTGAAGAAAAATCATCAGTTAGTTACACGCTCAATATTCTGCTTTAATCTTCAAAAGACAGTCCATGATAAAACAAAGAACTTCATATAATGTGAAAGATTTGGAGGATCTGCTGGAAGCAGAACAGAGGAATGACATCTACAATTAAATAAAAAGGAATATTTAATAGCCATTAGATGTGCACTGTCCTGTTTGTCATTACACAGAGCAGAGATCTTGTTACAAACAGTATGTTATTGTGGAATTAAATGTATTGGAAATGCAAATGCACATGGGAGTTGAATTAAGATTGCAAACTATGTTACTAATGCTCGGGCAGAGGTGGCCTGCAGAAAGAGTATTGTTGTGAGCATCTCACTGGTAGAAAGATAAAGACAGATGCTGAGGCTTTGTGGACTGCTGTTCCCATTGTTTGGCTCAAGGCAACTGTGTGCATGGCTGAGATTATAAAACAATCAGTGCTCCTGTTTTTATAGATATTGGAGTGAGACAGTAGTTATGAACAGGAAATGTCCACGATGAATGTATCAACCCCCTGATTTCCACTGCAAAATGAAAAAAAAAGAAAGCATTTCCAAATTAATTTATGCACCATTATATATAATAGTGTGTTAACTTTGAATCTTTGTCTCAAAAGATTAAGAAGTTAAAAGAGTGATGTCTCTAAAACACAGACATATTTATAACTGTTCCTAAAAGAGAACTCATAATCTGTGTGTTTCTGCAGATTCAACACTCCACAGAAAAATGCTCTCAAATATGCTAAAACTGGATATCCATAGCTTTTCAGTATTCTGGATACTTAATTGCATAACAGTAGGAGTCATAGTGATTATAAATTCCTTAACAACATGTTAATATGCTATTAAATATGCTTCAATAGTATATTCACCACGGAATTTTTCTGAACTCTCAGTCCTTACTGTGAAACTTAGTAACCTCAGCTTTCAAATTTTCATGTTCAACTTAAGCGAAATCTAGTACTATTTTTGTAACTTAAAAAACAATATAATATATAGCTTTGGGGCCTACATGCCATTACTCACTTTGTTCAAGAACTGCTCTTCTGTTATTGTTATTATTATTGCTGGAATTCTTAAACTGGCTTTTCATAACTCACTGTAGTTGAGTAAGATCAATGATGAGTAATACTAAATCCTTCCATTTCAGATAATTTAACCGAGATACTAAATATCAAGATGCCTAACCAAACCAAGAAATATTGAGAGATCCAACTTAAAAACCACAAAATAGGCACAATTTAACTCATAAAAATATTGAAATGTTTGAGTCTGAATATCGTCTCACACTTATAGGAGCAGACTAGATTATTGCATCTCAAAACTGAATTATTTCTTGTGATACCACAATCGTAAATATTCATTATCTGTTCTACTGAACTACCAAATTCAGTAAGTCAGGGAAAACAAAATCACAACACAGCAAAACCAGCCAGTCAGTTACTTCATTATATTAAAATTCTGAATAACCAAAGGTTTACTTTATATCTTGGACATAATCTCATCTCCTTCCCTCTCTTCCCCCCCATCTCTTTTCTCTGTATATATATGTTAGGGAGGGTCTGACACTTGCATAACAGCATCTACAACAAAACTTGGGTCACCAGTACCGGTTTCTGTTATTATTTTAGATAATGACCCTAAATTCGTATTTTTCTATATATCTTAGACATAGTAAGCTATTGTCTATCCCTGCCATAAAATGAAAACTTCTGACAAATTTTAATATTCTTTCACTTAAAATTACAGCAGAAACATGTTGTACTAATGACAATATCTACATCTTTGCTGCCAGTCATTAAAACACTTCAGATAGTTGAAATTGTTAAATCTCCTTCAACTGAAGAGAAATCTCAACTGTCAAAGCTCAGTTTGTTGTCTGCATGCTTCATACTCAGCTGCTACCTTTCCGTATTTTAGTAGTGCTCAGAAAGAAGTCACGCAACAAGGTCAGTTAACACACTCACCAGTTGTCCACCAAGTTTACTCACCCTTTGACCTTCTTTGCCAGGTGGACCTGGGGGACCCTCGAGCCCTGGCAAACCCTGAAAATACAAACATTAAACAAATGTAACATGGAGTGTTATTTTAATTCTCTATTGTTCTATAGAAGTAAGACTAAGCCAAAGAGCCAGATGTCAAGACAAAGTGTTTATTTCTAGTAATAAAAATAGGTTATTCATAATAACTCCTCTCAGGATAATACTATATTCAGGAGTGAGAAAAAATGCAAACAATAATTATTAATCACATTCCTCCACATAAAGGCTGAATCATTTGGGAAAGAAGAGGTAAGTCAGCACTACCTAAGCACAGCTATATTTAACTACGGTATTACATGAAAACTGATTTATCTTGTTAAGTTAGGATGCCATAAGAAAAAATAGTTGTATTGAATGACAACTTACTCTACAATTCAAATTCAAACATAGGCACTGAAGGGGGAAGGGAAGGGAAGGGAGGGGAGGGAAAGGGGACTAAATATAGCAGAAAGACTTCTGCTCGCTGTATTGTAAGAACCAGCCCTGCGCAGCTTCCTCTGTGTGCCTGGCTCGGCTTTTCGAAACCCTTCAGCGCCACTTCTCCCTCGCCCTCTCCCCCGACCAGGCGCTGGAGCTTTGGGTGTTTTGAATATGACCTCGACTTGTGAGCCTTCCTTCTGGACCCAGTGCCTTTACTGTCACAAACAGAACCACAGCCTGTTTCTGATGCTTTGGGGCTTTAATTTTATATCTGATTAATGTATGATATAACCATAAAGCCTTCAGATAACAGCTCTGTACTTAAAACAGTGCCCCCTCCCTTTACTTTATGAGTCACCTTGGAACACAATTTTTGAAAAACATTATTTCAAGGAAGCTATCCAATTTCCATTATAGCAACAAGAAATATGAAATCAGTTTCAATGTAATCAGCAAAGAGCACTGAACAGTTCTACTTTGTATAATTAAAAAAAAGTCTTGACTTTAATAGTGCATAATATTACAGGGTATCACCAAATTAAAGAAGTTACATTTAGTTTATTTAAGCATTTAAAATATTAAATTCTTAACCATTTAAATTACTCAGACTCAGGTATTGCTTCAACTTTAGTTATATCTTTGGTCAAATTCTGAACTCCTTATTTAGACTCAATTACACATATTTATTGCCCCAATATGGGTAAACTGAGGCCCCCTGATAACCACATTTTTAAAAAGTGTCCAGATTTCCAGAAATGAACTAAAAAAGTTAATTTATGAGCTCTAATTCCCAACACAAATTCGAGAAAGTAAGTGGGCATGACAAAGCTGCTAGCTTGCGTATCTTCAAGTGATGTTTTAAGTAGAATGAAGTCTGACTTCAATTTTAAACAAGAATTCATCAGTTCAAGAGTTATTCTATTCTCATCATTTTTCTTTTTTCAAACATCGAAGCTAGCTGAGTACCTCAGACTATTTCATTGTCGGATATTTCTCCTTTCACTTCAGTTCATAATGTAAACAAGATAAGGTTTGGGATCTTTTACAAAACCGATGAGCACCATTTCCATCTTTCCCCCAAAATTTATGGAACTAGAATGTCAATGACAATGTTGTGTCCAACAAATAAATCACTGTAAATTAATTATGTAGCTTCTACATGCACAAACCCATAACGCAATATGCGAATGTGACCTCTGCAAACCCTTCCTGCTTTTTCCTCGAGACAGTTTGGAACTTGCAGAGAATTCTGTCTGTTCAACTGTTAGCAATATTCTACCTTTGTAGAGAAGTTCTGGGAATTCAGGAAGAGGTGGAGTTCTGTTTTGTTAATATTTCATTTCCAATGACAACTTTATGCAAGGCAATGCGATGAAAACCTGCAACGTCTGTTTTATGGAGGAGGAAATACTTAGCCTCACATATCTGTACAATAAGCCTCCAAGGGGACAACAATTACACAAGAGTGTAACTGCACAATAATGATAATTAACAGCCAACATTTTTGTCCAAGACCTAATTTTATTCTTTTTCTTCTCTCTACAATATTATTGTCAACAAAAAGGAATCAGATAAGCAGGTTTATCTTCGAGGAAAGGGAGGAGAGCAGCTTACAATTGGTAACTAGGCAGTGAGGACTACCCTGTACAAGGAGCCACATCCTGACATTGAAACCGAGGTAAAAGTTCACACCAGCTTCAGTGGGATCTTCGGTTTAAAAAGTGATAGGACAACTTGGGCCATATTAACTAACGCGGCTGTAAAACTGTAATAACTTGGCAACAGTAATGACTTAGCAATGCTATCCCTGTTCAGCATTCACTGAATGAGATCCTGGAAAAATAACCGAAGAAGAAACCTGCAGAAGCAATGAAAAGGAAAACTCTACAGTGAAATCTGTCTAAAGAGATGACTAAAATATCCCCTGCTGAACTCATATAAAACTTGGCAATGAATGTAACAGTTTAGGGCAGAAAAGAAGTATGTATTTGCAGGAAGGCAGACCAATGCGTCTACTTAGGTCTTCTCTCTATTTAACTTCAGAACATCTCCCTTTGGAGATCAAAGATCAGATTCTCCACTCCCTGAGATCCTGGATGGCACAATGGGTAGACAAACCCCACCAAAGGAGCCCACCACTGCAGACAGAAAGGGACAGAATACAGACTGAATATATACATGTGGCCTCAAGGGATTGTGTTGAAAACATTTCTGTCAGAAGGCAATCTATTTTACACGTACCATCTTCCCAGGTATACAACATCCAAAGCAATTTAAATGATTCACTATGTGTCATCCTGATAGTCTTGCGCTGGCAAGAGGATGGGTATGGCAATGAGCAAAAGGAGGTGTAGGCCATTGCACAAGGAAAAGTGAGATATAAGAACAGCCTGTCCCTGTGGCATCAGACTGGCAGGAAAATAGATGCTACAGGTGGCCTTATATGCATGCGATTTTCCTCACTGCCACCTTTGAGGTTGGAAGGAGGTACCTGCCTCATGGAGACGCAAACTAAAATAAGATATGCAGTCTTTAGGGTTGTACCTGTCATGGACCAGGCAAGGCCCTTGGAGTTATGTGCCTGAAAGAGCTTGAGGAACATGAAGTGGAAATGTCTCCAACACTACCGTGTAGCTTGGTGGAAAAAAAAGTCAGTAAGCAGGAGATGGGCTCAGGTGCATCTGAAACTTAGAAAATGTATTACAGTGAGTGAGAATGGCTATGAACAGAGATGAAACATGATGCACAGGCAGGCACAAGAGTGTTCTACAACATCTTGAAAACAAAGTTAAGAGTGGAAACTTGTGAATTCCTTCATAAGAAGTAAACCATAAAGGGAAATGCTGGCAAGGGAAGAGACGTTAGTTGTGAAGTTAGATAAAGAAAAAGCAACCATGCACTGAAGTACATGCTGACAGATATTTAAACAAAATATCGACAGATACATAAACAAATTATTGTCAAAACTTCGATTAAGCTTTAGTTGAGGGAATACAGGAAAAAAGACAGATTTAAAAAATGCTACAGTAGAATAAGTGAGCTTTTAAAAGAACTTATATGTCATTGAAAATATGTGTAGGAATTAACATTTTAATACTTAACAGTCTATATTTGTTGCAAGTATCAGGAGATAAAGGCTAATAAGAATTATTAAACTTCAGATGGTAGAAGAAAAATGTGTTTGGAAGTGATAGAAAAATCAGCTAACAAATCAGCCAGTTAAGCTGTTTTAAGTTTCATAAGCTATCAATTTAAAGTGCATTAGCTGGCATGTAACTATCAGAAGCTGTTTATTGCAGCAGAGCTAAAATCCTGTCATGCGACCCTACAGGTACAAAAACATTTCTAATTGCCAGATACATCATGACAAGCATCCACAGAGGCATGGTGGAGGCTTGGTTCGTAAATTTAATAGCTCAGAGTAACTGCCTAAGAACACACTCTGAACAATAGCAAAGCTTTTATTGTGACTTCTTGGTGAATGAAACAAAACAAAACAGAAAAAAAAAAGTCTCAGCTGAAGTGGAAGAGTGAAGTTGTTATTCGTATCACTTCCTCTGGAAGCTTATGGCTGATGCCAAAAGAGTAAAATATTAGACAAGTAAGTATATTTTGGTATTCTGAAAGTTGCTTCAAAACATAGCTGACAGTTTTTGAAGCAGAAGGCCAGACAGCTGCCTTAGGTACTCGTGGGTAGCGTTGCTGAAACAGGTTCTGGGCACAGCAGCCTTTCCTTCTCAACACAAATTAGAAGTATAATACAAGTGCTAACATCAATAAGGCAGGTCTAATTAAGGCACAAAAACTGTTTCATTATAGACTGGTTTCTGCGTTCTACACATAAACTACTCTCCTCCATTTTTCTTCTCACTACGAATTCCAGAAAACACATGACCTCAATTTTTATTGAAGAAATGCTACTAGACAGGGAAAAAGTGTATGTAGTTTAGTGAGATAAGTCAAGAAAAGACAGAGACAAAGTCTGAATTAGGTATGCAGAAACAATCATGGCATTGTAAGAATAGGTCATTTTTTAACCATTTGAATATGTGAGCTTTTACAATGCTAAAACTTGCTACTTTAAAAAGACCCAGCTATAACAGACATGATTTGGCTTAGCAATTTGAAAATAATACTTTTATAAATAGAAAGGTATAGGTCTACTGAAACAAAATCAACACTTAAACCTTTTTACAAGTGAATTGGTGGGCAATTCCCACTGCAGGGGCTTGACCTAGTTCTTCAACACACACTTCTCACCAGGTAAAGAAAAACTGTTACACTGATGAATTACGTATACAAAGATCCCTCTGTAAAACCCACAAATAGAGCAGCATAGACTGACATAAATCTATAGTAAGGTAAAAAGCGACCATGGATTTCCGAATTCCTGACATAACACGCGAACATGGTAAAGAGCTCTAGCTTGACTGACTTGAAGAGCATTCCCCAGCCACCCAAACTCTGTTTGTGGGATGGACAGTACTGCTGTGGCTGCACTCATGCAAGAATGTCGCAGCATCGCAGGCAAGATGCATCAAGATGCAGTTCAATTAGGTCTTCAATTCATTTACTTGTCTGGAGGTGTTACCAGACAACAAGTTCTATTGTGCAGGTCATGATTGTCACTGCGATCCTTCTTTCCTATTTTGAGGATATTTTTCTCTGGCCTGCTTGTACCATATCGAGGGGAAATGAGTGACTTCCTCTCGTGTAAGAGCGGGCTATTACCCTTAGCAAGCAGAGGAGCTGAAATACAAATACCTTCCCCGCATTCAAGATGGCTATAGTACTGGTTTCCCAGACATCTTCAAGCCAGTTTACTTGCTGCAACTGTCCTGCTGCCCTACTTTAAAGCCCAAACATGAAGGTGAGGAAAAGAGAAATCTTAAAATACAACTACGATGGTTTCCTCTTCTTGTCCACTAGACTGCCCACCACCACCCACGTGGAAAGCCACAGTCTGCATACACACCTCACCTTTACAAAATTTTGCTAGAATAGGAAAAACAGCACAGGAAAAATCACAGATGGACAACTAACTTCTTGTTGTATTGCTGTTTCATGAGGGAAATTAGACTACCACTTATCTCCAACACCTCTGTCTTCAGCATTTCCAAACATGACTTGGTCCCGTTCATAACCTTACTGAAGTAACTCGAGATGGCAAGTTGAAAGATTTGCACCCCATGTTTTGCCTCTTCTTGCTAGTGCAGTAATACCATTTTGCCGGGGAGTGTAAAGTGGAATAGGCCGCAGTTTTGCTTTCAAAACTGCTGCCAATCCATTTACTTCTGTGGGAAAGGAGACAACATTTAGCAGAGTATTTCAGTCTGCCAGAAAACATGATCAGCTACACTTTCATGATAATTTATTACTGAAGCAAACAGAAAATATGTTCCTCAATGATCTCATTATGCTTTGGGTTTGGTCATTTCTGTAGCTCTCTCTTGTAACTTAAGTTGAAATCTACTTCGCTTCAGAGACAATCATTTCAAAGAGAAATTGGATGAGTAATTTCAGAGAAGTTCACACTTTATGAACCTAGTACTTTTAATAGACATGTGTTTATTTTCCAAGCAAAAAAGTTTCACTTAAAAACCTGAGAGGTAATTTGAAATGATTCTTTACATAGATGTCTACTGCACATGGGATTATTCCCAAACCATTCTTCTAATGAAGGACATTCATGTCAATTTAGCAGACTGTGAATTTTTGAAAAACAAATTTTCTGTGAGGCTAAGACATCAATCTTCACTTGTGCTTTCAGTATCAGTATTATTACATTAAGAAGATAAACAGACTGAAACTGCTGAAATGTCTTCTATTTCACTAAAAAGGTAATCTTAATAGGATCTTCTTCCATACTTAAAAAAGCATTTTTTTAAAGAGGAGAATATTTGCAAGTTAAACTGTGGGAGTTAAAGATATGTCTCATGCAAACCAACTGAAAAGAGTTCAGTATTTTCATGAAATTAATACACCTCAATTGAAAAAGCTCAAGCAATAAAATTCAGATTTTTCTTAGAGGTATGTATATGAAAGGAAGAGAATTAGAATGAAAATATAATTTTCTATCCATACTCTCTTTAGTTAACTAGAATTGCTCTCCTTTGATTTATGTCATTGCATGAAAAGAAAGAGAGGATAGTACTACTTCAGATGCTTATTAATGGGGGGAAAGTACCCCCTTCTTAAGTAATACAAGTTATTCAGATGACATATTTTTTCACTGTGAGACAAGAAAGGAATCATGTGCAGAAGTCAAGAGAAGCAAAAACTGGCCCATGATTTTTCAGGAAGAATCACCCTGAATACTGCTGCCCGTTACGAACAGCAAGAATGTCAGGGTACCAAACGCCTCCTCTTCAGAGTTCTGTATAAATGCCAAATAATTACACTATGACCAAAGTACTACAGCAATTGGATTTGTGAAATTCCTAGCCAACACTGCCAAAAGTGAACTTTAGCTTTACACGAATAACTGCTGAAGCTCTGAGGGGGAAGCTGCGTAATCCGTTGCTGATGTTTGTTTAGGGAGGGGAGAGCCAAAAGTGACGCCGGGAGCTTGCCCAGGCCTGAATCTGCAGCTTCCTCCCACAGCCGCCTCTGAGACGCGCTTGTGCGCCAGCTTCCTTCGGCTCGATTTAACCAGGCCTAGGAGCCGACATTCCAACTATCTGTTTAGTAAGCAAGTCTTGGGGACTTCTGTCTGTGACCGACTTAAGCCTTGGCTTCTGCGTAAACACTTGGTGCCATCTGGATGACTATTTTATAACTCCTGAAAGGGATAGGTTCGCAGGAACGTACGGACGGACGCTCGTTTTCCTCAGGAACTAAAAGCAGCGTATCGAGTGTCAAGAGGAATAGTTATCATATGTTTTACAAGGGATGGTTGCGCTACCTTCCCTCACCTGTCACTCTTCTGACACGGCATGCACAGGCTTAAGCTGGGGATACCAGAGCGGGCAAGCTGCGGAGCCAGCTGTGCCCCTGCAGAAAACAGTCCCCAGCTTCTGCCACTAAATTCCACATTTTGACAAAACCACACCTCAGAGCAGTATTATCCCTTCTTGATTATCCTCTGAGGTGTCCTTGGATGCAGTATAATTTACCTGAAAACTTAAACTTTTAAAGACTACACATATCCCTGAATACAGTGGGAGTAATTAGGAAGAAAAGTTCAAAATAGATTTGCAGCATGCATTGTAAGACACTTAAAAAGTACTAAAGAAAAGAGACATCTAGTACTTATAGAGCATGCAGAAAGAGCATACCAGAGAAATTAAAGACAGCATAAAGAAAGGATGAGAATTAATCATGACTTTGGACTGTGATTCTACTCCTATAAAACTACCACCATAACTGAGGAGACGAAATAAATACATATATCTTGGCTTGTGTAGTGTTAACTGACTCCATGAAAACATATAAATACTTTACATCCTTACTAAAAGTGCTTAAATATGCACATATATGTCAAACTTAATGATCCAAGCCACTAAAACATATTTGTATGAAAAATGCACGAATCAAATAACTATACTTCGAACTACTGAAATTACTAATTTCATTAGGATTCTACATAAAGCTTAAAATCGTTTTCATATATTTTGTTGCACAGCTTAGCATATTTTGCGCTACAATGCTGTTTCTTTTTTTCCCCTCTAATCCATCATGTAAGAATGATGAAATGGTATTAACAAGAATTCTGCAACCTGCCTTAAAGAAATGTACAGAAACACATGGGCTGCAATTCTAATCCCACCTCTGTTCACTGCAGAAACATATAGTCAGGCATATGCAATTTTTATCTGAATTCTCTGCTATTGCTGCAAGTGAGAAGCTTTGTTAAGTGTGCATGCTTTAGGATTTCAGTAGAGATTTTCTGCTAACTGACATCAAACAGGAGTATTCAGAGCTCTCGGTTTTTTTTTTCAGAGCAATGCACTTTCTGAGCTATGAAATTTCCATTTCGAACTCCTAAAATCACTTTTGCATCTTAAAAAGCAGCAGTATTATTTCCCTGTTTTGCAGTTTGGCTTATGCTCATCCACCTGATAGGTTGTTACAGCTGCCGGGTATTCATGAATTCTGCCATACGTACTGCATCCAACTATCCCCCATTCCTTACAGAGATTATAATGGCTATATCTGTCAGTTGAACGCTTTTGAAAATGCAGCTTTTTCCACCAACAACCAATAACTTCAATCTTTTCTGCGTTTTTTCATGTTGGAAGGCAGAGTACACTTACTGTGCTTCCAAGCAGCATGGGATTTCCTACACATCAGGGATGCCCAAACACTTCTAGACGCAGGGTCACTGACACCTTTTAGACTTTCACAAGTACCAATAGCACAGAAAAATGAAAAACCAAGAGTGTCTACTACTTGGTGTTATATGCTTCTGTAGAAGCGGCCAACTATGGACAACTCTTCGCAGACTGAAGAGCCACCAACCAGCTGTTTGGGAATGACTGCAGTGAAGCAGTCTCAGCCTGTTGCCACGTTCTTGCTCCCCGTGCTGAGGACAGGACCACGGTGCAGGTCTGTGTGTGGGGAGAACGCTCTGGCCCTGCACAACACTGCTGATTATGTAGTTTATACTGAGACCAGCATATACGGTAGACCTTCTACAACTTCTTCCACTGGTGTGACTTCTATGGAAATACATCGGAAGGGAAGAGCTGCACAGGGCAGCTCAGGTCTGCAGTGCCATAGTTTCCCATCCTGTCTCAATACACAATTGCACTGGCGCAGAAAGTCGATGACCCAGGCCCAGTCGTTCAATTGGAGCAAAACCAAGTCCCTTTCAATATTCCCTCCCTGACCCAAGGCATTTTTGACTTAGCTGTGTGTCTTTATTTCCACACCACATACTCCCCTTCCCTTCCCACTCCCCAGCATAATAATTCATTTTGCTTTTTGATAAAAAGAAATAAATCATTTTCACATTAGGAAAAACTGAAAATGACTACAAGTAGAGGATAAATTTCTGACATTACGCACGAGTCCCAAATGAATGGAACATCTTAAAACTTTGCTTTAGCAGGGTTCATAACTGAAACGCTGATGTCACATTTTGGCTGTAAGAGCATGAATGGTCCTTACATAGTAAGTTCTCATTCGGTGACACATGAACCTTGATATTATCTGACCTACTACTTATTCACAGCGAGATACGACATCATCCTTTCATGATGATATATCATAAGAGTCACGGCTGCACAGAAGTCACACAAATAAAACAACTCTGAAGACCGGATTTTCCCCGAGCCACCACCATTCATATCATTCATCTTCTTTCAGCTCTTGCCAACAGAAATGCATGACTATTTACAGTGGCGGAGAGAGAAAGCCTTCCTGCTGAGCCATATATTCCCGCAGTGTTGTCATCTGTCTTCAAGCTGCTAAACCAATTCACACTCACTCTTGTCTCTCCTCTCGGTTAGCAGCTACACACAAAAATGTTTCAGTATGTCAGTTAGCAACATCCCTCTGAAGACTCATTTCTACTTTCTTAAAATCTAAATGTTTCCTTTTAAAAAGTGTGAAGACGACCACCAGTGGATATACCAATGTAGAGACATCTTGCTATGCCTGAATCAACTGAACTGAAACATTTTCACAGCATTTTATAATCAAAGAAATTTCATTCTTTGACAGTCCATTTTATGAAAGTGAATCACTTAAGGTATAGGAGGAGTCAATTCAGTCCATCTGAAAGCAGCTTCTGATTTTCAGTATCACACTACTAACTCTGAGTATGACTCTTAGGAAAGCTAAGCATCCATAACTGCAGCTGAAGACAATGAATGCATTTGAAACAGGCGTAACGTATCCAGGTGCTGCTATCAGAATGGATGTAGTAATTTTTCCATACTTTACATAAGAAATGCTCAAAAGGACCATTCTATGGTCCTACAGCACACAGAAAATAGACATCCTCAGTTCTTTTTCCTGTGTCTTATCTTCAGAAGCATCCTATTTCTATTTGAATTATTCTTTCAAGGCCTGCAAGAATCTACCTGAAGCAAGATCAACTCCAATCCATCTGCTGCAGTAACAGTCCTAGAATCAAGATTGTTTACTAAAAATATTTCACCGTTAACTTCTTGAACACAGAGTTTGACTGTACATTCAAGAGCTGAAGGACATAGATGGCCCCGTCTACCTCCAGCAAGACCTGAACTGTAGCAAACAGATACTGATCTTGGGACACAGTGCTAATTCATCTCCAGGAAATTGAGATACCGGATATTTACAATTCTTAATCCAAAATCAAGTACCATAAAACATGGTAACTTAATTTTGAAACCTTAGAGTGAATTTATTCATATGGTATAGCTCTCTGGTTACCTGCTTCAGTGTTTGTCAGATCTAATAGAGAACCTTGCTGCTACGGTCTTGGAAATGAAGACAGTGAAAAGACAATGAATAACTATTTACACTATGAATGATAGTTCGTATGAAGTTTATTTAGGATTACAGGGGCAATATGAATAGTGTAGAAGTAGTTCATAACACTGAGTCTGAGGGAAGAGCTCTTCATGCTGTGGAACTACAGTATGGGAAATCGGGAGCTTTTGTCTTTGTTTTCATTTTTGCTACGCTGTTTTGCACCATCCTCAATTGTTTTTACCCAAATGGACTGTCTTTAACTGGGGGCTTTCTTATTCAGTTTATGAGCAAAATCTCTTGGATTCAGACACAATTTATCACTTTCATGTGCAAAACTTGCTCCGGAGAGTTTTGGGGACATTTGTATTCAGGCTTCGTAGATGCTTGGGGCACAGATTACTGCAAGGAAATTAAAACCGTCTTCCACCATCTCTATGGCACCACCTAGCTAGAATACAACTAATACTCATGTCAATTCTCTTTTCTGGTGCACAGGCACGTACCAGATCCTCACAAATAAACTGCTAGATCCATACTCAAGAAGTCTTTCCCTGATACTTGAAAGACAAGTAATGATCATTTCTGACCTCACATATTCTTTTTTGCAGGTAAATCACAGGAAAGGGAATAAATGTGACCAAATTTGCAACTTCCTGAGTCTGATATACAGACTTTTTCTATAAAGAAAGGTAGATACCTGTCTCGGTTTTTTCCTCCAAGAATTGTAGAAACTATAATGAAATCTACATTATTGAAATATTGTTCTTCATAAGAATCTAGCAAGTGATTTTCCATCATTAAAATGTTACATTTCTTTTTCCTTTATAGTCTGTGTTTGTTAGGTGTATCTGGTCATCATGTAAGACAAAAAGATTGTATAGATGTTAAGACCACAACACATAACTCTGCAAGTGTTTGAAAAGACAAACTCTAAACAATTCTCTTTTCTGTCTACAAAGAACTTTGCAACCTCCTTTTCTGGACAGACAATGCTTCATACTGAAGCATATGTTATTCTCAAATACTATTAGACTTGTGCAATCACTGAAACTTAGTTGGACTATAACTAAGCCAATACTGAAATTATTTTAATTATTTTTATTATTGGTAGCAGCATTATCATGTAATGCAAGGAACCAGAAGCATACGACATGTTTCATAAAAGACAATACTGCATGCCTTTGTGGTACCAACAAATGGAGTGAGTGCTGGCATGCGAGTGTGTGTGTGATCAACAGCGAATATCAAGCCGGACTGGCTGGCAACTATGTGAAATGATGTGGAAGCCAGGGGAAGATATATATATTTGTGTATGTGTGTACATGCGTGTTTTTGCACCAGTGTCTGAGCGAGCAGGTCTGCACCAGCAACTGGAGTGGGGTTGTGAGCCTTGAAGTGCTTGAATGTCCCAGTACCAGTAACTGGAGAGACCAGGATCAGCGACAGCAACTGGTTAGGCTGTGTGTCAGCTCAGCTACAAGAGGGATGCACGTTGAATATATGTATATATTTCCTAGCACCAGACCATCATCATGATCAGCCAGAGAGGGTAACAGGATGGAGCTGTTGGTGTTGTTTGTGTGTGTGGGAGAGCTGAGTGTGTCCACCTGTGTTGACCTGTGTGGCCAGACCTGTCTATGTGTGTTGTACGTGTGTTTGTGTGCCTATTGGGAACGCATGCTCATCCCTGCTACCAGTTGGACCTGAAGGCAAGGAGCTGTGGCAGCCTCACATCTATCTGGCTGCTGGATGTGTCCCCACATCCTTAACTTTCTGAAAATAGGATCTTGTGTGTCAAATTTGAACATATGCTTGCTATATATATATATATAAAATACTGTGTTGTACATAAGGCATTGCATTCATCATTAAGTACTTAATAACATAACCTGACAATAGAACGTTTACAATATGTCAAAAAGCATTGATTAGTTTTGCAAACTTTTACTCAAAACTGTTCTTTACTAAAAATAACAAGGGGATTCTTTCACTTTAACCAGCTTATACTATCTACACACAGAATAAAACCCCCAATATCCTTGTTAGTATTTGGTGGAAAACAAGATGATTTAAATATGGTTATTTTCTTTATATTTATAAAATTCCCTTTTCCCTGCTTCACAATGCATACAGAAAATGTAGAGGCATTCTAAAGAGAGGGACTTGGCTCTTAAATTTAATAATGAAAGTATTTACATTGCAAATAAGCTAAAAACTGCAACATTTCTTAGTGATTTTCTTTCATCTGTTTTTGTTTTGCGTGTACTTACACTCAAGGCAGTTGGTCCTGGAGGTCCTGCATCTCCCTGGTTAAAATAGGAGAGTAAATAAATCAGCAATCTGTTTAGTCATACATTTTTAACCCCGAGGCATTTTAGAGGATATGCACCATGGCAGAAGTAAATTCAGTATAATCATCAAACATGCTCTGATTACGAAAATATATGAGTCAAGCAATATTCTTTTTCAGTAATTGCATACATGTACACAGTTCACCACAGGTTAAATGGAAAAAAAGTGGCAAGCCCCTGCATAAATTAATCACAGCTTAAAAAAAGCAGTCCTTCAAAACACACTTGCGTATGCCAAATTACAAGCTGCGGCTTACATGCACAAGGTGGCCACGGAAGTCAGTGTGACAGCTCACATATGTTAAGACATCGGACTGTGTAACACATTCAGAGAATTAGGTCACTGAGGTACGAATCGCGCTGTGAGACCTTCAGGTTCAGCCCGTGGGAGCAAATCAGAGCACCCAGAGAGCAATTTAGAACATCAAATTTAGCCTCCTGCTCTGAATTCCTATCAAAATTTATTGTGATAAAGAGTACTTGTCTTCCATACTTCCAGTTAGTCTGTATTCATGTTCTTCACCCTTTGAGCTACACAAATGGCAGCAGTGGGTGTTCGCCACATGTAGTTAAGGCAACGTGTTCAATATAAGAACAAATATAATATAAAGAATGTCATGCACATTCACATCTAAATACAACTTTACAGATAAAAAGTACCTTTTCTCCTTTAGGACCAGCCACACCAGGACTACCAGGGTCACCTTTTAGTCCCTGGGCAAAGAAGAAAAATGCGTATTTGTTGTCATTTGTGGAAACTGTTGGACAAAACCCTTTAGTGCTGTGAATTAGTATATACTAACCATCTAAGCCTTCAAGTATTATCTCATAATTCTTTATTTTCAATATGTTGTGAACAAAGAAACATCTATCAAGGACCGCATGTCTTCAACACATAACTAAACATACAAAGCCAACCTATCCACTTGATTGTGCCCCATTACAGCAAGTAGTTTGTAGAAATGCGGTCCCAGTAGTTCTGTATCTTGCACAGTTGACAAAGACAGAATGCTAGAGAAAGTACTAGTACATTCACTTAAGCTCTCCTAAAATTGCGAAAGAGGCAGAGGTGGGCAGAGAGCTGTGGATTTTATGTTTCAAGTAGCAATGTTGAGCTAGCGAGCTGCAGCAGGGTACAGCTCAGAGCTGCTGCACATCCTCCAACACTCCGATCTTCACCGGTGTTTGAAAAGGCAATCAGAGAAATGATCGAGTCCTTCATACCTCCCTCCTTAGTTCTGTCTTCAGCTGGAGAAGCAGATAATACTGCCTCGTCTTACACGTTACATACACAGCAATTTCACAATTGTAGACTCATAGAATGGTTTGGGTTGGAAAGGACCTTTAAAGGTCATCTAGTCCAGCCCTCCTGCAATGAGCAGGGACATCTTCAATTAGATCAGGTTGCTCAGAGCCCCTGATGTTTCCAGGGATGGGGCATCCACAACTTCGCTGGGCAACCTGTTCCAGTGTTTCACCATCCTCGTCATAAAAAATTTACTCCTTATATTTGGTCTGAATCTATCTTCTACAACAGCTACAATACAGATCTTTCACTAACATGTCTAGCTAGAAGCACCCCAAAAAATATCTTTAGCACCCAGCACATTATCTTTGATGTCTTCTCCATGCTCTAAAACACATGGAAAAGTGAGAGGTTTTGAAATACGCCCAGCAAATTCAAGCCATTCTGCAGTAAGGAATGAACATAATTCTGATGCTGGACCAAACTACCATGAACTCCTTTTGTTTAACTCAAGCGATTTGTCTTATTCCTTGCCTCTTATCACTGCTTTAGAGGCATGCAACAGAAAAGCATATACGTTGTGAGTCAGAAATAGCTCTACGGATTCAAAGATTTTGCTAAAGATACCAAATGGCGCTGATACAGGCAATACAGGACTGAATTATAATGAGATATCCCACAAGTAGGCCACCCTTGTTATTATGGCGGAAGTTAAATAGGTCAAGGACAGAAAAGATTCATCCACCTCTGAATTAGGGTTTTGTAACTTAAGTTCTTCCTAGCCTCCTTTTTGCCCTTGCAAATTCTCTTCCTGAGTTTGCAATAATTGGAAAGATAGAGACAACTGGCACAAAAATGATAAGCAACATCTGTGCCTTCGTGGGTACAGAAACATTAAATCAGTGAGTGTTCTAAATACTGCATATTTGTGCAACTTCTCTTCCTGCTAAAATTACATTAATTCACCATCTGGAAGGAACACCATTTAGAACTATATGAGCATTTAAGTACCCACTTTGGATTAAATTTGTGGTTGTTGTAAATACCCCTGATTTAGCTTTGATTTGTCCTTTATTAAGCTTGCCAAATATGTAATAGTTAAATCAGAAGTAGTTTCGCTGTTTGAACTTAAAAAATGTAATAGGCAGATGGATTCAAAAACCAAGCCAAAAAATTGCTTTCTTTTTACAGTCTGCATATTTATGACATAGTTTTAATACTGTCTCCATTTACTACATTTTACTTGTCACCTCTTCCTGAAAGACTGCATAAAACACTACCACTCCATATTCTAAAAAGCCATTTTAGGAATTTTTCAGGTATGCAAACTGTATGTATCTAGTTCAAAATCAATATTAGCAAATCAGTAGTGGAACAATAATTTTGAGTTTAAGAATTAGCTCTGAGGCTGTATATTTATGTAAGAGAAAAGACAAGAAAAATCTGCAACTCACAGAAGGGGATATATCTGTGTATGTCTCTACTGAATAGAGATGACAACTGCAGACAAAAGATATTGAACCCAAGCCCTGCACTGTCGAACTTTGAACCTAATTTTTTTCCTAATTGGTGTGTTTAAAGCTTTTAGTAGTGTTCCTGCAGTGTACCTCGGTGAGGTATGCAGTTTGACAGCTACTGCAGAGATGATGACCACAGAGGTCAACCTCACGTAAAAAGGACAAGGGGAAACTACATATTGGACAACAAGACTTACAGTGTTTGAAGCAGGCATTCTGAGTACCCAGAAAGGTTTTTATATAAAGTATTTATTTTAAAGTGACCGAATTGCCCTGCTTCAGAAGGGGGGGTGGACTAGATGCCCCACAGAGGTCCCTTCCAAACCCGAACATTCTGTGATTCTGTGAATTAGCTTTCCTTTTCAGTTTATAACCTCAAGAAATAACAGTAGTATAAAAAAAAATGTTTAAAAGGTTATTCCATTAGAAGTATTTCTTGATTTTCTATACAATAATATTTTTTAAAGATATGTTGTATCTTAATACGTTCCAGACATAGTGAATGCTTGCAAAACCACATCTGGTACTGCATCATGCCCATTCTTCCCTACAGCCACCCTTTCAAAACTGCTGAGTGGTTTAGCTGCTGCTGTCTGTCTCTGAAATGACACAAGAAGAATTCCTGTGCTAAGTCATATCTGTTGCCCCTTGTAGCATAGTACAGTACAGTATCTTGTCTCTGGGAGAGACCAGAACAGGGTGTTTCAGTAAAATGGATGTGGTTATCTAAACAGTTATAATTTGGATGATTTCTAGATTACGGTTTGAGTTGAAAAAGCCCATTTTATGCAACACTTTAGAAGAATGAGGTCAATTTTGAGAACAATATACTAACTTCTATTGAACTAAGGAGTCTGTTACCAGATTTGCCAGAAATTCAAGGAGCAAAAATTCCAGCAACTCTTACAACAGAGAGTAAATGAATCATTAAATTCCATCCTGATCTAATTCTAGCTTTTTTTGATAAATGCAACAATACACATTTGTGAGTTCACAAACAGTCTTGAACTGGTACCTTTTTCACCTCTGTATGGACTACAGCTTGGTCTTTTTACAGGTCAGAATAAACTTACATTAAGGTTCCTCTATGGATGCCAATATATAATGTAAGCATTAGGATATGCATGCAGAAGGCCAGCTCAGCGTTAACAAGATAACAATGTGAGAAATAGCTGAAATGAGAAATGTTATATATATATATATATATAACAAGACAGGTATTACTGTAACACAACCGCTGACCAAGGGAGAAATTACTGGAACAAGTATATTACAAATACTAATAAGGGTGTAAAGTCAGCAAAATTGGGGCCAATGGGGGAAAGATTAAAATAGAGGCAGGCTTTTTGCTTGGAAGTGGATGACAGTGGTATTTCTTCTGGTGCAAGGAGTTTAAAGGAGACGTTACCATATTTGTTGACACTATTTTTGACAAGTATTTAACCAGACTTTTCTCTGATATTAGTTTACTGGAGTCTTAGTCAGCCTACAAAACCAACTGGATTAGGAGAAGCAAACACTTAAAAAAAAGTAACTGTGCTCTGAAGGTCTAAAAATGACCTTGGTTTCACAAATTCTTCAAAGTATGGGATTTTATTAACAGTGTCCCAACATTACTGGCATAAAAGATGACAATTTTCCTATTTGAATTTTCTTTTCAAGCCAGTGACAATCTCATACAATGTTTGCTGTGCTCTGGAGTTCCACGGTGAAGAAAAAGTAATTTTATTCAGTGATGTGATAAATATCTTCCATACCAAGTCTGAGAACATTCTATTCATTCAAAAGAAGAACCAGTTATAACCAGAATCAGAAAACCAAACACTTCCTATGGTTTCAGTCGTTTGGAAAAGATCATAACAGTCAAAGATTCTGTGTAAAAAGGGAACCGAACATTTTCCCCTAAGCCAATTCTTTTGGATCAACATGATGATCCGCCAACTGGTACTACTCTCATCACCAGCAAAATGGACAAAAGATGAAGAGAACAGAGGATTCACAGCTTGCTGCTTGTGCTAGGAAATCGCATCCCATGCGCCTGTAGGGTCTGAGGAACCACCCTATGAAGGAATCCTAGCCCATAGGGGTATCATCTAATCTGTTCAAATGACAGCAACAACCCGAACCCAGTATATACCTTCTGTGAGTACTCCCATGTAACCTACGGGGGTTATATTAAAAGCGAAACCTGTGTTGGTGCTCGCACAGGATGGGGAAAGCATCCTGTAATTTAAAGGAGTCTGCTTCTATAAATTAGATTTTCTTGCAGACTCTTCTGCTGCTTTTGACCTTGACACCGTGATGTTGAGCTGGGTTAAAAAGCCACACAAGGGGTTTGTAAGGGTTTAATGAGCAGACATCTCTCTGAGACCAAGTAGCTGGCAATCCCTGTGATAAAACCTCTGCAGCCCAAACAAGGGGATTTGAATGACAGCCCAGTGAGGTTTTAGGAATACTTTCAGCAGTAGACTGACAATGAGCTGATCTGGGAGAAAATGCAGAAGCTTCAGGAAAGCCAGCCTAAGGAGAGGAGTCTTACTGGGAAGCTGCCAGAGTTTCTAAGGCTTACCCTGCCTGGCAACAGACAACTGGACTGGAGGGTTTCCATATGGACTGGAGACCAGAGGGACGAAGGGCATCAAGAGCCAGGATCCTGTTTAACATCTCCTTGAAGACAAACTACAAAGATGAAGAGACATATACCAGCCACAACACAGACCTCACCAGTAGTGTCAGAAGACAGAGTCCACAGCCTTTTCCCAGCTGCCATCAGTTACTTATTTACCACAGCTGGGAAATATCTGAGAAGTGCATTAACCTTTCACCCTGAGACAAAATGTTTACCATAAATTTGACATTAGATCAGAGAAGTCTGAAAGAGAGTATCAAAATAACTGAGTAGTTAGCTTTGCATGAAATTATCAATAAGAAAACTCTTTCTACAGTTCAGGAACATAAGGAAAATTGTTATGTTAAGCGTTCCCTCCAAGTAAAACATGCTTTTCGTGCCCTAATGCTTTACTTGATGCATTCTGACTTAGCACACTCTAGGTTCACCAAAGCCTGAGAAAATTGTATCACACTCCGAAAATTTTCTCAAAGAGAGAGCAGCAGTCAGTGCTTATGCATCATCACAGGAAAGGAATAGAACAGGTGAAGTGACAACAGATGCCCTTCCCAATGAAAAAAATTCAGAGATCAGCTGGACTGAGACCAGAGATCTCCAGCAGCTCCTGCAGCATCCAAGTCTTGCCTGCTGGAAATGCACCTATTTGTGCATATGCACTCCACTGCATGCATGTGGCAAAGAAAAAATGCTGTAACATTGGCATAGTCTTTTGAGGAGAATAGCTTTTTCACTCTCAGAGATACCTGTTTGGAAAATCATCATTTACAGTTCCCTGGCCTGTATTAATCTGGTTCATTCTCACGTCACGTTAAAATCTCCTAGAACAACTTATTATCTAAAGTACTGGAAATACAGTAAACAAGCCAACACACTAACCAACCACGTGCAAGAACATTATTATAGATTAAATCGACAATCTATACTGAGTAATAAAACTTGGAAATACTCTAATGAGTAGACAACAGAACTACACATTCTCCACTGGGCAGCCTTAAAGTCTAAATTAAAACAACAGTTTCAGAGTCAGCTGTATATGCTGGGATAACCTTTGTAATTTAGCAAAGTATTTTCAAAGCTCCAAACAATATACTATTTTTCAGTTTATGTCTCATGCACTTTTCATTCAAAAACTTCAAATTGCTACACTACTAGAATTTTCTGGATTGTAAGTAACATCTACTATCTCCTTACACCTCTGTCCCTAACAAAATCCTCAGACTCTAGACATAATTAAATATCACCACCAACTTCATACTTTCAAGTAATAGGATTATTCCCTTCCTCTCCAAATATTTCCTTACAATGCTAATACTAAGAGAGTTCAAGATTAGAGACAGGCCATAAGGGTGTGAAGGTAAATGACTGTTACTATCATATCAAGACACTGGATCCCTTTAAAATTATTCATATCACCTTTTATCACCTTTTCCCACAAGTGTAAAAATAAAAAGGTCCAATACATCTTCTGCCTTTCCATTGAAAACCTGGGACTTTTCATTGCTCACTAACTTCACAGGTCCCTTCTTTGACATCATGTTTGCAAAGAATAACAGTATTTTATATAGCAAAGTTTTTAAAAAGTCACTTAGGGTATCACCTTTCCCAGTAGGCGAAAAAAAATTACTGGTGAAACAGTCAGTTTAATGCTGTGGCAATTATATACTAGATTTTAACCTCAGATGTTTTCTTACACTTCTTTTTCTTCTTTCTTTTCATTTCACAAGAAAGACTCAATTATTCCCCTAGGTATGCATGAGGCATGCTGACAGATATGATAAAAATTACCATGGGATACTACCGATTAATATTAATCGGTAGTATCCCATGGTATGCATTTCCTATCTGTAGTACTGATCATGAAAATGACACGACTCCAAAAGGAGTTGAAAAGTTTCAATGATAAAGATTTTCTTTCCATTTCAATTCAACTGAAAAGCATATGAATATCACATAGATCTTAGTCCACAGATAGTTTCATAGACATTTATGTTGTAAATTTGTCCTTATTCCACATGAGATATCAGCGTGATGGAAAAGAAACTGTGTTTATCAGGATCTCTTTCAGACAGTGTCTATGAAGCTCCACTTGTTACAGTGATACAAATGATAGCATTATTAATGTCAGGTCGCTAAAAAAGCCTCAAGGGATAAAACAGAGATACTATTCAAGCAAACTGGCTGTTCATATTGTACAGGCAAATACCTGCTCACAGATGTATTATGAACACACACCACAGGAAGACTACTTTAGTAATATATTAAGTTATTTATAGCTACTCCTTAAGAAGCTAAGAACAATGGCAACCACATTACTAGTATTTATAGTAAGTATTCATGTTGTCAGATGGATTTTGAATAATGTCCCAGGCTGGGACACAGCACTGCAGATCTTGGCTCAGATTCCTGGAGTGATAAAATGGGGGATGTGCAGAGCAGTTAAATATATTCACAGCTCCTGTATCCAAACCTGGCTCTCAATGAGATTCACTGACCCAGTTAGCACAACCAGTGAGAGATGAGGGAATTAAGCTTTTTAGGTATCTCTTCATCATTACAGAAAGCCTAGTCTCCAAATCACGTCTGGCTTCCCCTCTGTCGTGCTACTTCATTCTAGCAAGAACATTTCGTATAGCTAAGAAAACCCAGGTAGTAACAGCAAGTAAAACTGTTCTGTGACACCTTCTTTCCTGATTTTGATTAAAATAAACTCAAATATGTTTCTGCCATTTGTGCAAGATAAAATGTTCAGTCATCATTTTTAAGTTCTTCACTTGCAAGTACGGAAACCTTCACTCCCCTGGGAAGAGACAACAGCTGCCAGCAGCCGACACCACTAGCTTTAAGCGTTTTCAGGCTTTCTTTATACAGCACGGCAGATTACACCCATGTAAGCAGATTAACTTGATTATTTCAGAAATATCAGATGTTACATTTCTGTATGCGGAATGAGTTTGAGACACACTGATAGCAACCAAGAGTCAATGATACATGGTCCTTTGAATTTAATGACTGGCATCTCCATGCGCAGTGATAACTGAATCCAAAGAATTTTATGGAAGTCTTGTTAAAAAGGAATTATTTGTGGATTCAAACAACATAATGTTGTATTGCCTTGCGCAATTTTACTTCTAAAATGTTTTAATGACAGTTCCCATGATGATAATCTACCGCTTTTTAAAAACATTACAACAGTTCAATAAATATTTCAAAATATAAAGGCTTGATATTTTACACTTTCACAGTGCCACTATGTCAGATATGTTCTATAGTTCACTGGATACTTGGTATACCTTACTCTTCCTAAAAGGTTTATGGAACAAGATCCCATGTAGTAAAGGAGATCGTGTAAGACCAACACAGAAATGTCCCCAGAGCTATGGAAAGAAACACAGATGTGTTTTTTCCATGCTGTCAGCATATGTGCATGCATGACAGAAGTATATGGTTCACCTTTACAGACAGGCAGGCTACAGGAGAATACCCCTTTGAATATCTAAACGTAGTTTCAGCTCAGTACATAGTATATGTTTCCATATGGAGTACTGATTGAGCCTGATTTATCTAGCATTGAATTATAATAACCTAAAATATGAAAGAAAAAAATAAGTATGGTTACAGTGTGCGCAGAAAGCCAAATGACATAAAAAGTGTCATAATTATGTAGTCTGTTTTACTGCATTTTCAGTAGACCCACCTAGACTATCATAGCATTTTTGTGCCAAATGCTGTCCCTTTTACTTTTTTTGGTAAAGTTGCTTAAAAAAGCTTTGCTGAATGGTTTTTCCAAATCCCATATCTGAGTTCCAGTCCTAATGCCAGTCATTCCTCACACAATTTGGACAGTCAGGTTCAGATCCCTCTGTGAGATACTCTCTGCCTTCAACTGCGATGCTTTGCAATTGGAGAACCAACAGTATCCTGCATTAAAACCTAAACCCAGGCTGACTCCCAGCTAGGTCAAGGAGGAGACATGAAGGGATGAGAGGGATAAAGAAAATTGCTGCCTTTATTTTATTTATTTATTTTTTAATCTTCCTGTTCAAATCATGCTGGTTAGCCATTATAGTATTACATTGAAAAAAAATTCTGTTGCTTTTTTTTTCCTCTCATCTTGGTTTAATATATACAAAAATAAATTTACATTAAAAAATAAATTAGGCAAAAGTAACGTTTATTACTGAGCATGTCTATAGTGTTTGCTCAGGTTCAGGCTTGACTGTGAATTCAGTGATCAGGATTATCCCATATTTTTAGACACAAGATTCATGCTCTACGTCAAATACGGACCGGACCAATTAATTAAGTAGGCATTGAAATGTGACAGGAAAAAAAAAAAGTGAAATTTTAACTCAAATTCTTTATCACAGAAGCCACACGGCACAGTGAGTGACTCGCAGCTCTCATGCAGGAATAGCTAACAGCCTGTATATTTTCCTTTTCAGCAACCAAGGCTGCAGGCCTACCTTTAACTGGTCTCCAGAAATACCCTCTCTGCCAGCAGATTATCCAACCAGGAATGATACTCATCTATGTAGTGTCGCTTCAGTTTATCATGCTTGCTTCAGTTTATCACAGGAGCCCTCAGAAGAAATACTACGGCATCTACCACATCCTCACCCACAGCTCTCTGTCCAACATGAGCCACTAGGAACTCATATTTCAGCCGAATGCACCTCTTTTTCTTGCCCCACCATCTTGTGGATGTTCACTCTCCAGGCATATACATTTTTTAAATCCATCACTCTTCTTACACAACTTCTGAATTTCACTGCCTAACCACCCCCCAAACAATGTGCATCTTGACTGTTTCATTATCATGCAGTTTACCTCTCTTCCAGGAATGCCTTCAGGTCCTGGTTCTCCTTTATGTCCTTTTTCACCCTAAAAGAAAGAATGTTTATTTTTTTATATAAACAAGACAAATACTAAACCATGACACTTTTTAAGAGGCAAAATATTTTAAGATTCTGGTCTGTTCTGCATGAAGTGCTACATATACATTGCTGGCTGCACAAGCAAAACTATTTCTTACATTCCAACAGAAATTCTTCCCAAATAAATGCCTCTGAAAAATGTCTAGGGCTCTGAGAGCTACAGTTCTCTGTACTTCACAGTGTCACTGAACATCCATGAAGACTCACCACAGAAAAATATTCTTGGTTTTCACAGTGCTCTGAGAACATGGTGGTGAAACAGAAATTTACACTGGGGAACAGTTTTCCTTTTGAAATTCTTAACATTGACATTAAATTAATTGCTTTCATTCTGAGACTGGTTATTAATAATTCTTGTTTTAAATGTCTGATAACAGAACTGTCCTCGATATTATTACTTGTCTTTGACTCATACTGGTATACGGTTCACTGATTGCATCTGAAAAATGGAAACAATTTTTGTTCTGAAAATTTTCTCACAAGTATGAAGATGAACAGCATTATGAATCAAAAGAAAACAATGGTGGGAAGGATCCTTCAGAATCGACTATACAGACTGGTTCCTGTGTTTGCTCATGAAACACTGACTACAAAACTCCATATTCTTTGTAGGACACATGAAAGGATTTAGTTCTGTATTATCTCTAACTATCATGCTATTCTATTTAAATTATGCTTCTTAAGCAGGTGTATTTTGTTCACTTTGATGAAATATGTGTTAAGGGAGGATGTCTTTAAGAACCAACAAGTCTAAACATCTGTATAATTGCTACTCTGTCACTAGACTGAACTCTGCGAAATCATAAAAGTAATATAATTCTGACAAAAGCGTGAGAACTGAATTTACTAGAGTCCAAACTCTTCGTATCAACCAAAGAAAGCGAACTGCCTTGAACTGAATTTCCATTATCTCCAGAGGACTACGTTTATCTGAGCAGAACCTATTCATTATGTCAGCATTATCTTCATAATTCTGTTAGGTAAATGGTATTAAACTGAGATCACTCAGCTAACTCCATTTTTGACACAGCCCTGACTCAGAGCTATTCCTCCAGTGGCAATGACAGAGGGCATTTCATCTAATAATCAGTTTTGCAAAATGAGTTTGTATGAGCTTTCTCAAACAACTGATGCCTACTAACAAATTAGCAACAGCAAACTGTGAATTTAATAATCCCATGCACAAGATGGCTTCGCCAGTTCATTGTTTCCATTTTAATACATCTTGCTGATAACAAACCTAATGCCATGCATTAGCCTCAGTCACACTGTTAATGTTTTTCCTCAAGTATTTTCTTTCTTGCTTGTCAAAAAAAAACCAAACACAAAACCCTAAACAACAACCAAACAATAAATCCCAGATAAATCTATGCATTTCTTGCAAAAGTTTAAATGACACCGAACAGTTATAGGAATTTAACACTGGTTATTTTAGTATGTTTAAACTATAAAGTCCTTTTTGTTCTATGGATGAAGGCATTGGTTGAGATAGTAGTTTTCTTTCACTGTCAGTTTAAAAAAAAATACAGTGGAAGTCCCAAAACTTACTATTCTATTTTAAATAGCTTACTTAAACTTCTAGAAGAAACTGCAAAAACGACATTTTTCTTTTCATCACTGCGACTTACTGGACATTTAATACTGCTTTCAGGATCTTTCAACTAGTATCAGTTAAACTGCTACAATCTTGCGACAGCTACAAAGGTACAGTCATACATTTGACATAATATCTCCTTATCCAAATATATTTCTAGAAGATTTAGATTCAGATTCATTCCATTTTATGGAGCTGCTTTTTCTTCATCTGCTTTCATACTTTGAGAGAAAATGATATAAACGTGTAGAGGTTTGCTTCAGAAGTAGTAGCATCCTGTAAATTCCTTGATGTATAAGCAGAAACCTAAGGTAGAAGTATCTTGTCACAAATTGTTATGCAGCATCTACATTTACAAAAAAACCTAAACAAAGAGCCGAAGACAAAAGACGACCCTCCCCTCATCCTCACTTGCCATTTGCCTTGATATTAGACGAGCAGCACGTGTTGGACACCCTGCCTTTTCCTTCTACAGTAGGCAGGCAGTAACTTTGAAATGCCAGTGGACAGTTCTAGACACACACAAGTGTGGCTGGCAAATGCAAGGGAGAAAGCAAAACTCCCTTCCTTATGATTTACAAGATATTTGGATTTAAGATGTTTGTCAGTTTCTTAGACAGAATGATAAAAAGCACCACCTGTTAATGAGCCTTGGACCTCTGCAGTGTCCCAAGAGCCATGGGCTTTCTGCCAGGTACATGATTTTACTGTGAACCTATTCTGATTTTTTAATGGAGTAAATCATTTGTCATCGCCAAGCCTGTTGTATGGAATGTCCGTGTCCTCTGTGAAGCCAGAATATGAATCAAACAGAGGTCTAATTTTTACAATTTGTTCTCATGAGAATTGAGCCAAGTCACACTCATTTCTGCCTTTATGGAGTGCACTATACTACATAATTAACAGCTTCAAATCTAGCCAATTTGCAGAATCGCTGAAGCCACTCCAGAGCGTAGAGGAGGCTGTTAATAATCAACATTATAGCTTACCTCATAGATGAACAAAAAAGAGAGAAAAATGTGTTAATGTCTTTTTATATCTAATGTTCCTGCCTGCTTATACTATATTCAGATGAGACAATTAAAGACTATTTATTGCAAAAACAGGATGACAAAACTCTTGAAGTGCCATGCCTTGTTTATTAGTTAACTAGAACTAATCCAATATAACACTAAATTATTTGTATTTCTTTGGGTGCATTCTGTTTTCAATTACCCCAATGGAACAAGCTGATGGGGTTGCTTCAGTATAAGCGCTGGGAGGGATTCAATCTGCTGTGTGTAATAGTGGATACACTGAATTCTGTGGTAACATTCTTTAATCAGAGCCAGGGGTTTATGCATGGCCTCTGTAAGATGAGAGTACCAGCCTTCAACCCACTTGTCCACTTTAAGGCTGCCTCATTTTCCTTGCATACTATTTCCTCCTTATTATAAAGGCAAAGTAATGTATTTGGAAATAAAATACATTCATATCTGAAAATTTACCTAAAAAGGTAAAGTTTTTTTGTAGCACTGCGCTGTTAATGATACTCATCAGGAATTCCTGATATCCTTTGTTCCAAACATTTTAAAGTACTATTGTTAATAATAGCTGAAATACTCTCCTAAGTACGCAAGCTATACAGTACCACTAACTCAGTCTGGATACTTTAAAATTTTTAACCTCTGAAACTCCATGATTTTACCTTACATATCTTTAAGATAGTTATCACCTGTTTTTTTAAAACTCTTCTGCGTTTTGCTACAGCTCTGTCTCAACAGAATGCTATACATGAATTTTCTTTTCTTGTGACCATTTCTCCATAGCTGCTTCTAAACTGAACCCAGCTCACAGTAATGCTTACTGATTTTTTGTAAATAGGTTATCAATTTAAAATATCAGCATCTTCAGTTCAAAAAAACCCCCTATGGCTCTTTCTGTTTTTGCTGACAGATGTCTGGAGAGGTGGGGTTATGAAGGGCTCCATCCCAGTAGCGTTCTTATTGACTGACCTGTAACCCTTCTGCGGAATGCGGGATAGTATACTTCAGGAAAGCCCCAATACTCAGGGTGAAGCACCCCAGGACCACTGAGACTCTATAGCATTTAAAAGGAGTGGAAATGGATGCAGACTAATGACCTTGTCTCAGTTCAGACTGGGAAGAACTATGCAAAGAAACAAAAGACTGACACAAGAAGCTTATTTCCAAACAGGCTGTAACCCTACATCTCATAAGACTATTACCTAAGCAGGGTAAGAGGAGACAGCATAAAACATGGCAGAAATACACTCCTATTTCTAGTAAACTAAAATCAACAGTGATGACCTAGAAGGATGTCATCATGAAGCCTATGTCTTCCCAAACCCACCTATTTAGGATACTCTGACAGAGTAAGAAAGCAGGTGATCATAAAGTTTCATAGGCATCAGAAATTCAGACAGCTCAGTAGATACACTTATCAAGAAACCATGACTAAAAAACCTCTGATTCCAAACCACGCCATCGCCGTCCTGTGAAAGAGCCCCAAACAACAGGTGTCACGCCTGACCAAGCCAGAAAACATATCAGGAGAAAGATCTTTCCTTCCTGCTCCACTTACACAGACTGAGCAATACTGAAGACGTTCATACTGGCTAATTAGCACTTAGTGTCATGCATCATGTTTCTAAGCAAGCTCTAAGCATTTCTACGGCAGGGAGACTACATCAAGGCAAACTACCACCTCAAATGAGCCCAAAATCTTAGCCACAGAATGACCTGAAGCCAGGCCAGCCCATGGCTCCCAAGATGCACGGATAAATTGCCTCTTCCTGTCAGCAGGAATGAGGCAGCCATCCATTTTCATTCTTTGCAGAAAAATCTTAAAATGCAAAATGACCTTGATCAATCAGAACAGCTATTAAAAATATAAAGTCCAATAAACATTACAGTGTAGTGCTCTCCAAATGGAGAAATCAAATGTACAAATAACAAGTGAAGAGTAATCCCTGTAGCACTACTGCAGAAAGAGATCTGGGGATTATCACGGATTACATGGTGAGCAGGAGTATGTAACACAAAGCTATTTTTAAAATGCCAGACTCCATTCCGGGATGAGCCAAACACAAATTGAAAAGAAACAATTATTCTGGCTTACTTGCCACTGATGAGAACAGTGAAAAACAGCATCTAGTTCACAGCATCATATTTTTCACAGAAATTTGTCAACTTTTTGTTATCTGCTCTCCTCTTTTTGGTATCTGCCAGACTCTTTTCAGTGGTGCCCAGCGACAGGACAAGGGGCAATGGGCACAAACTGAAGCACAGGAAGTTCCGTCTGAACATGAGGAAGAATTTCTTCCCTCTGAGGGTGACGGAGCACTGGAACAGGCTGCC
>Ga0065711_1028986_pt1 | contig 38153 bp, 22 predicted proteins | sample Hoacrofraction12_FD_59098 | JGI IMG/M metagenome (GOLD analysis project Ga0065711, IMG submission 59098) | Hoatzin crop microbial communities from Cojedes, Venezuela - Epithelial fraction 12 v2 (version 2) | ecosystem: Host-associated > Birds > Digestive system > Esophagus > Crop | place...
GGGGGGGGGGGGGAATCAAAAGAGTGAGGGGCCTTTGGCTTAAGTGCTGTATTTTAGTAGGCTGAGGGTAGGTAGGGAGTGAGAATCACAGTGGGCTCCGTGCAGGAGGAGCTGAAAAGCAAGCCTTCACAGAGATCCAGACCTGTGGAGTCAGGTAGGGGTGCCATGCAGAAAATGTTTCCCCCACAGAAAATGTTCCCCCCTTGCAGTGACTGAAGTCCCTTGCGTTTGTCCCTGTGTATATAGCTGAATTATTGGCGTAGCTTCCTGAAGCATCTACTCTAATACCTGTTCTAAAGTTGCAACAAACGTAACAAGCTGTAGTATGTTTTGCAGAAGATTGAACAGGTTAGTGAAGAAAGAACAAAACCTTTCTTCTATTTTTATCCCCAGCAAATATAAGCAAAAAATAATGAGAGTCAATTAGAAACAAACCATGTTGCATTTAGTGTATAAATGCTAAATGGAGAATATCACACAGAATCATGACTTGCTAACCATGTATACAAACTACTTGGAAAATGAGATGTGATGTGCAGCCTATATTTCAAAATGTATGAGTTCACAAAATGTCACTGGTGACATGGTTATATATGTGAACAATTTTACCGAGGTTTCAGAAACATTGACTAGTTGTTAATATGAAAAGGCTTATTTTCTGTTACTATTTTCTTTTCTAAGCAGGTATTTATGTATTATTTTTTGTTTGTGTTTGAGGAAAGCAAAATTTCAGCTGCTATAACCACATTAAGTCAGTAGCTAGTAGTTCAGGAATGCTGCTATTGGCATGTGTTCTTGAAAGTTTATGAAGAGAGAAGAGAGTTTACTACAATCATTAGATTTAATGAATAAAATCTTCCTGGGATTTTGTGCAAATGTTAGATTGTCAAGAGCTATATGAAATCTGTGAGAGATGTGAGAAACAGGTCGTATGGCCCAAAATCAGAGCCACTCTTACAGAATTAGTTTGCTTTTCCTCCAGAGATTAACACTTAGCAATTCTGGGCTAAATTTCAAGAAGAGCAAACTCTAACCTGTGCATTTTCCCTTCGCTTGTTTTTCTTAACCTGAAAACAGTCTTAAGAGTGTTTGCAATAAAATGCCAGGAAAAACAAAATGAAATTAAATAATCCATTTTCAAGCTTTGGGAACTACTCTTCAGTTTGTAAAGCGCTAAAAATACCTCCTATACTCAGCAGGCATTTGAAGGCTTGCGCAAGTTCAGCTTGTGCGCCATCAGATCTGCCTAGGTATTTTCTGGTTTAGGTGCATGCCCCTGTAGAAGTGCCCTCGCCCTCCCAGATTAGTTTGTTCATACGTACCACTTGTGGAACCTGCTCCTGAGTTAGCAAATGGGCTTCTGTTTACTGTGTAGGATGGGAGACCACCAGTGTGCTGCTCTTCTCTCCTTCCATCTCTGTCCAGGAAGACTACTTTGTCCCAGCACAAGTGTGATTCATATTTACTACCCAAAAGTTTATTTTTTTTCTTCTCAGATATGGAGTATAAAACTAATATCAGAAAGAATGCTATGACAATAGCTATATGAGCAGCAACTACGGAAGTGCAATTTAAGGGAAGCTTCAGGAAGTGTATGTCAAGATGCTGCATTGTCGAAATTTGAACATATTTGAACTCCTATTGAGCTGAAGGCTGATGGTATTGTAGCTGGGTGGATTTTTGGTATGAGATGTGTATGTACAGTTTAATATGAGTGTTGTTAGTTTGCTCTTTTAAAGCATCTGGAATCCCTCCTCGGCCTGAAGTCATGGTAGGCTAGACCAGATGCCAGCCCCAGGTCCAGGAAGAGGGACATCTAGGCCTGGATGCTCAGGGGACCAGGGTCCTACCATGTATTTCAGTACGCTCCTGCTGTAGTTTTTATGCAGCTTTTGATTATTTTTACACTAAAGGTAGTAGCAAAGTAATTTAAAAGCTGCCAGTTGGGCATACATTTTAAACACTTGTTCTCAGTTCTGATCGTTCGGTCTCTTGACTGTTGTTCAGGTGGTACATACAATTTGTATCTGATATCAAGTGTTTTGAGATGCTGAATGTGTTGAAAAAAGGCAAATAACATACTGCTGCCATACAAGGGCTAAGAAATACAGTAAACACATACATACATGTTTTCAGGTGACTGATTTTAGATGTTACTTGCTGAGACATTCCTGTGGCTGTAAAGATTTACAACTTCCTTTTCATTAGTGTCTTCTATCCTGCTTGTCAATTTTAAGCTAGGTTTTTTTGAGGTATGGTTTTGTTTAATCAGCCTAAAGTGTTTATTCTTCTACATTGTTTAGTTAGCCTAAAGTGTTTATTTTTCTACATTGCACAGTTTTCTAGTGCACAAGAACCTGAAAACCAAATTTAGTAGAAAATCATTGTATAAGCTACTGTGAGCCTCATTTTTCTGCTTTTGTTGCCCTGTCAGACACAGAACTCTGATTCTGTGACCCTGGACATCCTGTATAGATAAACAAGGACAAAAATCACTTGTGATGTTTTCATTTATGTAGGTAGTTCTGTTTCAGTTGACCTAATATGAAATAGGTGCTTTATTTTTGTACAGTTTCAAAATCAGTAAGCTCCCAGAAGTAAAATGCATGTAGGAGAAAGGAAAGCTCTGCAGAACAAACTGATGTCCATATCCATGCTTTCTGAATATCTTTATGTCAGTATTTTGTCTCTTGGGCTCAAAACTGGAATTCAGCAACAACTAAAGAGCTCCTAGCTTGGACTTGCCTCACTCTTAGCTTTCTTTTTTTGAATGAATCCCAGAAGCGCCAAAGCTACTGTCTGATTCAGCAGGGCCCTGGGTATGTGAATATCAACTCACACTGTAAAATAACAGCACAATAATTAAAGTTGTGATCTTTTAGTGATAATTTAGATTTTACATTTGAAAAATTAAAAAATGGCAAATGAAATTTGCATTTGAAAAATTATTTTTCTGAGGCATTAACTATATAAATGGCTGAATATACATGCATTCATCATGAAGTTAAAGATTCTTAAAGATTTAGAAGAATGAAAACGATAGTCTGCTAAAACTTTCTGAGGACTGTGGAGTTGAAAGCTTTGTAAATTTTAGTTTATCTGAACTGATTTTCATAGAAATTGAATTAATTTTTATATCCAGAGGAAGTCTAAATAAAACCAAGCAAAGTTAATAATACTTGTCTGAAATCTACCCTAATCACAAGATTTCTCATCTGGTGTAGCTGGAAAACATTTGTCTGACTCATTTGCCTTAGACTCAGTAATACATACATGCATGTTAACTGGATTTAGCTACATTTTTCCTTTGGGCAATGAGAATGAGTCAAAAGAAATGTTTGATAAAAGTGTGAGGAACTGAAAAAGTTGAATTGGGTTGGCAGCTGGTATGTCTTCAATTAGAGGTATCTGTTTGCTCTTTCTTTTTTTCAGTCATGGAAGATAGAATCCTTTTTAACCTTCATTCTTAATGTAAGTCATACTGTACTCCGTAGAGAATCCTGTTTGATTCTTGGTAATAAACTTGAAGGAGTGTGAAAAGTATCTTTACACCATTAGGAGAATAGGATGCTGTTCCTAGCAGAGTTTAGATACTGAGGATACCACTCCTGGGTATGGGTCTGTAGACACTGTGTTTGGTGACAAAAATTATTTTCTGCATCATTTCCTCTAATTATGGCTGTCTGTTCTTTCTACTGAGCTGCTCTCATAGTGGAGGCAGCACAGCCATTGGCACAGAGCCAAGAGCTGGGTGATGGACCCAGAGGTGGGAAGGGGCAGGATGCTTCTCAGCCCCACGTTCTCCCTGCAGACCTAGACCCGTGTCTGAAGTGTCGTCAACAGCGATTGCCCCCAGCCACATCTGAAAACCTTGTAGTGCACTGTTAGTTTAGAAGATAGGAATTCTTCTAAACTGGAAAATGCAGCATTTTTGAAGTGAGGTAAAGTTCTTTCTGAAATTTGGCACCACCAGAGAACAGCAGCTCAAAATCTCTTGGGTCTCATGCTCTCATTTTCCGGTGCCTTGAGTTACTGACTTGCACTGTAGCACATACATGACTTCAAACACTTGCTTTAGGCACTTTTTTTTATATCTCGGTATATTGTCTGATCATATTGATAAAAATGAGGCATGTGACTTCTCGTCTGGAAAGGCCTGTCATGAAGGTGCATAGGGACAGTGTTTGCAAGTGGTTTAATTAGCGCAGCTGGCACCGTGCCAGCTTTCCTTAAACAGGGCTTGAATGGGAAAGATCTGCTTTTAATTTAGGACAATTACAATATGGTTCAGGCATTTGTGCCAGCTACATCTACTGTCTCCTGCCCCAAAATTTTTATTCATAAAAGAATTTACTTTAGAATTTAACCTCTGAGTGACTCCTTGTCTTTTAATATTATTTAATTGGTTACACGCAGGCATAGAGATGACTTTGAATCTTTTTCTTAGCAATTATTTCATTGGAAGGGGTGATGCTTGTAGGAGTGCCTCATGTGAGGTGACAGGTGCTAACTTCTGTGGGTTTGACCCCCCTGTTCCACAGAGTTTTTCTTATTTTCATGGAGGAGCAGATTTTAACAGATATAATAGGAGGAAGACTTCAGGACTGTGGGCTGTCTTGTTTGAGGAGGTTAGTCGTTTAATGAAGGAATAATGTCACGGATGGCTGCATCAATGGGCAGATGTTATACAATTCGAAAACATAATCTGTTCCAATAAAAAAAAATTAATGTTGCAGGACTTGAGAGTATGATTGGCTCCCTAGAGGCAGTATTAATTAGGAGGGTAAACCCAAGAACAAGGTCAGACATTTTTTTCCACTTGGAGAGCTTGTTTGAATAAATTGATTTTTGTCTGAATCTGTCTTTTACTTATGTATCTTGTTAAGTGTGTTAAGTCAGAAGTGGCCGTGAACAGCAAAGCATCAAATTCCTTTTTCCTATGTTTTTGTGAGCAATAGTCATCTTTGGAGAGTGTCCTGAACACTTTGACTGCAGTAAAATTAAGTGTAAAAGGATAGCTGATCGTATTTTGTGCATTGTTAGTAAGGTCTACTAGTGCTGGTACTTTTTTTGCTAGAAGAACTGTTTTGCCATGTATGTGCTAGTTCTTTCTTGTGCTTTCATTTCCCTGGACTTCACTGCCTTCCATTCAGTGTATTTGTTTAAAGAAAGATAATTCTTGCACCGTGCCTTTTACCTGCCCTTCTTTTATTTAAAATGTACCCAGGTTTTGACCTTTAGACCATAAATCAAATGGATTGTGTTCCCTAAAATTGGACAATTTCTGCTAGCTACTGAATCTGGATGGAAAGACTCAATAAAGGTATGAATTCAAAGGCATTAGAAAAGTCCAGTTCTGCCAAATGTTGAACATACGTTGTGAGGAACTCGGTGCTCTCAAATGCCTTGACATCCATAACAAGTAAATAGGTTAACTCTTTGCTGAACAGCATGCCAGAAGAATATAATAAGCATACATGTAGAAAGGTTGTTGAGGTTTCATTATTTGCAGATAAGCAGAAAACATGGCTTCTTTTTTCCACAGTGCTTTCCACTTGAGGCTAATTCTAATAATAATAAAAAAAAGTGAACCTGAATTGTATTTTCTTTGGGTGTTTCTGGATTATTCAGTCTACAGAATTAAGAGGAAAAATATTTAGTAGTGACAGTAAGACTCTTCCACAGAAACAGGCTTTGCAGAATTCTTGTTTTTTGTTTGTGGTGTCTGTAATTTTCTCATTGTTGTAAGAGTCCTGTAATATTTTGTTTTCCTATAAAAACATCTGCCCTCGTATTTCATCAAGTATGGTAGCTTTTACACTGGGAACCATTTATTTTGGTGCAAACATCATAATCCATGCATTTAAAGTGATGAATTTTGTTAAAGCAACATTTAGGTAATAGTTGCTCGTAGCAGGAGGTCCTCTTTAGTATGTGAATTATAAACTGGGAGGTCTCTTTTCTGCTCCAAGTATTTTCTCAAACATATTTAATCTGTAAGATTAAAAGGTGAAAATGAATTCTTTGTACGTTGCTGAAATTGGAGAGCACAGTCGAGGAGTGAAATTATCCAGAGTTTTGGCAGTGCTGTGAATTCAATAATACACTTCTTGTAAAGCATTCATACAGTGCCCTCTTTATCTTTAATGTTTACTCGTGAGAGATTTCAGTTTTGAATGTTTGTTATTTCTTATGATTTACGCTAAAGTGCAAAACCACTACTTGATGTTTTGGACCAGAGAAATTCTGTAGAGCAGATATACTGAAAGAAAGTTCCCCCGCATGCTCGTCTGATGGAGAAATATTGACAGCTTGTATGAGGTGGCTTTTGTAAGGGTCAGTTTGTGTGAACTGCAGTGATGGTGAATGAGCAAACCTCAGCTGGACACAAAGCACACTGAAAGAGCCAGTGAACAGTTTTCTGGTTTGGAGCTTTTTTTGATGAGATGATTATACACAACAAACACTGCAGCCTTTTCAGTAATTTGGATCGTAATCCTTGGGCCATCGTATAGCTAGTTGAGATGTTATTTGCAGGAGTGTAACCAAAAATCAGAACTGTTACATGAGACCTTCAGTGCCAGTTTCAGGTTTGCTCTGAATCCTTCGTCAGTGGATACTGTGTTTTCTGTTTGCCTCTGGTGTTCCTTAGATTGTTTCTCTTCTAACATCACATTGTCCTGCGGTTAGTCCTGGCCAAAGTACTGCTGTTGTCTGCCACTTCATGCAGACTGCTGACCAAGTTCATATAGAAATGCTTGAGTATATTTGTAAAGAAACAAATTCTCTGGTTTTCGTGTGAACCTTCAAGATTGGAAAAAAAAGAAAAGCAGGTTGTCATTGAATTCAGGAAGTGAAAAAGAATATTCCATCTGCTAATAAGGCTGGTGTATATATAGAGACGGCATTTAGACAAGAGCAATAACTCTGCTCATCAGTGAAACGGGTTAGATAATGATAGTAATTAGTCAAGCTCCTCATCTGTAGCAAACTGTCTCATACAGTGGTAAATGTGGACCATGAAGAAATGGCTACATATTACTTGCTTGGTAAACCAAAACCAATTTTCAAGATACCTGGATAGGCAACATTTTCTTCTAGCATTGGGATACCAGGTGGTATCAAGCTCATCTGAGTGTATTTGGTTTCCATAAAGAATTTTCTCATTCTTCCTGTATTCATTCCTCATAGACCTTCTTCATTATTAACCATATTAGAGCTAGTAGTAGATTATGTCTGTGTCACACTGGCTGGAAGGGATTGGGCATTTTACTTCGTGCAGGGCAAAGGTTCCATGTGTAAGTGCTGCTTTCATTGACACTGCGGCTTTGCTGAATGTTTTGACAGCAGTTTAGTGTTATTAATTCCACCAGTTAGCAACAAGGATGTTACTCTTGTCCTAGAAGATGAAATTTTGCTGGAGTTTCCAAAAGTAACGTTTCCAGCTCCCGATGCAGGCCGTGGCGTTGAACAAACAAAAGCACTGCCTGGCAAGCTATCTATCCTGTAAGTAATCCAGCAGACATTGTGCAAACTTTGACAAACGCTGTGTGGTTTTGATAGAAGGGAAAGCAGTGAAGTGCTCTGGCAACTCTGCTCTGACCTTCCTCCTTAATCTAGTTGTACAGTTTGTTCCTACAGCTGAATCTCTCAAGCCGCGTGATACTTTATTTCTGATCTTTACACTGCCACCTGTCTTCCCATCCGTTTTTGAGGTCTTTCCCTTTCTGTGATTTTTTCTTATCAATAGTGCTCCTTTCCAAGCTGTATTTTCAGGCCGTGAGTATGTAGGCGAACTGAGTAAACTCTCCTTTCCATGCTTGCTCATTTGCAACGGTAATCCACTTTGCCTGATACATGCTTACTTTTGCTTAGCGTAATATTAAATTTGACTCGGTATCTTCCCTGAGATCAATTGCCCTTTTTAGCTGTTGTTTCTTCCCTAAGTATCTCAGGGATTTTTGTTGTTGCTGCTTTTTTTTTTTCCTCTGGCTTCATATCACTCATGCGGTACCAAAGCAAACTTGACATTCAAGTAGGATAATGTTATCAGTTTCATGTTGTACTGTACTGGACAAATTCTACTTCATTCTCCTCCTGTCAGCAACAGCAAGTCAAGCAGTCCGTAAGTATCCAAGACAATTAAGCCACTAAAAGACAAGAATGGTGTGCCTTTTCCTTTATTTGTATAATAAAACCTTTTCACTCTTGATGCAATGTTAGTGTTAACTTTCTTTTGTAAAGATTAAAAATACAGCTGTTGCCTAGAGGATCTTACCTTTTAACTTGAATTGCCTTTTTTTTTTTTTTATCTTCTCTACCTTTACAGAGTAAGACCAGAAGGCTCTGTTGAAAACGTTGTCTGACCCTCCTGTATATCACAGGCCATTGTACTTCTTGGACTTACCCTGTATTAAGACAGTAAATTGCATGTGACTAACACAAATTTGTACTTTGCTGTTTTATATACTCTGGAAACATTTCTGATTCTTAATCTCTTGATATTAAGAGCTGAAGAATCCAATATGACCAGCTTTGGCAATTTAGACCATTGATTAATCACCCTTTCTGGAACTTCTGTCCATAGCTGAGTTTGGTGGGTTTTTTAATGCCTTCCTCAGATGAAGTAAGGTTGATGTTTTCTTCCAGTGGAGGCACTTGGAAACTGCAGTAAAGTCTGTTCTCAGAGCTCCTCTATAAGTTAAACAAATTGAACTTTTAGTTGCTTACTATGACTCTTTTTGTGTTCTCTGCAATATAAAATATAATTTAAAGCTGGGCCACAAAATTTTAAGCTGATTTTTATATTAGCAATGCTACATGTAGAAACACTTGAACTTGGTGTTGAATACTACTGGGCTAATGTGTGTGCTTGCAGACCCTTGATACATATCTTGTGCTAGTAGAGCCCAGTTCTACAGTGGTGATGACTGTGAGATGAGTCAGTCTTTTGAACATGTGCTTATTAGTTATTTTTAGCGTCAACTTTTTGTATCAAAATTTTGGGTAGTACAAAGTGATATGCCTAACAAATATTGATGTATGTTGTTTGTAAGCCTTTTATAATCCAATAAATTTGTTGTACTCATCAGAGGATAAAACCTACTTTGTTTCACTAGAGCTGTTTTCCATAAATTCATGATGTCTGGCATGAATTTAATAACTGTTCATTGGTTCTGTATTAATTGAATCCCCTGAAAATATTTCCTTTTGTTATATGGATCAATGTCAGAATATAAACAGCCTATAAGTTACTTGGATTGTCCTTTGAATGTTTATACAACATTAACTATCTTCCAGGTTTTTGGAATGTCCTTGCTATTATAGACCTTATTAAAAGCTGCTAATGGAGCAGAGATCACTTTATCCAAGCCTGTTAGGATTTATGCCACATGCCGGCAGGGCCTGTTTATTCACAGTTAGAAATGAACAAGTGGTACCTCATCTTACTGTGGTAGCAGTGTATTATCTTGCTGTTCTGGTACAGTGTACAACTAAGGGCTATCACGATGTGATTAGAATGGTGCCTTCTGTCTTCACGTAATCGAAGTGTTAGAAACTTAATGTGTTTCCTGAGTTGTTGTTAGATCATGTCCATCCTGTAACGTTGATAAGCATTGTACCCAACACCATTGAAAAAGACCTTACTACCCTTAGCATTACTAAGCATGATCTTTGTTTTATTTTTAGCTTCACTATTTTCACTTACTGTAATTCATCTAAGCTTCACCTAGAAATCAAGAGATTCGGAACCATGAGAAATTTGGATCACTTATAAAAGAGAAAACACCCCAAATTCAGTGTCATTTTCACTTAACTCTCTGTTTTTTCTCTTAGTAGTTGCTGGTGGGTTCCACCACTGTTTGTCTGGAGTGGATCTCTTCTTGCCTTATTAGGATTTATCCTGAGTTAGCGAAGTTGATTCTCTCCTTTTATTTTATTTACTTTTAAAAACCTCTTTCAAGTGGCCTTCTCAACAGTCGCAGCAGCTGACCCAAGCCTTCTGCCAGCAAACTGTGTTGCCACAGGACCTTTTCTTTGAAATACTTAAGCTGCATCTCTCTTTTGCCAGGTGCCAGAAGATCAAATTCCTGATTTGCAAGCACCCAGTAACACAAAGTAATTTAAAAACTTCGAAGGGTAGCAGTGGCTGTTGGCGAGTATCTTAGTAAAAGAAAATTTTTGGGAAATGTCCTGTGCGGGAACAAAGCTTACCTAGGTGTACAGGTCTTGCAACTACAGGGAACAGGAATAGTGCATTTCAAGAAAAATAAAGGGTTTCAAATATTTGAACACTTCCCTGTGTCATTTCCTTTTGTCAGCATGACAGTTTGTCAGTCCCCTTCTCTTCAGTGCTAAAATTCTTGGCGTTAAAGATTTTGCCTTCTGTTGTAGCTTAAGGAGCTCTTTGAAGTAAGGTACATTAGCATATAAACTCTGGAACTCTTTGGTTGCACTTGGATCAGGATAATAAATGTTTGTTCAGGTGCCCTGTCTTAGGAAGTGAGTGTTTTCTGCCTTGTCACAATAGATTAGCTATTGTGCTGTATTTTGGTTACAACACTTGTCATATTTTTCAAACCTGGGCTTATTATTTCTAATTTCTGTTCCCCCAAATTAAGTATCTTGAATGTTCTTTTGATCTCGCTGGCTTTAAGTCAGAATGAAAGTGTTCATCACGTGCATATGAATGTCTCCCTCCCCTGGGGGAGTGCTCCTTGACAGGTAGAGAAAATGGAAACGGATCAATCATCTGTCACTTAATGGTGTTAAAGATGCTGTGAGCTTTATCTCTCACTGGTTCTGATACAATGCTTGCTTCAATTGCATGGCAAGCATCCATATTTGGTAGCTTGTTTCTAATAAGTCACGTTTTTGTAGGGCTGGCCGTACGGTCTGTACGTGGAGAGTGAATCTGAAGCACTCTGAATACTGTGAATTTACTGTGTGTTGATGAATTGTGCAGTTGCTTGGCATATATGCAGTAAATCTGATATGTAGAATTTTTTTTTATTAATTTCGCATACATAAGCCATCTGTGCAGTGATTGTGCATTAAGTAAGGTGCAAGAGCCGTTCTCCAGGACAAATGGCCGAAAGCATATTTTCTGTTGGAAGAAAAAAAAAAATTGTTTTGGAAAATAGAACATGTTTGAACTAGGCGGAATGTGTAATAACTTCATTTTTTTTATAAGGAGAAAGAGTATGAACAGAATGATACAGTATGCAAACAGAAGTTTAAAGGTATATTTTCTTAAAGAGTTTAATAGGGACAGATGATATTTCCTACATTTTGTATGTGTGATTTTTATATGTAGGATTTGCTTTCAGGTTTTAGTAAAACTAAGTTGTGCTGGGAAAAATCAGCATAAGAATGATTCGCAATAGGAAGGCTGTAGGACCTGTGCACGTGTCAGAGGCACTCTGTCATTTGCTTTTCCTGGTTCTGCTGCATTTAATTGCTCATTTGCAATATTGCATTAATTTAGGGGTTTGGAGTGAACTATAAGAGGAGTGGATAACAGCTTGCTTTGGCTGTAAAGCTGCACTCTCATATTTTTGGCAGTAGGTAGAAAGGGCTGATTAGGAGAATCTATTTCCTGTATGCTCGAATATAAACCAGATACTCAGTTATGAAAAAGTCATTCACTGTTTTCCAAAGACCTTTTTTTTTTTTTTTTTGCCAGCATGAAATGGTAGTTCAAGTGGAAAACTGAGCAACGAATTAGTCCTTACACAAAAAACAAGCATCAAGAAAAGGTGATTGTATTAATCCTTTCCTTCCTTCCTTCCTCTCTGGATTCTGATTGTTTCTGTCTTTAAACAGATGAGATTCCCTGATGACCACGTTAGTGCTTGTAATTTTTCAAAGCAGGAGTGAAAGGGCAATCACTGCATGAACATCAAAAAGATTTCAACTGAAGCAGTGTTTTCGAAGCTCCAGGTTTCATATCATTTTTAGAAATGAAGATCTAATCTGTAGCAGTGGGTGGTCCATACTCTGACTGTTGATCTTTGCACTTTTTTATGGTCACCCCTCTGAATACTTACGTTATCTTCATTTAGATATGAGATCAGCTTTTTCCAGGTCTAGCACGTAAAGGCTCTTTCGGGTGCTGTTCTTCTCTTCACCTGCTTAGAGCAGCTGCTGTTTTTTCCTCAGGCCGGTCAAGTGGTGGTTACTCTGATTAGCTAGGGGAAGCTGTGAAGAACTTAAGTAAACAGGCAAGAAATATGTTCTGGGTAACAGTCAATTACACAGTGATAGTCACATTCTGCTGCCTGTGTTGTGCTGGTGAATGATGTAGGGGGTGTTTTGGACGATCTGTTTCTTAATAAGGCTCCTGGAAGCAGACGTGCCTTGATGCTGCCTCCCATCCTGCAGCCTTTTTTCCAGGCTGGGATCCTGAGTTTGCAGCGTAGCTGACCGGCACGTCCCCATACAGTGGAGAAGCTGCACCTCGCATCGCTGGGGACCAGGAGTAAAGCAAGAGTCGGGGTGCTGCACAGCCATGGGCAGGGCTGCTAGCTTCATTCCCATACGTACTTCTGTAATGCTCCCCAGAGCAGAGGTCCTGCCTTCCCCTCTGTCTGGAAATGACTACTACGTGCCACTGCAGGTGATGGTAGCAGAAATCTGCAGAGCTTTCGCATAAGGAGAAGGGTCATTATGTTTGTACATAATGGAAGCAAGAAGAGGTAGAAAGACCCTCAGTGCTGCACATATCCCTCCTTGGGACAGCCTTGGACTGCCTTCCATCTAGTGTGACTTACAACTGATAGTCCTTTATCTAAGAATAATTCATTAAGGGGACATTGAATGGTACTGTCCCAGCGGCAGCTGCATATGCCTGTTAGATTCGTGTTGCCTCCCCAGAGCACGTAGTCCAAGAAGCTTGCTCTGCCATCCCGTCTTAGTAATGGGCTTCTAGCTGGCTAACCTACTACCTTGCCTCTGATGGGTTAACGCACAAAAAAAGGAGGAAAAAAGCAATCTGTTATTATATCAGTGTTTGCTGTATGAACTGTGGCTTGATGTTGCAAACATCTTTATGGAAAACGGCGTCCCAGGAGCTCGCGGTAAGGTCTGGGGCTACGGGAGCCTGTACGCTCGGGCTGGCTGTGGTGCTGTACGGGAGCTGAACTCTTTATGCTGGTGTGCGTGGCTCCTGAAACTTTTTCCAACACAGGCCCACTGTTTCCATTAAAGAATTTTATGGGGCTCCCTACACATCATATCATGCACAGCTTACCATATTGGCTCTTAAAAGTGGCTTTGAATACAATGCCAGGGGCCCCCCATCAGCAGGTTTACGGGCTGCCGGTGAGCAGGGAAGCCCCAGTTGGCCATCCCCGTGCTAGCGGAGCCCCTGTGGCAGCTTTTCCAGCTAAAATGATGAAGCGTCTGTTTTGCCTAGTTGAATTAAACATTGCTTCCATGCTGAATAAAGCAGGGAGCATTGCAAAGTGCCACAAACTTTTGTTCCAGAGGTGCCTCCTCCTTTTTGAAGGAAAAAACGATTATAATGGAACACCAACACCTAATACCCCTCTGTACTGCGTCATCAGTGCCTGCACAAAGGTTTTTCACATAGTCCCTAAAAATGAAAGGAAAAGCTTCATCATCAAGGTAGTGTCTATTTCTTTCAGGATCTCTGGCATAACATGATTTTTTCTTGCTTCCCATTTTGCAGAGTTGGTAAAAGCCACAAATCCAGATACTTTATGGGGAAATCTGGCACTCATTGCATACACATTGATTTGTATATGAGTGTTCCTGGATGAGACTGCTAAACTCATCAGTGCTCCTGGATTATTAGATGTGAAACAATGTGCTCAGAACATTTTTGCCAATATTTCTGAGAGACGGGTAGCCACCGCAGCCTACAGCCGAGAGGCAGGGTGCTGGCGGGCAGCAGCCTTGCCTCCACCTTGCCTGCCTGCTGGGACAAGCTGTGTCCTGGCGCTCGCAGCCTGCTGTTGAAGTGCAACGTGACCTCCATCAGCCTTAGGATGAACCCAGCTCGGTTTTGGGGAGACATAAGGGGAAGGCTCGAACACAACAAGGATTCTTGTGAGCAACAGCACCGTGTTGAGGTGTGTATGGACCGATAACACAGCTTGGCGTGGTTTTCTGCTGCCTGTGTAGTTACTTCAGTGTGCATGGGGAAAACAGGTGTGTAAAACCTGAGCATCTCATTGCATACAAATTTTAAAAGTGATGAAAGGATGTACCAGCAAGTGATGAATCAGGCACTTAAAAAAACAGGCGCAAGTGATGAATCAGGCACTTAAGAAAACAGCACAGCTTGTTTTTTTAGCAGTGACAGGGACTGAATAATACATATTTTTGTTCTGGAGGCTAAATGTTAAAATATGAAGGAAATAAAGCTGAATGCTATATGAATACACAGCATTTTTTTCCCCTCAACAAACACAGAGGTAAAATTTAGCTGGTTATTAAACCCCATTTAAAGATTAGAGCACTGAAGAAACAAACGTTAGTAATATAATAACAACACAGTCTGACTTTTTTTAAAGGAAGAAAAACACCCTAAAGATTATATGCAGGTAAGAAACATGTGAGAGAAACTTCCTAAAACAGAAGTTTGTGCTCTATTTAACTTGGGTCTGAAGATGAAAAGCCTCAAGGAGACAAGAGAGGTCAAGTACAAGCAAGTGTAGATCTAACCATGCTGCATCACCAAAGAAACTTTGGGAATTGGTAGTACAGTTTTGAAAAGACACTGCCAAGTTAAATTCTTTTCAGTGTAATTAGTAACGAAGAAAGAAAGTGTTGTTTCATGCTCACCATCTGCCACTGTTGTATTTCTATTTTATAAGATTTTTCTACTTCACATAGCTTCAGTTGATACTTGCAGGAGGAGAATACAGAAAATAAAAGACAGCATTGGACAGGGAAGGGGTGAAATTAAGGATAGGGCTGGAGGGCAATGTGTGGGAAAAGCCAGGCAGGACTTGGTGGTTGGATTTAGACCCGAAACGATGGTTTGAATAGCTTGCCCGTAGAAAACCAGTCGATAATGGTCTCTGCTTTTGGTTAGTGCTTGTCCTCTAGATCGGAATAGCATGTCGTAGTCCACTTCCAGATGTGATTTCCCAGGGTGATTCAAAGGCTCAAAATAAGTCAGTGAGTCACAAAGCAGGGTGTCAGTAGCCACGTTTTTCAAGATTGCTATGTTCAGGCAAGAGCCCTGAGAGGGGGATGTATAAGGCTGCCCTGAGGTTTGATTGCAAAACTGTTGGCTCCACGTTCTTGTGAATTCTGTGTATGAATATGGCTGGAGTCTGACATCTTATAACTCTGTCATGTCTACACATTTTCCAACATCTTTTTTACACAAAGACTACAGGGAACATTAGCCAACCCGTGGCTTGTGTTATTTTTGCATTATTATTGTTAGGATTTTGTATGTTGACTAATCTCTTATTGCTTCGGTGTATCACTGAAACAAAATATGGCCTTGTTTTGACATGGAAATCTATGTCATGTGACACAACTGCTTTGGGATATATTGCACTGCATTGTTAGTTTGATATTTTGGCATTGATGTGAAAGTGAAGAGGAGAGCAGAGTAGGGAAGCAGAAGAATAAGAGATGTTCATCTGGCCATGACTTTTCCCTCTCCTTGAAAGGCTCTCATGTCCTCTACCAATTAGTCGCCTTCCCTGTACTACGTGATGTGCTTGCCCACTCAGAGTTTAGCTGGCAGTTCAGACGCAGTTTGTTTCCACTGAAAAATCACTGCACGCAAAGCAGCTCCACCAGTCTGCTGGGCTGCCCTGTGGGTCACTTGGCTGCCAGGCTCGGGAAACAGGAGTGCTTTCTAGGTTTAGCCAGAATATAAGGATCCAGGCATTTTCATGTAAGTGTGATCTTGCTTGATTTCAAGTTACCAGTTTTATTTGAAACAGTTTGTATAGATTGCTTCAGATGGTTAGGGGTTTTTTTGTGATGATTTTTGATGTGAAAGAACTTTACGTTCTCTGCCAGATTTGCTGAGGTTTCATGATGCAGGTAATTTATGGACTTTACTGGAGATGAAGATTTATGGATGCAGAAATTTATGCAATTAGATACATCAGTGTATTTCTGTTTAACTTTTAGAGAAAATAAAGTCACAGAAGTTATTTGAACAGTGGGTAAACGTTTTATAAAGATATGACTGTGTTATTATTTTCCAATCGTTAATTTCCCTCTTACTGCATTGTTTTGCTTGCTTGGCAGTTCATTTATTGATCTGATTTTATTCGGTAGGAGCAGCAATGGTTATAGACATTCATTTCCAATAAAGGTCTTGTGTTACTCTATTAAAAACAAAACCTTACCCCCTAAAAACCCTCTTCTACAAATTCCTATCTGAACAGAAAGTTTGAACAGCTGAAAAAAGCCACAGCAATATGTGTATTTGTATAGGGTGCTTTTCCAGGGAGGCAAAGGAGTTGTTGATTTGGTAGAAGCTCTGATATCTTCAGAGGAATCCTAAAATTATTGTGTTGTTTAGGCACTCTGATTTCTTTGAAATTAATCCTTTTCACATAATTTAAAAGGAAGCTGTGCCTGATATGGGCTTTTAACCTGTATGTTTACTGTCCTGTGCTGGTCTTTATAAGGAAGAGAGCAAAGGTATTACTTGGGAAACAGGGTGCAAACCTTTACTTCTATGTCAGAGCAGCATCCTATGCAAAACAGTCCTGAAGATGTGACCGAGACTGCTCATGTTGTAGCATCAAACCAAGAGCACAAGCCATTGCCACGTGGGATGTGAGATTTTAGCTGGTATTTGGAGTTGTGTTTCAGTGGACAGGTGGAAGTAATGACGGCAATAAGAATGTCTTTGATGCCATATTTAGCAGGTGCTCTTCTCCTAAAGCAGGAAGATCAAACAACAACAGGAAGCAGGTTCCTTGCTTGTAATACGAAGCTTGGCTTTACAGCAAGCACCCTGTCTGAAAATCTGTCTCTCTTCTGCAGGGAGGAATAAACTATTGATTTCCCTGCTGCCCATGACATTCCTGTTAGGCTTGCTCCTCTGTGCAAGTTTAATGCAGGAAATACAGCTGGAACCAAGTCAGCTCTTTGTCCCTTTAGCTACATCTCAGTTGGATCATAGATCTACATATAGCTACCTATCACAGTTGGAAGAGCCTGAAAGCCTCCTACCCCTCCTAGGAAGGTTACACCTTGACTGTGCTCAGGGCAAGCAAAGTAAATCCTTGAGTTAGGGAAATCTGACCGTGGACTGGAAGCTACTGCGTATTTGCCCCCATGAGTGATGTGCTCCAAAGCACTGATAGTTCCCATCATGATTGTACACCACATGACAGCAGGTGGCCCAAGAACTGCAGAATTTTGTCGAGCACATCTATCAGAGACAGCAGAAGGGTAATTTAGTGTTCAACGCTGGTCTTTGAGTGGTGGCTTTCATTGTCTCAGCTGACATTTAACAAAGAGCATTTTAATCATCCTCCATTTTGTTCAGCGGCTAATAAACACATCAACTTTAGAAGGGCTGGTGTTCTCCAAGACACTGGGGAGATAAGCACTGAAAAGTAAGGACATCCTACTTGTCCAACTGGATGACTGTTGTCTACATAAGAACTACTTACCCACGGGAGTCATGTACAATAAATCTATGCTGAAGAGCAGAGCACCTCAGTTGTATGTTCTTTAAAAGAGGACCCACATGGGAGGTATCTTTTGCTTCAACTGACTCATCATTTGTTGTCTTTTGGCACACGTCCTTTGTACTGTTAATCTAAAACATAACTGAGTTACAAAAGGAGATGAGAGAGAATACTGATTCTGTAAACTGAATGAAAATATTACACGTGGAACCATAATTTTAATTTCTTTTGTTTCTTGTGACTAAGAAAATGATGGTAGGAGGACATAGGAAATGCACCTGAGTTGTATACACGTGGATGAGCTAACATGTGCAGTGACTTGGAGCTGTGGATGTAGGCTGGTATATGCTGCTCAAGCTTGAGTCTAGCAGTGCTGTCTTTTTTCATGCTTTTTGTATTAAAACTATGTTTAGCATATCATATTTTAGTCAAGGTGCTGACTTGGAGTTCAGTAATGCAGCATGTATGTATTCAGAGCAAGAGTCAGGTTTTGCACTTTGTGTTTTTTTCTGATGTTGAAAGGCATCTGCTAATGTGTCTGAAACCTTCAGGGATCCCCCACTGTTATTTTTCAGCCATGAACATTGTGTTAAAATGTATTAAAAGTCAGCACTGTATGTAGAGTTTCTGGTAGTTTTGGATTATTCTTCCTCTTGAGATGCTTGATTTGAATGAACAGAGCACAGCTTCCTCCCAGTGACACCCAGTATGCCAGTGACTTCTCACTCTAAGCAAAAGGGAATAGTGCAGTGGCTATCGGCAAACAGTGACTTGGCATGCTGTGCTGTTCGTGCATTTCCTAGTGGCTCGATTTTGAAATCCTAACGTCAGCTAGCAGAGTGCACACAGGCATTTCACGAAAAGAAAAATGTGCAAAACCACCAAAGTAATTATTAGGCAGTGCATATTCATGTGACGACTATAATGCTTGTAATTATGTTGAATGTAGTATTAGGTACATGTGTTTGTAATATTTGAATAATAGAAAATATATATTCCCTATATTTTAATAGCTTATTAGCTATTAAAATTCTCTAGTATTGTATACTAGAGATACATTTGCTCTGTTTTCCATAGACATATGTGTAAACATACTGCATGGGTGTTCCTGTGTTTCATAAAGGAATAAGCAAATATAAAGAAATTCCTCTTTCATTTATGTAGATAAGTTTCACATCAGTGGGTGGAAGCGAGAAGGCTGAAAATATTTTTATGTCTGTAAGTTAGATTTCAGTTAGCACAAACGTTATTGTGTGTGATGTGTTGATGTGTGGCAAACTCAAAGGTGAGATGACCCAGATCTGATTGCGATCTTGTATCAGCGTAAAGCAGATGGACAGCGACAGCTCCCCATGCAGCCACGACACTGTTGTTGGTGGAAGTCAGCCCGAGATCAGAATCTGAAAAATTTACATTTTCTAGATAAGAGGGTGAAACTTTATATTTCATGTTGCTAGTTTTGAAGGAACTGTAAAGTAGACCACATCTTAGCTGGGTTTCTACTTGTCCTCAGGTTTGTACCATCTCTTTTTCTTGTGCTGTGAAATACAAGTCAAAACTAAGACATTAGCATGAAATAAAATGCTATATGGTACTTCAGAAAAAAAAACCTACTCTGAACAGTCCATCTACTACTATTGGGACATACAGCTGGGTTTCTGCAATAAACATGCCACAGGATGCCTCGGGTCCTCTGAGCAGGCAAAAAGTGATTCCTGAACTGATCGCGCTCATCATCATTGGAGATAGCATTTGTTGTTATGGAGAGTTTTCTTCTGTGTTCAGGGTAGACAATAAGTGTACTAATGTGATGATGAATTTTTGGCCCTTTTGACTTATTCATAATGCTGGAAGTTTATTGTAACAGAGCAGTCACATGAACTTGTGCCATATGCATTTTTTCAGATGTTGCTGGTAAAAATAGCTGCAAATTGCAAAGAGCTGGCTTCTGGAGTATAAATGGGAATTTCACAAGCCCTTTCTATTTAAAGTTAAATTAAAGCAAATACATAGGAAAGACCTACAAGGTCTTTGTTTAGGAAAAAATGTGCATTGTGAATGTTTGTCTTGTGAAAATCTGAATACAGAAAATAACACCCTAAATGAAACAAGGGTTTTAGCCCTTGGTCAGATGTGATGGGTATTCTCAACCTAATGCCCAGAAGTACTAGATTTTCTTTCTGAACTGGAGGTGCCTTCTTAATGTGGATGAGGAATTGGACAAATCAGCCAGAAGAAATAATAAAATGTTGCTTGGAGGTGTAAGTCAATGTTGCAACCCAACAGGACTTCAAAATTATGCAAGCTTTAAAGGGAAGATAAGATAATACAAAAGTACTGCAGCTGATTTTAGAATTGACTTAGGCACTGGATTGTACTTCTTGTACAGTTTCAAGCAAATAACTGAAACTCTAGGCTTCTATTTTCCATCCATGAATACAATGAGAATAGTGTTTCTTACTTGTATTAGAGAAGTGAATGTTGCTTCTCAAAAATTCCTTCTTTGTGATTTATTCATATTGTACGGGTTTTTTGTGCGGGATGTTAAGCTATGTAATTTTATAAGCATCCGTGTGGAAATGTTTTCATGGTACTATAGAAACACAGATCTTCTTGAGTCCCAAATTGAAATTCTTGCATTGCACATTTGAGCAACTTTAATCTGTAATGTAGTTGATTGAAAAGTTATCAAGGAATATTTCAGTTATTTTATATAGAATACTGAAGAAACATTTTTTTGTTTGTTTTCCCCAGACAGGTAATTTCTACATTTAGACTGTGGTACTCCATTAATGTGGAACTCATTAATGTCATCTTATATTAATTTTTCAAATTTCTATATAAACTATGTGATTTTGTTGCAAGTGGTTGGGTTTTGGTTTTGTATTGACTGACTGTGTAAAATCTTCCAAATGTGGGAATGTAGGTTTCTGAAGTATTACTGAATGAAGTATCTTGTAATCTCCCTGTCTTCTTCCTACATACGTCCTCCAATTTTACCAGCGATAACAAAAAGATATGCTAAAGGAATTTGAACATGTTGAGACCACCCCCCATTTCTAGGTTTGTGTTTGATTTTGGTTATATTAAATTTGGAGCAGAAATGAACTTGGTGAAGGAATGTAGTGCAAGGGCCCGGATCCAGATGATTGGCTTTCCTCCCAGTTTTTCCATATCAATCTAGATCTCTGAGATAGAGATCCCCCTTCTCTGAATATGAGACTCGGACAAAGTGTGAATCCTTCATTTCCTGAAATCTCATTGTTTAGGCCAACAAACATGCAGGTCAATGTGCAGGTTGCAGAACCAACACTGAACACCAGCTCAGTTTCTCTGGATCAATGAAGTGTAATTTGAGGTTGCCTATCTACCTTAGAGAACCAGCACTGAGAACAAAGGCTCAACACCGGTTCCTTCAGATATTTGAGCAGCAAAATACTGTTACCGCTGTTCTCGTCTGCTGGCGTTTGGCTCAGTGCAGCGCTGTTTGGGTAGGCCAGGTGTAAATTTGTCGTGGTGGTTATGCCAGCAAATTCTCTTAGAACAGAGGCAGGTTGTGCTGTCCCTGTGTAGGTAACTTGAAGAAAAAAAAAAAAGGAAGAAAAAAGGGTTTGAGGTCTGCAGACGTTCACATAGACTGTCTTACAACAAAGGTTTTTGGTCTGACTATAAGTCAATCTCTCTCTCTAAAATCAAGTCAGCAAAGAGTCCTCAGTGAATAATAAATGAAAAACTTTACACGTCTTTAAAGAGCAGTAGATGTAACTGGCTCATACTTAATGGTGTTTTCAGCAAGATGTATGAAAGGCTAAAACCCATAGCTTCTGCCGTCGGTGGGAGATGGCACATGCAAATGAGTGCTGTCTTGACCTGGATGTCTATGCAGTGTGACTGCTGCTTTTTGGATGGGGAACCTTTTTTGGTCAGTAGAAACTCAGGCTCATAGTGTTTTGTTTAGCTGCGTTTCAGGATGCTAATTAATAATTAGGCTTCACTGAGTGTTCACTAGACTGTAATCAGAGCCGTATTTTAAGCAAGCGTGGGGTTTTGTTTGTTTGTTTTTACTGAAGAGCTCATTAGAAGTTGATGGGAGTTGAGTGCATCTGGGCCCAATCATGCACCTTTTCCTGAAGTGCCTAATTCAATTGATTGGGTTGTTTAGTGACAAGAAATACAGTGTCAGCAGGACCTTAATTATTTAATCTGTGTAACCACAACACGAACATTATGAGTAATGCATAGAGGTAGATCAAAACTCTTACATCTCCACGTCTGAGCAGAAACACTGGAAAAGGAGAAAGTTACCTCATGTTAGTGTGTATATGCAATATTGTACAATTACCGCTTGACATGTTGTCTCCATAAAAGATGTGCCACACCATGATAATAGCTAAAATTTTATCTATCTGTTTGCTCAACTGTGGTAGAATTATAATTCTTGTAGTAAATGTACAATATCAAATGTAATGGATGCATCTTTCTGCTCTGCTGCAGATTACACCATCTTACTTAAACTGTGAGACAAGAATATTTCTTCAAAGAGTTCTTCAGGTAAGGACTGAATTAAGTCATTTTCTTTCTATAAAGACTATTGTTATTAATAAGTACCAGCATGAAGTAAACACAGAGAACGGTTACCATTTGTGAACTACAGTTCGAAAAGCTGAAGAAAAATCACTGGAGATGTTCACAGTGACACACCATGAAGTAAACAGGCTACTTGAGGAAGACATAGGTATGCACTTTTGGATGATCTTACTATTTTGAATGTTTGGTACTTAGGATGTCTTTCAAGAAGGAATTGGTAAAGAATTGCCTTCTGACAGGAAAATGGGAGCCAGCTGAGAAAGTGCCTGAAGGTAATGGGCAGCACTCTGACACCAGATTTTAGCAGCATGATGCTGGTTCAGGCTGCTTGTCCCATATTTTCAGAGAAGCATTGGTAGACCTAAACGTTGTATTCAGGAAATGTCCCTAGACCCCTTGAGGTTCTTGCTAAATAATATCATGCCCAACTAGTTAAGTTGTCATTCTTTGACTGATGTCTCCCCTGGGATAAACAAGCAGTAGTTCCACAGAGCGAAAAATCAGCAGCTCTTTGTATAAACAATCTGTTAAAACTCCCGCCTTGTGCTTAAGGAAAAGGATTTGAGGGTTTCAGGAGGATTGTTGAAAGATGAAATAATTACTGTGTTCATGATGGGAAAAGCCCCAATTCACTGGCAATGGTGCTGTAAAGCCATATAGTCCCACCTGACATAAAACGTGAGAAGTTTTACCTTGCCGCGTAATGGGGTGGAGGTTATGCTTAGGTTACTTCTAATGCAGACTGGTACAATGCAGGTAAGCAGTTCACATGACTCTGAGTAAAAGAGAGAGAAATACGTTAATTTGATAGATGCTTGCAAAGATACGAAGATACCCTTTAAGGTATGAACTGTCAATATACTTTTCCAAGGTAGTGAAAATTTTGTGAGCTGTTCAGTCTACAGAGTCCTTGCTATCCTTTCAGATTCTTCCATTTATAAACATTTATTTCATCTTGGACCTTATAAACAGAATACAGGAAGTTGTTGAAATTGGATAATTAAATATTTTCCATAAATAGATTGCTCTTCTTGACCACACCATATTCTGTTACCCTGCCTGAGTATCATAAAGAGCCTGAAATTGAGAAATTGTGTTGAAATTCCTTTGGGTTTGCATTCTTGGAACTTTTCCTAGAGCAATTTCACAACTTAATTTGCATTTGGTGTTAGAAAATTTATAAGACTCTGGTGCTTTGTTACTTATGTCTAGGTTTTGAAAGGAAAAAGAATGAATGCCTGTTAAGTTTAAAATAAAATTGTAACATTTCCTTGTAAAAATGGACATGTTATCAATGATGTGCCAGTAAGTTGCATGGATGTATTAAGAAGAAAAAAAAAAGCTATTTGTTATCTTCCAACGCTTATAACCTAAACAAATAAATTAAGCATGATGTTTGCAATGTTAATCTTTATTTATGTAGGAACATGGTATATAAGAATTTTTAAGACCATTAAAATGCTTTTAATTTTGTGTTCTGTTCCAAGTCTTTGTATTGCCATGCCTGTAGAAAATTATTATTTCTTGTTAGATGTTCAAGCAGGTTTTAAACTGAGTTTAGAATTATTTCCTTTTACAAGAAAGGTGTTTTTTTGGTTTTTTTTGCAGTTGCTTTTGAATCTTTTTAAGGTTAGTAATCTGTTTACCGCATGTAACTACATGATAACAAATGCTGGTCCTCCTTCTCCATCATAGAATCATAGAATGGTTTGGGTTGGAAGGGAACTTAAAGATCATCTGGTACCAAACCCCTGCCGTAAGCAGGGACATCTTCCACTAGACCAGGTTGCTCAAAGCTCCATCCAGCCTGGCCTTGAACACTGCCAGGGAGGGGGCAGCCACAACTTCTCTGGGCAACTTGTTCCAGTGTTTCACCACCCTCATGGTGAAGAATTTCTTCTTAATATCTAAATCTGCCCTCTTTTAGTTTACAGCCATCCCCCCATGTCCTGTCACTACACACCCTTGTGAAAAGTCCCTCTCCATCCTTCCTGTAGGCCCCCTTCAGGTACTGGAAGGCTGCTATAAGGTCACCCCGGAGCCTTCTCTTCAGACTGAACAGCCCCAACTCTGTTAGCCTGTCCTCATAGGAGAGGTGCCCCAGCCCTCTGATCATCTTCGTTACCCTAGTCTATTGTTTATCTGCTTGAATCTCGGTAGAAATGAATACAAAGATGATAATAGTACCAATTTAATTGTATTTGGTTGTACATCTGTATAGATGTAAATGGCTTTACTGCTTCACACGGAAGACCTTCTTTAGCTCATTGGATTACTCTCTGCTTAAAGTGTCTCCCTGGAGGAAGGGAGTACCTTGGACATCTTATGTGCTAAGCCAGTTTGATCATTTTATGAAGTAAATACACTGGTAAACACAGAAAGAACCATGTATAGATCCATGATTTTTCTGTGTAATTCCTGTGCTGTTCCTTGTTTTTAGAATTCTATTTGCATAATACAAGAATTTTGAACTGGCATAGACTGTGCTATAGAATTCTGCCTGTAAAGTGCTGTAGAAGATTGTCCACTCTTTTAGCAGTGACTTTTTAGCACTTGACCATTTATAATTCAAATCAAGCTTTGAATTTTTAGTGACTACTTAGATTTTGAATGCCCTCTCTTATGTGATGGTTGAAGTAGCTCCAGTGGGTTGTATTGTTTGTGTCTGCCACTGCTTTACCAATATAGGGAGCTGCTGTACTTCAAAGGCTGTCTATAAATATCTTATTTGTATCTCTGCACTACTATTTATTACTGGAAATGTCAGTAATGAATTATGGGAAAAAGTAATAATAAGTGTGATGCTTCATGCATTGTGCACCTGAAAAATCCATTTGAACTTGGTTTTACTTTGAGAAGGACTTTAACTTAATTGTGGTTTATTCCACAGGTATTTTTTCTGTGGAAAGAAGAAATAATAATATTATTACAATGACAAACCTAATAACTTCAGCTGAAAGCATTTTCTGCTAGTATTTCACATGGAACTGATGCAGCTGAGATAAGGATATGGCAATATTGAGAAAAATGTTGGTCTGTGGCTTGGGCTTGAAACCACTCTGATTCTTGAGCTGGCTCCTGTTAGGGCCATAGTGAGCTGTCTTAGGGAGCAAAACCACTTGAAACCTATTTATTTTGGGTAGAGGGGACCAGGGAGGAAGGAGACAGAGGTAGCTCTCGTGGTTTAGCTTTGTAAGCTGGTGTCACAGGCAGGGTCATGAGAAAAGTAGCAGTGGTCCAAGGGAATCTTTAGAGGGAGCGTGAGACTGGGACTGGGAGAGGAGAGCAGAATAGGCCTTTCTGTCGGGACTACTGTTGTCTCAGCTTAGCTGTCTCATAAAACTTCTCTTTACAAGTCGCTGAGGAATCCTCCGGACTGCTGAGCCGGGCAGAATACAGGGACGGGTGTCTTACCTGTGTTAGACCCCATGAAACATCTCCATCCCACTGGCTCCTACGCAAAATACTCCTTGCGCCTCCCTCCAGCTCAGAGCTCTTTTAAGACTCCTGTTCTTCCTCCTCCTGAATCCTTCTGGCAGATTGGATTTACGTCATGCTCTGGGGGGTTGATTAATTTCCTATTATTGGCCTAGTCCTGCAAACCCCTGCGCTCATGCTTGGCAAGTGTGCAGTTGCATCTCGGCATAGATGAGTTCTACTCCTGCATGTTGAAACTATAACATGTTTACTGTACAGGAATATACACACCCAAACTGTATTTGCTTGATGAATAGGTGGCACTAGAATGTGAAACCTACCCTGGTAACAGAGTGAACAGATTTACTCAGTATAGAACTTTTAGGCATTTTTTTTTACCATATGCCTTAGTATCATAATTTTAAATTAGATTTGCTCAAAATGGAAATCCAGATTCAAGCTGACATCATAACATATGACCTCCAGTAGCAATGAAAATTGAAAGCGTGAGACAAGTGCATTAATCACTGAATAGTTTATAAGTCTGTCCTGAATGTTCATCTGAAATGTTAACAGTATCTTATTATATCCAATAACAGCTTAAAGTCAAAATTTATGGATACTGTGGGGTGCCTAAGATAAGACATTCAGAATCATTTTATTACACTCTGGCTCAAATCTTTTGAGCCTTTAGTTAAGTCCACAGAGCTACTTCCATGACTAACCTATTGGTTTTAGTGCATGCCTAAGCTGTTGCTTTACTGTGACTAGAAACATGAGCAAGGTAGTAGGGATCTGGTTTGGCGGCTAGACTTGTGTGAACTCAGAAATTTTTTTGTAAATACCAGGTTGCAGGAGGAAGTGTTAAATGGCCTCTGTGTGGATGTGTCTGTGAAGTTAGGGTCATTGCTTTCTGGGATTTTTCAGTTTGATTAGCAATTTGAATTTTGGTTTGTAGAGGTAGTTGTAGCAGTAGTGTTGAATGCAGGTTAATATGGAGTATAATGAAAACAATTTAATTTACGTGTGCATAACTGACCAGGGTTGTAATCAAACAGATTTGTTCAGATGACTTGTTGGAATTATTACTTTAAACCAATTTGTGGTTTTGTTAATTTTTTGAGTCTCAAGGTATTTTCATTAATTTTGTTTGTTTGTAGCTGGTATTTTATAATTAACAGGTACAAAATTTATGTGATAATTTGAAAAGAAGAAATTTAAGAATGTCGTATGAACTTTCATTGGATCTCAAATTTATAATGCTTCCTCTATAATATATCCCCTTTACATGTGATCTCATCAGTGTATCCCAGAATATTAAAATTTTGAAGTCATATATAATTGACTTCAGTGGAGTTTGGAAAAACACAAGGAAAGGTGGAATCATTACTTTCCAAACTATTCATGGCTGCTATTAAGTTGAGGGTCTCCTCTCTTGTCTTGAAGAACATAGCTCTTGCTCCTTCTGCCCTCCCAGTACGCAAGTTAAAACTTTGCCTGTGATAATTGTGTCCACTTTGTTTTGGTATGTGTATTTTTATGAAAATAGTAAACACGATCAGTCTTGCTTTACTTTTCCAGCTCCTGAATATGCAAAAATTCAGCGTGAATGTTTGAAGAATGTGGGATCAAAGTATGATCCACCACACACATTAGCAGAAGTACACGTGAGTTGTGTTAAGTCCTTTTGCATGCGTTGGGAAGACATATTTAGGCCACCATCAGAAAAACATTTCTAGTGAAAGCCTTGGGGAGGAAGGCATAGCTTATCAGAAATGGGACAACATAAAGATCATTTTTGAGACATCCAGATAACCACAAAGCTTAATTGTTTTCTACCACAAACCCTCCTCTTTTCAGTGTACCACAGGGAAGAGAAGTGTAAAGTTTGAGCAAGCCTTGGCCTGTGCCATTCGGAGTGGCATGCAAGCAAGAGGTGCAGACTTGCTAGGGCCCAGGAGTAGCATCATATAAATGAAGAATGTCTGATTGCTAATTATGGGTCGAATGGAGTGCCCAGATGGGGCTCCCCTTAGGCCGCGTGCTTTAATTCCCAAGTTCGAGATGGGGTAAAATGCCAACAAAACACCCTTCCTAATGAGCTGAAGTCTATACCTGTTGTTTTAATGTTTCATTTCTCAATGGAGAATCTTTTGCTGGGAGAGCTTCTTTGTTCCTATGTAGCTTGAGCCAGTGATTTCAGAATAGGTTTAAATGCTTATATAGGTGAAAATGAGCTTAACTGACAGTGAGCTGATAGTGGCTTTTGTATTTTGCTTTACTGGGTAGTTCCAATAGTAAACTGAATTTGTTGAAGTAAATCTATGAAATTACCTCAATTGCCTGTTCTCAATAATATTTTTAAGGAACTCCACTCTCTGCCTGTTTTTATTTTAATGTAAGGTACATGGTGCAGCTTGTATGCATGTATTGTTTGAAGGCTTTGAATGGCTTGCCTGTCTGATCCATTTTAATAGATTCCAGCCCTTTTCCATGACATCATTATTATAACAGACTTCCTAGAAAATATGAACAGCTGCTGTGTATTTTTTCCCTGTGTTTTATATAAAACCTGTAGCAGCTTTTCTGTTCTCTAGAAATGACAGCAATAGGCAAGTCTGATGTAAAACAAAATGAAAAAAAGTCAAAGTAAGGAGCTGTGATACTGTGAACAGGCCAGTAATGTAACAGGTCCCCATGTATGAATCGTTTCATAATGTAATAAGGGATTACTTATGCTGCTGTCACACTGGTCAAAGGTTGGTCCCATTTCCTTTCCCCACCCCCCACACTCCTGAACTAAACTGTGCATCATTAAAGATGGTGAAAACAGTGTTGTACTCAGCTTCCTGGCCCAGATGGCAATTTGCATGAAAAATTTTATTGTATTTTTTTTCTAGTATAATTATTATGCAGACTGTATGTAGAGATTTTAATATTCTTTTCAGTTCTTATGGTTCAGGTCGAGGAGACTTGCTTTGTTGTTTCTCTGTGCATCCTGGAGTTCAGTGGTGGTTTAGAGGCCACTTTACATGGAGCCTAGCATATAAATAAAACTAAGAATTCATCAATCTTCTTGTTACACCTAATTTTCTATCCGGCTCCATCTTCAGTTAGTTGAAAGGTGTCAAAGAATGATGTGGGCCTTTAGATTGGTATATTGCGTTTTGTCTGGAATACATCGATTGGAGTTTTAGTATCTTTGAAGTGACTTGTACAAACCAGCCATGAAGTCTGGAATGTTTCATTCAGAAATATCTGCATTTGATTTAACAAAAATAGCAGATACAAACAAAACCCATCCTTTATGTGGCTCTAGATAGAAACATGCAGCACGGTGCAGGATAGTGAAGTGCTTGTAGGTCACTCTGGCCATCCAGCAAGCCAGGAGTTAAAAGCCAACTCAGCTCTCACCTGGGCACTCCAGCTGGAGTAAGGGGACAACACTGATTGTTGATGGGCTTAAAGAAATCTGCAAAATCCACTATAAAGACCAGCTTCTTGTTAGCTGGGGTGGGCTTTGCTTAATGGTTCTGCAGGCAGGACTCAACTGCAGCCAGTCTTTTTCTTTTCCATGTTCTTCTATGATTCTTTTCAGACTTGCCACCTATCTTGAGGATCCAAAAATTGGGCCGGGTTATTGGGGAAATCCCCAACCCATGTATTTCAGTATGTGGTTCCGGTAATACATGAACTGTGCTGCTCCCAGGGTTGTCCGTTCCAGTGATTGATTGTGGCTGTGGTGCTCAGCTCTACTCAGGGATGTGTGGTCCAGAGCTGTGCTGAGTATGAATCGCCATAGGAAGTTGGTCCCAGCTGTGGCATGAGAGGTCAGGTGCCAATTTTCGGTATTTGGTGTCCAGGAGTGCAGCAGGCTCCAGCCCTGCACCGGCTCCTGTGGAAGTGTGGCCAGTCTGACTGGGGCAGGGTGTGCTGGAGCCTGAGCCAAGCCTTATGATGTAATATGGCCATAAGACGACTCACCATCAGTTAGCGCTGTTATCTCAGCCCAGTGTCTTCTGACATGCTTTCTCCCTTCATTTGAAAATAAGATACCTGTGTATTGTCTCCTGTGTGGGGAAAAAATGCGGCAACGAAGTACCTCCCTTCTTTGTGAGGCAGGGGGATGGTTTGTGCACCGGGTAGGTGACTGTGAGCTAACTGAAAAATACTAAAAGAAAATCAATACTAACCTTGCAGTGAGAAGCTATATAAGGACAGGGCTCCTTTGTCCCTGTCTGTGGTGTTCATCAAATGGTGCCCATTTTCTGGCTGCATATAGAGAGATAATTTAATGAAAGAAAGAACTTATGCCTTCTGGTGATTATCAGTTACGAACCCTTCTTCATCTATTAGGAAATTTGCAAAAGACTGCTTGACCAGTTCTCTGTTCATGTCCTAAAGCAGCCTTGAAAGCACATAATGTATAAATAATATTAATGCAAATTATTATTAGCCCAAATGCGGCAGAACTCATGAAAATTACCCTCAGTTTTATAACCACTGAAAGCGTAAACCAACATGGAGTATACAATGTGACTGATGCCTACAGAAAAAAAGCTGAAGTCATTCCTTCAAACACTTGATGCATAGTGGTACCCAGCGACGAGTGGACAATGTCCGTGGCTTCTGTGCCATCTAACACTCTGGGCAGGGGGACACCTTCAAACCACCCACCCCCTTTGGAAGGTCAGCTCGCACCAGGGTGGTATGGTTAACAAAAACACAGTTTCATTCCAATGTTAAACAGTTTCTGAATGTCTTTTTTTTTTTTTTTGTCATCATCTTCTTGTTTACATTGAAATGAGTGTAAAAACTGATGTTCAGTGGAACAAAGTCTGTGTATCATTTTCACTTAGTTTTTACAGGTAATTAGGAAGCAAAGTGAAGAAACATGTTGTGTAGAAAGTGTTTTCAGACTATAGTAGTTATCATACTACTTCTGCTCTGAGTAAAGTGTCTTTCTCATTACCCTAAAATTGCCAAATATGAGGAAAGCTGTGGGGACTTACTTGTACTGATTTTAGCTCATTATTTTACTTTTTTAAAGGAAAACAGAAATTAATTTCTTTCGTCCCTCACCCCCTATATAATTTTAGAAATTATAGCTCTCTGTCATTGCATGTCTAGTCAGTCTGGCTTACATCAGGTGTACAAACAGGCTGTAGATTGTTTTAATAGTTCATTTCAATAAATAAACGTCTTTACAAAACCCTTTTATCCATTTCCTACCCCTCCAAGAAGGTTCCAGAGAGTAACTGATATTGGCATAAATATATATTAATAGGTTTTAAATAGGTGTCAGACATAAATATTTGCCAGCTCAGCTTATAAAAATTTTACCTACAAAATAAATCTATTTTGTAGCTATTATTTTTATTTAATAAATGCAAAACATCAAGCATCCTGGAGAGACAAAACACTTTATGATGGAAAATAATTTTGCAATTATTGATACATATAGTCTATGATAAATACAATATCAAGTAATGCCCTGATAATGACCACATCCATTCTGATCCATATGGCAAAGCAAAACTATGGAGAAATTCCACTGAAATGAATGTAATTAATCTATAGTTACAGCACTGAGTCAAATAAAAATAAGGATCATGCATTTGTAATTTGAATGCAAAGAGATCTGGAAAATAAAAGTTCTACTATTCTTCAGACAGGTCCTGAAAAATGTTTTGCATTTTGCTTCGTAGACTTCTGAAATAAAACTTAGCATAGGTCTTGGTAACAGAATATGTCCAAAAAGATGTAGTTCACTGAAAAATTACTTAAATATGGCTTTCCTATTGAGACCCTTCTTACAGTGATAAACCTGAAATGGTTATTATGATGAAAACATGAACCTTTGAGTGAGAGGAGAGGACAATGGAGAGTGTTTACATACAGAGTGTTTTACAAATAAGTAAATTGTAAGTTCAGGGTGAGAATTGATTTTTCTCATTTGTAGTACAGATGCTTTTCGATTAGATTTGTGCTAAAGTTAATGGCAGACTGTGAGAAGAGAAGTGTCTCCATTAGCTGAACATGAGCTTTCAGATATTTATTGCATTTCCTAGCATCAGTGCCTGCCCGTGAAACAGGTCAGTCAGCTCCTTCATCTGTTCCACCAGAACTACCCAGAACATCGAAACACACGTGTAAGATGGAAAGACCTTTGTGAGGCCCACTGTATTTGGAATGATTTACTTATTTGTGTGTGTTTTTATCTCTGTTATGTGAATGTGTATCCTCATGATAAACCCTTTAGGGTGCAGTTCAGGTGTTGCGTGTCACTTGCCGAGACCAGTTCTAGTAAGTGTGGCAGTGTTGCCACGACACAGGAGAAAGTTTGTGGATGTGGCTTGAAAATAACTTTATCTCATTAGTCCTATTTAAAAATCCTCTGTGGGGATGGTTTTATTACTCCTTCAGTAGACACTTGAGAATTTGTGCTCTCGTGGCACTTCGTAATATTGTAGTATGTGTCATACTTGGAGAGTATTCTGATGGCTGATGTGAATGGTAGTAAGAGGGCTTGGGGTTGTTTTTGGGGTGGGGGTCAGGAGTTAGGGAGGTTTTTTTTTGATCACAATCAGCTTTATGCTGGCCCATGTTGACAATGAGTAGAATTTATAATAAGCTCTTGCCTTAAAAACAGTAACCTGTTCACTGTGAAATGAGTTGATTCCTGTTAGACCAAATGCAGAAGTCTATGCTGCAAACTGTCAGAACAGCCAAAATGTAGTAGTATCGCTGTTGCAGCCACAATGTTCAAAGACTGTTAAATGGGGCAGGGTTTGCAGGGAGAGGTAATATCTTTTATTAGATGAACCAATATAGTTGGAAAAAGCAGACACTTTCAGACAAACAAACCCTTCTTCAGGACTGTGCAGGAAAGGCTTTCTGTGTCCAAAACTTGTCTGTTTTTTCCAGCTGTATCAGTTGCTCTAATAAAAGATATTACCTCTCCCTGCACACTTTGCCCGACTGAAACGTTAGCATTCCTGTCGGCAGCTTGAACAGAAAAGCCAGCATGGGCATGGTGTTTTGCTGAATTTCATATGCCATACCTCTGCTCATGCTTTGCCTGCCCCTTACTTCTTCTCAGATGTGGGGCAGAAAGGGACAATATGTTCAATTACAAAGATGACTCCTTAGAAACAGACTGACAACGCTTATTGGAGAATTTATTGCTTTCCTTAGCTTTAACTTACATTTTTGATGAAAAGGAAATTTTGCGTTCTGTGGGGTTTGTTTCTTTCTTCCCGCTTCAGAGGTGTAGGTCCGTGCCTCCTGTTAATGCTAATCTTGCCTGCGTGGCCAGCCTGTGCGTTGGAACAGTTACAGGAGAGAAGATTGTTCCCTGGACATCGCTCTGCTTTTCTGATGTCTGGTATGTGATGTGCTTAGGTCTGGAGTGATAATATTCACCCAACAGCTACTCGTAAGTCTCTTGCCTAGATTTAGAAAGGGCTATTCTTGCAGAAAATAGAAGACAAAAATATTTGTTGTCTTGATCGAAAGAGGGTCTAAAGGGGTCTGCTGTAGTGTAAAAACAAAAGGAGCAGTATTTCCAGCTAGAGTGCTAAGCATCTTGGGGTCCTATGTGGAAAATGTTTATAGTGTTGTATAGTTTTATTACTACAGACTGAAGGAAAAGAGCTTATTGAATGACTTTTGAGGACTAGATTTTGTACCACTGGACTATCAAATAGGGCACAAAGAAAACCCTTCTCTAGTAAGAGGTGGAAGCAGGGAATCTGTAAACAGTACTCAGTTTCTTTGTACAGTGTACAAGGACAAGTGATGTCCTCAGACTTATGGAGGGTCCTGAATTTGCTCTGGGGAGTTGGGTTGCCATGCCAGGAGGCTGTGTGGATGCTCGTGGGCACACAGATTACCAGGCTTGAGGTACTGCCAAGTCCTCCCACAGGGACACTGTGAAAACAGCATTTGTCGAGCTATTGCCTTTCCACTCCTCCACTCCCAAGATGCTTCATATAAAAGCTGTTTACTTGGGCTTGTTTTTTAGCTGACATTCTCTAGTTGTGTTTTGCTCGGCATTTCCTTGTGTGATGTGGTGGGTACTAATGCATGCAGAGCAGTCAACTCTCTCTGCACTGGGCAGACCATGTGTGATAACTGTAGTGCTTATAGCCCTCTTGGTGGGATTTAGCTCTACTCAAGCAACAATGTTTTCAAAGCAGGAAAGTTCAGTAGCAAGCTCATCAGCACCATTTATTTAATTGTCTTTTGTGTCTTTGCTGCTTTGATAGTGCTATACTAATGCCAGCTGTGGCTGAAGACTTGTAGCTGCAGGGTAAGCATAGGGCTGCTGTGGAGTCCTAAGACGGCTTGGCTCTTATGCTGTTGAAGCAAGAGAACAAATAGTTCTCTCTGCACATTGCAGAATGAGGTGCGAGTGAGCTGTCGTGTCATCTCAAGAAGCTGGACCAGAGAGCCAGGCTGAAGCCAGGGCCTGAAAAATGCAGCCTGTGCCGAAGTGCCAGGGTGAAAAACAGTTAGGCTGCCATTCTCCCTGTTGTGTTCGTAGGCAGTGACTGAGGAGGACTTGGATTTGACCATGAAAAAAAGATGTCTCCATGTTAAACCTACATGTAGACTAAATATGAGTGAAGGAAGAAAGATGTGAAGGAAGAAAAGGTAGAAGTGTGTTTTTGCACTGCTTTCATGCAGTGTGTTGTGTCCCTTACTCTTTCATCTCCAGAAGAAAAATGTATTCCTTGTTCGGTCTCAGCTGGTGTGAGCTGGACCACTTCCCCTTGTAGATACCTAAGTACCTTTGAAGCCTTTAGCCTCAACACCTTTCAGCTCTGTCCTTCCAACAGACCCTGATTTGCTGAGTCCTTCTCAATTTCATAAGTTTTCTGTGCTGAATTTCTCCCTTCCTTCCCTCCGAAGTACTGGAATTTCTTTGGGTGCGATGAGTGCCAGGGTGGGATCCTGCTTGATATCAACCTCCAGGTAGAAATTGACAAATGGTCCTGAAAAAACCCTAAACCCTAGTACCCTGTAGCAAAGGAGGTGGAAGACAACCTTTCCGCTTGGAATTCTGTGGTGTTTGTGTTGCTCTTCGGCTGCTGTGTTATGCGCAGTCCTTGCAGGCAGCCGTTCCTTCATGCTTTCATTGCAACTTGCGTGGTTCTCATTAGCAGCTGTGATCTGCTGCAGATTGGCACGCGTCTCTGCAGCTGAAGGGGTATCCAAAAAATTGTTTACTTGCTTGCAAACATGAGAAGCCAGCTGTGACATTTACTGCTCATTCATGTTTGAAAGATCATTTTGCAGCCAAAAGAAAGCTTAAAATCTGGAGACATTTAGGCATTTGTCTAGCTGAGTGGGCGGATAGATTGTTTTCAAGCCTTGATTAAAGCACATGTGTTGGGGCACAAGGATGGAGAAGCAAAACAATGCAAATGTAGTGTGAAGTATTGTTCAGGGGCTGAAATACAGATATATATATATATATATATGGTGATGTGCTAAAATATAAGGTGCAAGTCAGGAGTAAGCAAATAAATGGCACTTATGGCCAAGAAGAGCCAAGGAGAGAGACAGAAAAAAGTGGCCTGAATAGGCAGACCACGGACGCTAACACAGTCTGTTATGTATAAGGACTACATATGTGGGACAAATCACTGTCATCCAAATCTCTCTTTAAAAAATAATGAGACATACGGCTACCACCATGAAAGCTTAATGTGAAAGGTCTGCTGTAAATTACACTTCAGTGTAACGTGTACAAAGACTCTGAATGCTGGAACTGGTGCCTCCCTGGACATAATTTGAGGCACATGTGGTAGTAATTCAAAGATACTGTTTTACACTAACTTCTGATGTATGTACCTTGTAGTGTAGTCTTGTTCACTTTTGCCAAATCTAGGCTAATAATAATAAATAATATTTAATATTTTTTCTGATGTAACAAGCTTGGAAGCCACCCTGTTGAATCTGAATAGCCTTACGATGATAAAACACCAGCATCAAAATTTAAGGAAGCAGTGAGATTGACATGGAATCTTTGGTGTATAACTTTTTATTACACACTAGTTTTCACTTAACTACTTTGAATGTTGCAATGACAGAGATAAAATTCACTAGATTTGTTCCCTTCAATAAATAAAAGGTCAATATATCTTATATTATTTTAACTTTTCCAAGAAGAGTCTTGCAACATGGACTTCTTGTTTCTGTCCTTATCCCTAATAACCATCCTCTTGACAAAAATTTCTTTTCTAGGTGGTAATAGTTAGTTTTGTTTCTCCACTTGAGCAAAATTCCTTTCTTTTTTCTTCCCTACATAAATTAGTAGGTGGGACTTACTTCTAGGTGCTGTAAAGTATGTGAATTTTAGCATATGTACATTAATCCTATTTTTTAGTATTTGCACTTTGCAGACAACTCAATGATTTTTTTTTTTTCTCCAGAAAACTTTTGGAATGGTTCCTTTTCTCCTTCTTAGAGGATGCTTCATTGTGCATCCTCACTTCAGTTTGTACTCATGCACACAGGAGCCTTGCTCTACTCGCCACTTTTCCACAGCCCCACAGGACAACAGTTTGCTTCTGCTATTTCCTTGTGGTGTGAAAGATGTACCTATTACTTATGCATGCCTTCCTCCTCTTGGTTGGGAATTATAATGCTTTTTAACCTCTGTCCTCTGAAGTTACTGCTGGATAAATAGATTAATCTTTCTCCTTTTCCTTAGTAAATCCATTCATTCCCAATTCCGTCTCTGAAGAATCTTAGAGCCTCCTCTTCTGGGCGGTTGGCTTCTTTTCCACCGTAGGTGACTAAATCTGTTCCTTCTTTGTCCGATGATAATCCAGGAGCTCTCTCCTCCCTGTTCTTCTCCCATATCTCTGTTTATTTTAGAGGTGATAGAAGTGTTTTGGTCTGATGTCAGTTCAGTTAGGCATATATTATCAGTAACATTTATCATCAGTGACATTTTCTGGAGGTTTGCAACCTTCTGCATCTGATTGTGTTAAGTATCTGACATTTTTCTGTTGAGCTCCATATCTTTCTTTCATTGCAAGAGGACATAATAACCCCAAACACCTTTCTATCACAAGCTATTATGACTAAAATTGTTTTTCTCTGTCTCAGCTCCTGGTTGCAGAAAAACGTAAATGTAGGTTTTTTTAAAAAAAATGCTATCTTATTTTAAAAACGCATGACTCCTTATGTGCTGCAATTATGCCTTAGCCAAAAAAAAGGAAAAAAGATACTTTTCCGGTCAATATAGTTGAACTCTATGTAATTTCCAGTATGTTTTCATTCAGAATTTTGCTTATTTGTAGCTTATCTTTGAGCTACTTTATTTTGAGCTTAATGAAGAATAGAGAAAAATAGTTTACATTTGGCAAATAAATTAACAATTTAGATGAGAATCCAGAAGCTAAAAAGTCAGGCAGATCCTGGGTTCTTCATTCTCTGTTCTCACATTTTGCAGTAGACAACATACTAGCAGAGTGTCAGGCTTCGTTTACTGTCTTAAGTTAGTGATTTTAAAATACTCATCACTGTGTTTCCTTCATTGTTAGACTAAAGAGTACAAAGACAAAATATTTCATACACTTGAAAGATTTTATTTTTATTCCTCTATTTCTTATTTGTGAGAAAATGCCACTTCTCTTCCTCCCAGGTGAATGTTTTTGTGTGGAGACTCTGCTCCACTTGAACCTAAGTTGCAAACTGCACATCTGGCTGCGCACATGCGTTTGCTGTGGGACTGATAAGACATCCAGGTTTTTGTCGGAGATTCTGTGAAGCTGATGGCTTCATATGGCACAACAGATGATGACATCAGTTATTTTATGGGCCCTCATTTTCGAGTGCCCGATTTCTTTTGACTCCTACAGCTTGAACATTTCTCAAATGCTATGTGTGAGATATTAATGCAAAATTACCCTGCAACTGGTTTCCTACCAGGATTTTGTGACCACACTGTCCATCTCTATGTCTACGTATTAGTGAGGTTCAACCCCCATTGACCAATTTCAGCCTAACTTGTGTGATGCCTGGGAGTAAAAAGACCCGAAGTTTCTGCAAGAAAACTAGAAATTGTGTGAAAAAGAGAGACAGAGTCAAAGTAATATCCCCCCCCCCGAATTATATATGTATAAACCATATCAAAATTCTGAATTAAAACTCTTAATTTCGTTTGTATTTGCTGTTTTTTAAGCTACAAGGAAGCCACATAACCATGCTTTCCTAGGCTGCCAGCTTCCCAGATAGCTGAACAAAATTTGCTTGCTTGTGTTAACAAACAAATACATACAGTTAATCAGCTTTTAATCAGTTCTATAATTACAGGGAAAGAGGGATGATTGATGGCTGCATTTTGTAACCCCATGGGCCACAGCTGGCTTTCTTGCTACATGTTGCGTACCCTTGCTGTGTAGTCATAAAATCAGTTTGCAGCTACATGGAATAGGGTTCAGAACGGTCTTTCCTTTTTTTTTTTTTTTTTTTTTTTTTTTT
>Ga0065711_1028987_pt1 | contig 38152 bp, 25 predicted proteins | sample Hoacrofraction12_FD_59098 | JGI IMG/M metagenome (GOLD analysis project Ga0065711, IMG submission 59098) | Hoatzin crop microbial communities from Cojedes, Venezuela - Epithelial fraction 12 v2 (version 2) | ecosystem: Host-associated > Birds > Digestive system > Esophagus > Crop | place...
CCCCCTCTGTTTCAGAGAAGGCCAAAGTGTATTAAAAATACTTTTCTTCTGTGTTTTCTGCATCTGCTTATGATGACGCCTAACAGATAATGGTAAAAGCAAGTAAGGTACCAAAAAGGTTATGACAGCCAGGTTTTCCTATGAAAAAAGGGCAATATGGTTATTATAGTGAATTACTGTGATTGGACTGCTCTTAAAGCAAATGTAAGTCTTCTGCGTCACTGCGGCATACTGTAGTTTCTGGCATGGAAGTATTTCTTACACCTCAGTAGAAAGGTTGACCAGTAAAGAAAAACAAATATTTTACATGCAGTGCAGTCAAGGCGGATAATACACCTCATTTGCCCATCTATGCCTTAGCACATTTAAAGGGGCTAAAAATATTTTCCTCCATTACAGGATGCATAGTTTACTGTATTAACCAAACCCCCTCTGCCACAGAACGCAGCAGAGAGGCTAAGCTTCATGTCCTCAGGAGACCATACCCTCCCTACGGATATGGATATATGCATCCAATACTCTCCAGTTCACACCAGGGATTATGTGACATGTCAAGCTAGGCGTTATTAAAAGCTACTCCCTCGCTGAGTGAGCTGACACAGGCAGGATGCAGGAACAGCCACAAAACCATGGATGAAATGCAAGGAGAATATTTGTTTTCGTTACCTCGCCAACCAAGGGATCCCTGAAGCAGCACCTGGGCAGAGGCACAAAAGCGGGGATGCAGGCACCGTGGAGTTTGGTCTTGCTAGAGGATTGCTGAATCTGGTGTTTTGGTCTGTCTATCAGGGATTCACGTAAGTGGAGTTTACCACTGTGCATTGATTTTTCCCACAGCAGGGCAGGAGCCTCAAGCATGTTCGATAGGGTGCCTCTGAGTCTGTCACAGGCCTATGTTATCTAAACACAGATGTTCTACTTGTCAAGCACACAAGATTAAACAACGATTAGTATTATGTATGTGTTTGTCTACACCCCAGCTGCAAGTCACTTTAGAGTGTTTACAGTTTTCCTCAGCAGTCTTCCATTATTATCCCACACTCATTCGACTCCTTTTCAGAGTTTATTCTACCAGAGGTCAAGAAGGATCCTGATAACACCCTTGTAGGGAGCCAGCTCATCTCAAGGATGAGACTCAAGGTTATGATCTATGCCAAATGCACCACAACCAAGTCTAGAGTTGCTTTTATTATTTGGAGGAGACATTCTTCTCGTAAAACGTCAGGCTTTGTAAAAAGATCCCATGTCACGTAGGAGATCTGTTCTGGGGCAAAGAACCATGTGGCTCCAACACAGATAGGATCCTGAGTATTATGAAAAATTGTAAGGTTACACTGAAATCTTTGGGAGTGTGCTAACCTTGGTCCAAAAGAAGACTATTGTTCCCTCCTGTGGGTAAATACTTTCCAGTATTTAACTAGATGAAGAGATAGTGAAAATGGGTGCTTACAGATAATTTGCAGCCCTTGTAGTCTATGTTATTTCTTGGTTCCAACTCTAACTCAAGCAGTCAGCATAAGCCTCTCTTCAGCTGCAGGTGCCACTTGGCAATGAGTACTTTAGGCCTCAACACCAACTTATAGCAAAAGTGCTAGAAATCTCCACATTGCCCTCTCTCTTCCTACTTGATCCAGAAATCACTCATTGCAGAGCAAACAGCTGACCTGCCACCACTCAGTGTGTACTGAATCCATATCTGGCAGTTAGCTTCAAACACACTGTCAGAACCAGCTCCAAATTATCTTCAAAATAATTATGTTTTCAAAAAAGTTAGATAATGTCAACGTTTTTGTTAGCACGGGAACAGAGGAAAAAAAGAAATGTTTAATATTCTCCCCTATGGTTGTTAAACATCTATTCAGCATCTATTCGGATGCTACTCTAAAATTTTAAGATGGTGGTACCTGATTTGAGTCTTCATACAGTACAAATTAGCAACCAGACATGGGAAGCCAGGCATTGGGCTAGCCATAGCTGTATGCAAATACTTGATCCGTAATTGCAATCAAGACATTTTCATGCATATAATCATATACATACACATACCACTGAAAAAAAATTCACATTTTCTTAAACTAAAATATTATCAGATGTTACAAATTAGGCTCACTGACATCTGGTCACTAAAGTAGATGCTCTAACAGAAACCCGGCAGAGTCAAGAGACTGAACAGATCGCTGCTATGTGCGATCTACAGGAAGATAAAATCCCCTTAAAGAATCAAAAGGCACTATGCCATTAGTGATGATGCATCCCAAATGAGATTTAAATGCAGGTCTTACAGATTCTTTTGTTGCTAAAAACCCCATGTCATCACTTCGAGAAGTTATAAAGCTCTGGTTCCCTGCACAAACTCCCCCTATTCAATTAATTTACATTAGTATAAATTTTCCCCTGCTTTTCAATTATGTGTAACATTCATTGCTTTTCTTAAAAGCTTGTGTCACATTGCAGTCGGCAATTGCTCTCCTCCATTGCCAGACAGCTGTCCTTCAGAGGTAGATGAAATGGTATTTGCCTGTAACAGCATTAGGGTCATTTGGGAGGCAAAGTACTAAAATGTATTGCTATCCTCCTCTTATAATTTACAAGAGACATATTTTCACATTTACACTACTTTAAATCATATTCCCAACTTATTTACTATTGTAAACCTAACTTGCATATTTACAAGTCAAAAATGTGCAGGGCACAATACAGTATTCAATAATTTCAACTTAGGAATGAATAATTATGTTTCTCATTAGCTTTCAGAATTTGCTGCATTAGAAAACAATAAAACAGTATCTGGAAATACTGTTTTTCTCCATGTATAGTAAAAAATTCTCTACTAATTTTCTGAGCTATTTGAATTTAATCTTTTCTACTCAGTCATGCTTCACGGGGAAGGCAGAACTAATTTAGAAGGGAAAGGAGCAATGAATATTTCGGGTAGTCCCCATGGAGGTGAAGAAATGTATACAGTATCACCTGGGTAGGTGGATGATCTTGTGGCTGAGGTAGATTAGTGGCACATGCTAGCTGAGGAAGTTACCTGAGTGACAGCCTTCCACTTGCATTGGATTCAGATCTTGGCATGAGCATTGGCTGGAATTTCTGTCTGACATGGCTGTACTCTCATGAAGTTCTGGAGACTAGCAGGAAAACTAGACCAGTTGCAGGTTCTGCTCTTACGTATTTAATGTGGGAAATGCTGAATTACCTGAGACAAGTGGAAGAAAATTTAGATATAATGAATGAGACTTAGCTGGGCTGCTCTCTGATGTAACAGATCTTGGAACACTTGGGCAATAAATTACCCTGTGGAGGTGAGCCTTTCTTAATTGTGAATACTTGTGGGATGACTACCATCACACCCCTTGTCTTTCTCTTCTTTGCCTTGCTGCATATGAGAGCTCTTTGGAGAAGAGGCTTATTATCTTTGTACTGGACATTAGGGATGGGATTCAGCTTTTCTGTGTCTGCAGTGTAGACAGTTACACGTGAATTCATCCCTTCAGACTTATGGAGAGAAATTGCTGTTGCTAAAATCAGAAGGATCATATCGCAGCACTATTTGTCGCACAGACTCCAAAGGGAGCCTTTAGTGATCAGCTCAGATGTAGGTAACTAACATTTCATCTGACAAATCCCACCATAGGAATCAAATAATATTCTCTAATTTATTTAAGGAATGCCTTCTCTCCTCTGCTTCCAATGTCTGATTATCAGAGAACTGGATCAATTACAAAGGAGTGCTTAACTTTGACACATTTGTGTTTGGCTTGTGCATCATCCTATCGAGAGCATTCCCAGAGAAACAGCAACTGTGTTCTTAACACTGTCCAAAAATACATGTATATATTCCCTCAATGGAGCCATGTGTCTTGTTTTCCCCAGATATCTCAAGAACCAGATAATATTTCTGGTAGGTAATCACCAGTACTCTCAGGGCAAAATTCATATAGTTCCTGGTCTTGATATGGACACAGGACAGCTTACGTGCCTTCCTTATTGCTGCATTCTTGCAGACTACAAGGAAAAGTACAGAGGTCTGGTCTACATATCTTTTCATCCCCTTTCCCCAGCAAAATTCCAGTGCATGTATAACCAGTTATATTGCAACTACTGCATGTAGGGGTTTTTTTTGAGGCTGAAATCCTGTATTAAGCTATCAGATACTGTCAAAACCAACTCCTTAAAATGAAAAGGCACTTTTGTTTCATTCTCAACTATAAACAGACAAGTGAACTGGTGGTTCTCCTGTGGTCACGATACAGAGTGAGGTACTTATACATAAGATTATCAGCTCTTCTGGGTTATTTTCTTGACTGTAAATAATAGGTAAACAGCAAAACCATGCCGGAGATCTTTAATTCTGAAGTCTGGGGAGGGGAACTCACTGAAATGTCCATGATGGATCACAGTCATGGCTTGTGCGTTTCTCATGACGAAACATTCCTCAGATCTTAGTCAACAACTCATTTACCTATATTCTGACTTTTTGACCAAGTGGACCCAACTACCTGGGTGGGTCATTTTTCTTTATCTTATTCAAAATCTCCAGATGAATTCCCACTGTGAGTCATTTATGTCTACTCTCTGTCAGTCCAAATAAATTTTTTCAATAACCATTGATTCCATAGCCATTCTCTTTGCAGTAAATTACAGCTGCTTTAAAATTACAAAGATTACCAGGAGATCTGCTGGACTCAACTCAAAACCGCAATATTGTCCTGCATGTCCAGTCCTGCCAACACATTGCCTGTTGTTGCAGAGGCACTTAGTGTGGGGTAACTGCAAAACCGGAACTGCACCATTCAGTGATATAAATTTCAGATTTTATTTACTACACAGGATGGGTATAGTGGGTGGACAGTGATTTTGATTCTACAACAAATACACACTCTCTGTATAGACCACATTCACCACAACCAGGGCCTCTAGTCCATTCATGATTAGTACCATGGACTGAGGGGAAATGGGACAGTCACTCCAGCTGGTCAAGGTGTCCAGGTCTTGGCTAGTGGCCTGGCCTTTACATTTAGTGGGCCTTTGGCTCATCCTTCTGCAGTATTGGATATGCAGATGTTCTTCCCTGTAAAGGGCTACTTTTTTCAGTGTTTTGTCTTTCTAACTCAGCTGGTCGCCAATGGCCTCATCATTCCTGTCACTCTAAGCCCTTCTCTTTGACTTTTTTGAAGTAGCTTGTTATCTGGGTTACTATCACATTCTGTCCTCCCACTCCAAATGGACTACATAGATGTAAAGCTAGGAGTTCATTTGTCCTTTTTTGTTACTTTTCAATGCATACCTAAACCATTACAGGACAGAAGATGTAGTCTGGATGCTTTGGGTAAACTCCACCCCACCCCCTCCACCCCCCAGTTACCTGTGCTTGGTACTTAACCTTCGCCCATTGAGAAATCATTTGGTTTGAGGTGAGTATTTCACTGAACTTGAGGGGAATTTTTATGATTGTGTGCGAATCAATTCAAAGCATAGTATCCTATTACTGTGATTGTAATAGTAAAATCTTTCTAATCACTCTGTAAATGCTAAGTTAAACAGTGATTGATAGCGGCTAAATTCCTGTGACTCTCTCTCTGTTTAAACTGTGAGCAGACCCTGAACTGTTGCTAAACCTATTCCTTAGACATAAACCATTGCGGTCTAAGGCCGGTTCTGGATCCAGCCACACCTGGGCTCCTCTCTGAGGAGTTTAGAAAGCAAAGGGTCCAGTCTGAACCTGGTGACTCAACGGGAGGGTCTCCCTTACCCCTTACACGTTTCTTTTACTCTGTATAAATCATTTTCCACTCAAAACCCCCTTTGATTTTGCATTCCATTCATTTGATAAGTAATAGAGTGAGCCTTGCCAACTAACTTTATAAGATCACTTTTTCTAAATTTTTGGTGAAATCTTTTCTTGCAAAACCTTTGAGTGATCATTTAAGTGACCTAACCACTCGTTCGCAACAAATACGTATGTAATCAGATGTCACCATTTAGAGGGCATCCCCTCTAAGGCATATCTGGCTCTATACCAACCCTATCCTTGATAATTCACTAAACATTAAAACCTGAATGACTCATGTTTTCTATCACTGTCATGATTATAATTGATTATAAATCTTTCTCTCTGTTGCTATCGTTGCTGGAAAGAAAAAATGGTTTGAAATTGGCAACTTTGACACTCTCTCTAGAGATGATAGACACAGTATTGCACTTACTGTATTTGAAGGTAGCTGTTATTTAATTTTTAAGTGGAATGTGGAGAAAATGACCACTTTTTACTGTGAAATAAATCAAACTAAATTCACCTTACAATCATCATAGATAATCTGCTGTATAAAAATAACCTACCTGCTTTTTTACTTGTAATTTTGCTTTGTTTCTTAGATGCCCCCATCCAAAAGTAACAAGAGACCTTGCATTTGTGTGAATTATGTTGGGACTTGGTGAATGTTACCCTTTCCCTTTCGGTGTGCTCAAACTAGTGAAATACTAATGAGGCAGCAAGTTATACCTAACTATATATGACATCAGACTGTATCAAATGAAGGTTAAAGAAATGATGAATAAAATATCTTTGAGCTTAATATTCTTAAAGTGCCTCTTGAAGCAACCATTGCCAAATACATTTAAATCTGTGCATTATTAACCAGCTGCCTCTTGGGAGCCATGGAGTGTTCACATTCTGCGTAGGTTGCCATTACACATCAAATGCCCTATATTGCACTTGGTCTTTACATCTTGTAACTTTGAAATATAACTGGTCCTATATGAAAAGCTATTTCTGTAATGCCAAGACATTCATATTCCAATGCAAAGTGCCAGTTCAATACTAAAAGGGCATGTATACCATTATGCATCAACTGCCTCATCTAGCTGTTTGCAATTGCGAAATATAAAAAATCTTTTTATTAGACATGCAAAAATGAGATTAGAATCTGGACAGTTTTATGCTTTAAAGAGTCCTTCTTGTAACTACAGAGAAGCCATGTACTTGTAAGGATTCCTATCCAGAGCACTGACTGGAAAGGTCATTTTTAGAGATCTGTGCTTGCTTTGAAACATAAATGCTCTGTATTCTGGAGTCTTTATTAGATTTTGTGTGTGGCCAGGGAAACAACATGCAGAGGGAGAATTAGTACACCAGGAGAAAAAGAAGCCTGCAGGGCAAGAAAAGACTTATGATACGGTACCCACTCCTCCCACCTAAAACAACCCCTCACACACCCAACAAAAAACCACAAACCCAAAACACCTCCTTTGCTTAAGTTTGGGATGGGGAGGGGAGTTGTCAGGAGGGAGAACGAGCAGAATGGATGTATGGAAATTCAAAATGGGTATGAAGGGATTAAATGGCATTGAATTATAAATTATGAAGGCATTATATTACAACTGTTTGTACTATCCTAATGCCAAATTTTAGGTTGTACTCCACTACATGGTCTCATAGTTTCAGCATCTGGTCATTCCTCACTTTATTACAGGAATTCATTAGGTAATCCATAATACAGAAATTCATAATTATTTGACAAGGATATGTGAAGCCCAAACAGATGTTGCGGATCGATTTAGAATATAGAAATAAACATCACTTTGCAAGAGTGCTGGGTTTCTGGAGGTCTAACAGAGTTGCAGATTTATCAATGGGCACTCACATTTTACTATCAGCTGCTGGATCTTTTCCTTTTGGATGGTGACTGATGACACATAGGACTTGATCACAATGAGTGCAGCTACAATATGAGTCACATACTGATAGCAGCTATCATTTAGAAAAGGAAAGATGTGCTGCAAGATGATTTTTGACTCATTTCATCACTGAGATTATTATATGCTGCCTTAATGCACTAAGCAGAGTATTTGTATTGTACATATGTGATATTAAGACTTTCCTGAATTGACCACCTTGTGATTTCTTACATGAAGCGATATAGTTCAGCATAAAACTTATATAGTCAGGTCAAAGAGTAAGAAACCAATCTCCTTCAGGTGAGGAAAAGAACATCTTCTAGTGAGCATTCGTGGGTATCACCTGACAAAACACTGAGGCAGTGCAAAAAAAAGATTTTATTGTAAATATTTCAGTGCTCAAATTTTAGGCTTGGAAAGAAAGGAAGTTTAACATGGTCTGCAACAGAAAGCTCTGTTATGTCAAAATAGATTAAATCTTGTAACAAAATTTATGTGTTGTGTTGCCCCTTGTTGAATTAAACAAGTTAATATAGCATTACAGGCTTTTGTTTTCAAGAAACACAGAAACAAGTGTAATATGTTGACTTGAATAACTGATCAAGAAAGATTTATGACTGCCTCAGCAATGATGATTGTTCTTTGCAATTACTTGGGGAAGATGGAACAAACACAGAAAGCTGTGGAAAGCAATCCAAGCTGAAGACTACCATATTTTGTGCAGCCATCTTTATACTGTGTTCAGTAGGATTGCTTAACTATTATTATGTACAGGGAGAAAGGTTGCTATTCTATCTGTAGATGCACAAATTTTATGTTCTATGTATCCGTATATATGTATTTATATACTTGTCATTAGGGGACCAGGATGAAGAAGCAAGCAGATAAACAGCACTTTTACAGAAATACCTGCTGCACGACATCCCTTGCAGAATAATTATATAATTTACCACAAAATGCATATTACTTTACTAGAAAATAATCAATATGCCCCAATCATTTTTGGGTGGCTATTTCCAAATTTGGAAACTATATTGCTCGCATGGTACTGCTTTTTGGACAAACCTACTAATTAATTCCAATGAAATACACCTCAAGAGTTATGACTCCTGGAGATTACTAATACTAGTTATACCTTGTGATTATTACATTTCATCTTCATTTAAGACTTTTAAAAACATTTTACTCAAGGAGTCTGTTATTCGTAGCTAAAGTGAAGTCTTAGAAAATTATTTGAACCAAAAAATGTGGGTTTTTACTCAAAAAGAACTAAAGAGACTATTAGCAAAAGAGCTAAAACAGCAGAAGCAGAAACTGCTATGCCTTTCTCAAATCAGAACATCATTTCATCTTTCCCTCGTTAATTCATTCCTTCAAAGCATTTCACAATTGCCATGCAAATATCAACTTTGTCCTCAGCTGCCCTGTGATATCAGCCCACACCATTATGCAGGGTATAAATTCAAAGCAGCTTTTTTATGATTTCTCCTGTAGTGCCCTCTCATTTTGGAGGATTTCCTTCTTATACATTGACTCAGCTAACTCATTATCCACTCTATCATCTTTTGTCTGATGCCAGTAGAAATTTTGGCAACAATTAGGCTGCTGAAATATTTAGGCTAATGTCTTTGATGATGACCAATACTATCAGAGAGCCCCTTTAACCTCCCTCATTCAAATATATATTCTGTTCTATGTTGTGATGTATCACAGCTGTAAGTTCTGCGTAGCTGCTTGTTTAGTGCAAAAGGCATAGCACAATGGCATTCTGGTCATGAATGTTATTTCTTGAGGCTCTGACTTTCCACATACATAAGAATATCTTCATTCCTGTGCTGTGAGAGGGCAAGCCTTTCCTACATTTTCTCCTCCTCTCTTCAACCGCCTGCCACCTTCCTCTCTCAAAATTTGCAGTCCATTCCACCTTCTTCCTCCCTAACTGCTTATCACATCTTTAACTTTATACTTCATTCAGAATCATAAACATGAAAACTTGACTAGAGTCAGGCAGATAGAGAACAACGGGGGAACCTGTTAACTGGGAAAAGCCATTGGTCTTTTGGACTTTAGAAAAATAGAATAATCAAGCTGATAGGATGAAATTTTTAAGGTTTATGATGCTTTACTAACTGAGATTAGTAAAAATACTAAAATTCCTCAAATTCCATGAGCAGTTTCTACTGAAATATCGCAATACCACCACCAGAAAATGGCATTACTTCCTTCTGAGCTTTGATGCAAGCAGAAATCCCTGCAAGAACTGTTAGTTTTATGTTGGCTGTCAGGCTACACTGAGATTAACAGAGACCAATAAAAATTATCTTTTCCCCCCTAGGATTAGTTCAAATCTGTCTTGCCAAATTGATAACCAGAAAATGATTTGTTTGAGCAGAAATCAAAAGACAAAAATTGTAATTTTTTATTTCTGTAATTAAGGAAGCACTGTTACAAAGACAAACCTTTCTAAAAACACAACTGACAGAGAAATGATTTGGCAAATGGGCTTAACAATTAAGCCATCTTTGAGAAGCCTTTGTAAAATCAGTCATCACATTTACATAACTATTTTATATATATCCCATAACACCTTAATGTACCTTAGTCCGCTGATTAAAACATCTCTGTCAGTTCCACATTTGCAGTATTAAGGCAAAAATGACCTGAAAAAGATTTTGGTATTTTAATTGAAAAAGCTCATTGCAAATGTCTTATCAGCTCTAATTAACCTTCTACCATAGACACCAAATTCTCATCGCTGAATTCCCTCCTTTCAATCAATTAACAGAAACTAAATGCCTTCTTCTGTGTCGAAGAGAAATCTTTCCAGATCTTGCTAAACTTAAATTATTCATATTCAGTACCTGAACTACACGCTTGAGTTGTTACACACGGTTTGGGGCCATTCACTTTGAATGGACCAACTTTCTCTTCAAAACATGACAAGAAGTACAGGCTCCAAAGAGGTACTGTGTAAAAATATTTTCCCATGCTGGGACCCTTTTGTTCCTGAATAAAATAAGGAACATGACAGACAATAGCAGGAGGGTACAGTGAAATTTCTTCAATCTCAATATTTGACATTGGATATCTACCACTCACAAAGAACCATAGACAGCATGAAATTACCTGAGTTAAATAAATTTTCAGGTCATTTATGAAAGCTCAGATTCCAAAATTTGATATGAACATTATCAGAAAATTTGGATGGAAGCTTTATGCTTCAGGATCCTGATCCACTCCTCTTACCCATTATAAACGTCTGGGTAATTACACTGACAAATCTGAGTAAGGTTTCAATAACTGTCATTGAATATATCAGGAAAGATCATCATTACCCAAGGGCTTAATAACAAAACAGATGGATGCAGAAAAGGGACAAGGAGGCTGATCTATTGTAAAAGGCACTTTGCTGACACAAGGTGATTGGCCTACATTTTGGAAAATATCTTCCACATAAAGGAATAAACACAAATTCCATTGAGGCTGTGTAGGCTCATCATAATGTAGTGAAAACCCCAGCCATGCTACAGACTGCTGCAGATGCTCTGGTTTTGATAACACAAAACAGATCTAAATTCAAGCTGGCTAAGCAACAACTCCATATACACCGTGCAGGAATTTTGGCTTGCACAAATGCACAGTGTTCTATGCGTCTTGGCTGCTTGTATTCAGAGCCATCTGTGAAGCAGGCAGAAAGCCTTATTGCATCTCAGTATGCCAGTGTCACAGGAGCTCCAGCACCAAGTTAAGAGAACTTTAGATAGGCAACCTGCGCGACTAGCCTAAGTGTTGTCTATTCTGCATAAAACAACTCTTTTGTCTTTGCTACTCTAGACAAAGCAACGACTAGATATAAGATGTGCATTACAATAAATGGTATTCATATAAATTGGAATGGAATAGTATGGGATGGAATGGTGTGGATCGGATGGTATACAGATGTATTCCAGTATATATGGTGTGTTTGAGCACACAGCTGCAAAGCATACATACTTGTATACATATTTGTATGGTCAAGGAAAATTTTTTGGTTTTAAGGTCACTTTGGCAAGTAAGAAAATCTGCATTACAGTTATAATACAGAATAATAGTATATAAGTAAAAAATTACAAAAATTGCATAGCATATGTGTGTTTCTTTGCAAAAAGTGATTGATGAAAATGGGCACATCTGCACTTGAGATATGGATACCTGAAAATCTCGCTATATACACATGATATAAGCTGAAAACCTTAGCTCTCTTTCAAGTGCTGTCAGAATTTCACCTTCCTGAGCACTATAATATTGCACTATTGTTACCCAAACTAAGTTGTCCTGAGACACTGATGCTAGAGGTGTCCATTGTATAGCCCTACCCTTGCTGGTTTAAAGCCAGACAAGAAATTGATCTTCTCTAAACAATGTGCCTTTGTCTGATAAGCAGATGGCTATCGAGAGCAGAAGTTTAATTGATGTATTACTTGCACAGCTAGAAAACCATGAAGAAACGCTTAGGTTTGCCAAAGGAACAGGTAACTAGGGGAAATGTAGGGGGAGATCACGATCACCAACTTAGAGACCACCTACCCCAGTTATACCACCAACTCAAATGATGAAGTTGAAGAAGAACAACTAAGCATGCATACTAATTTACATGCTGGGCGAAGAGACTTTAACCAATCATTTAATAGAATAACAATGCATATGTATTAGGAACTTAAATATGTTAATGCTTTGTGTATAAATAACTGTTAATTTGGAAGCTTGGTGTGCTAGTTTTGTGGAAAAGCTACCTAGCAGCCAAACTTGCGCAACTTTGTAATGCAATCAATATCTTTGCCTTTGTGTGTATTTTGGCTCTTTGCCCAACAGGTAATGGCTCCACCTTTGGACTACACATTTGGTAGAATGCAAATACGCTATACAAAAATGTCGCTAATCGTGTGGTTTTAACTATGTCTGTGATAAATCACAAAGTACGCTAAATTTATATTGGACTTTAATGAAATATTACTCTGTTCTTTTATGCACATAGCATTCGGAGAACATGGTTTATAAATTTGTTTCAACTATTCTATTCAACAAAATATTCAGGGTTATCAAAGAAACCCCTGGTAAATATCTGCATTCATCTAAGAAGAAATAAGCATGAGAACATATTTTTTCATAATCTATCATACTTAAGAGACTATCACTTTTTTTCTTGGCCAGAGACCTACATTGTTTCATTTAATTGTACTACTTAAAAATAATTTTAAAACCTTTTGGTTTGGCTTTTTTTAAACAATTGCTGATCAGGTTTGTATCCCATCAGAAACTCTTACAGTGAAATAACTCTTGTGAGTTTATTTGAAATTATACTTCGACAACATAAATAGGAAAGGAGTGACTAAATAGTTATAACTACCTAATACTTTTGTTAGCTGCTAGAAGACACACAGAGTGAAAACCAGAGTTGTATCAACCGGTAAGCCTGTATGGATATGTCTAATTGTATAGCTAGTATACCTACACCTACTGGTACTACTACTGACCCTGGTTCTTATTGCGTGTCCCCAGCCAAAGGAGCAGCTCTACAGGTCTGCTAGCAGTGTAGATAGTATCTGTCTCTTTACACTGTCCCAGGTAGATTATCTCAAAAACACCTTTCTTGACTGTTCAAACTAGATTGGCTTTTTTTTTTTCTTGTTTTTTTTAGCTGATTAGACAGTACATAAACCATATTTTTGCCTGTGGCATAGTGGGAAAGTAAAATTCAGTTAGCAGAAAAGTTAAAAGCAGTTTGATGGTAGAGGTGGTAAAGCAAACAGAAGTGAAAACAGAAGCATCTTTAAACAGCACATTCATCAGAGGAATTGCTGAAGGCTTGAGTTAGAGGCAAAAGCAACTGAGAAGCACAGCCTGAAAATGAAGCTGAGTCCAAGGCTGAGATTAAGGGGAGCAACAGTAGCAACCTGGCAGGAGGATGTAAGTTGGCTAGCCAGCTAAAATTTATTCTACAGTTTAGCTGTACAGTCTAGGTAAGGGAGAAATTACGCAAAAAGCCAGCTGTGAGAGCACTGGTTTGTTGGCTAGAGGCACTAAAAGAGGTAGGGGAATTAGAGAAATCTGCTTCTGGAGTCAGGAAAGATTACAATGGAATAATAAAATAATATAAAAGCCCTAGTACCTTTACATTATTTCCAACATGATGCATGGCTCACTTCAACTAAAATATCTGCAGGTGAACTCTAGCTTTTTAAATGATAGCCTGGTTAATCTCCTTCTAGTAAAACTTCTATTTTCCCATCTGTTTTGGGTCTTTGCTTTTTTTTCATTTCTAACTAAAAAAGCTCCAATGGAATAATAATAGATACGGATAGAATAAGGCCTTGATCTGGAAAATATGACATATTTTATGCAGTAAGCAGCAGTATACTCTATGACAAAATCTTTCTGCTCCATATATGGTCTTTCACAACAAATGTGTCAGTAAATGGTACCAGTAAAATAACATTTCCATTATTTCTTCTGCTCTTAATAAATACTGACAAGCTGTATTTATTTAAAGCATTACATGTGTAAGTAGCCTATCCATTAGCAGGTACTGCAGATGACTTCACTGCTTATTTTTCTAAATAGTACTGCACAAAGTTATAACTCTTTTCTACCTATGCTCACTCAAGGATATATAAGCTCAATAAAGTATGTGATGTTCAGGGCCAGTCAGTCATAAAGGACTGGCGAGTTGCAACCCTGGATCTAACAGTCGTCTCTAATTTTCTGTAGATTTGTGTCACATGGCTACTGATTTTGGTGTCTCAGAAAGGCCTCAGCTATGAATGAAGCTTTTCTCCATGTTGCATCTTTGTAGAAGTGCATGTAGTTCATTTTTGTGCGTTCTCTTTTATCTATTAACACTGTGTCCTCAAGTTGCAACTTTTCCTCTACTCAGCTATCCAATTTAACAAAATGCTAAAGGGAGTAATTTCTAAGATCTTGTCACTCCTGAAAAATGTTGAATTTCTCCAGTGATACCTTTCTCCAAAATGTAGAGAAAGAGCTTCCCAAGCATACTTTAAAATGTACAGATAGAGATCACATTGTCCTTGTATTTAGAGAAACAAAAGCTAAGCATACACACACTCTGAATGAAAAGCTACCCTCAAAATACCACAGTGCTTAAAACTTATGCTTGCATTAATATTTGGATGGGATCATTGATAAACAACATTTAAAAGCTTAAAACTGGCTGCAGGCAAACCCTTACATCTTTCTTTATAATAATAAAAATATTGTAGAAGGAAAATGCCTGTTACAAAAGAATAAACTGATAAATTGCTTTCATAGCTATTTAAATACTGAAGTGAAATTTAGTATTCAGTAAGCTTGAAACACCTACCTGCTACCCTGTCCATTCCATGTCAGCCTGACACCTCTCTGTGTCACCACCCAATAAGACATTGTTTTACTACTTGTTGTATCACAGCTGAGTGTCTTAGAGTAAACCCTGCATGTAAGAAGCTTTTCATACTGTAACAATCAGGTCAGCCTTGTTGGAGGCAGCTGCTGCAAGCGTGGCACCACCACCAGCACCCACAAGTGGAGCTAAGGGCAGTGACGAGGCTCTGGTGGGCTTGCAAAGAAGCAATGCATCAGGAATGGGCCAGCGCAGGTGGTCCTGTTTGCAGTGTAGCTTTGGGAGCGTGGCAACAAGGTGCTGGTCAGCTGGCAGGACTAGGCAGGATGCCTTGGAGGCTGCTGGTGCTGCTGTCTGTGGATGCTGCTCTCAGTTCGTATAGCAACTGCAGGCTCTGCTGACAGTTCTGCTGGGGCTTTCCTTAATGTGCTGGCTGCTGCTGGGAAGCACTGGCTGCCAGACTGGGATGCTTAAGGTAACTTAGCAGTTAGTGAAGACAGGCACACAGGAGCCTGCCACTGCTGCTGAGGACTGAGCAGGACCACATGGAGATGGTGCAGTGATGGTCTCAGCATGCCACAAGGCATATGGTCCAGTGCTGCCTGATGGCAATGGCCTTGTCACAGCAGAGGTTCTGGCCTCTGATTTGGTGCTGCAAAGATGGTCTTGGGTCTCCTCTATGGGAGGTGCGCTTGGATCAGGGCACTGAACTGCCAGGTGGAGGAGTGGCAGGGAGAGCTGAGAGACTGCATAGCATCAGGGAGGGTCAAGAGGATATTGGTAGGTTCTTCACAGAAAAGCTGCAGAGGCAAGAGCCTGAGCCACGCAAGGCAAGGAAAGAGCAGCAACAGCTGGTGACCATGGTCAAACATGTGGAGCAGGAAGGCTGTCAAAACAGAGAAGGCTGTGAATTCTGGCAGCAGGAGAAAAGCTCCTGCATCGTCTGCAGATCTGCAACTTAAGCATAGGTACAGTGCTCTAGGCACTGGTTAAGCGTGAACAAGACCCATTGAGGGGTTCATCAGAACAAGTTGAGACTGAAGAGAGGTGAAAAAGCATGTGGTAGTTGTATAAGACTCCTTCCTTGTGGGGGATGAAGGCAACTACCTGCCAGTCTGACCTGATTTTTAAGGAGGTTTCTTGCTTGTTTGGCTCAGAACCAAGATGCTGCAGAAGAAATGTTGAGGATTGTCTGGCCCTTGGACTATTATCCCCTGCTGCTGTTTCATAGGAAAACCCACAGTGTTATCAAGGGTAACCCAAAGTGCATCAAGAGTGCTTCAGAGTTCAAGGGATGAGGTGAAAGGCAAGAGGTACAGGTGATGTCTCTGTCCTTCCAGTAAGGGGCAAAAGCTCCCGCAGAAGTGGACTCATTCAGTAGGTCAACACATGCCTGGTGTTACAAGCAGGGCTTTGGCTTCTGTGACGACAAAACCCTTTTTGAGCAATAAGCACTACTGTATAGGGATGGGACATCTGACAGTGAGACAGCAGTGTCTTTGTAAACAAACTTGCTAATCTAGTGAGGAGTACTTTAAACTATGTATGTAGGGTAGTGTTGCTGTAACCTGAAGGGCACACTAGGCAAAACAGATGTGTCTTGGCAGCAGCATTGCAGGGGATGCTCTTACACTTAGAGAGACATGGATTCACCACGAGGAAATCATGCTTGACCAATCTGTTAGCTTTCTATGATGGCATGACTGGCTGGGTATATGAGGAGAGAGCAGTGGATGTTGTCTACCTCGACTTCAGCAAGGCTTTTGACACTGTCTCCCATAACATCCTCATAGGGAAGTTGGAGGCCTGTATCTAGTGGTGTCCCCAGGGGTCAGTACTTGGCCCAGTCGTGTTTAACTTCTTCATCAATGACCTGGATGAAGGGACAGAGTGTACCCTCAGCAAGTTTGCTGGTGACACAAAACTGGGAGGTGTGGCTGATACACTGGAAGGCTGTGCTGCCATTCAGCGAGATCTGGACAGCTCATGAAGTTCAACAAGGGCCAGTGCAGAGTCCTGCACCCAGGGAGGAATAACCCCATGAACCAGTACAGGCTCCAGGCTGGGATGCTGGAGAGCAGCTCTGTGGAGAGGGACCTGGGAGTGCTGGTGGATGACAAGTTGACTATGATCCAGCAGTGTGCCTTTATGGCAGAATTCCAATGGTATCCTGGCATGCATGAAGAAGAGTGTGGCCAGCAGGTCGAGGGAGGTTCTCCTCCCCCTCTGCTCAGCCCTAGTGAGGCCTCATCTGGAGTACTGCGTCCAGTTCTGGGCTCCCCACTTCAAGAAAGATGAAGTACGATTGGAGAGAGTCCAGAGGAGGGCTACAAAGATGATGAGGGGACTGGAGCATCTCTCCTATGAGGAAAGGCTGAGGGAGCTGGGTTGGTTTAGCCTGAAGAAGAGAAGGTTGAAAGGGGATCTTATAAATGCCTATAAATATCTTAAGGGTGAGTGTCAGGAGGATGGGGCCAGACTCTTTTCAGTGGTGCCTGGTGACAGGACAAGGGGCAAGGGGCACAAACTGAGGCACAGGAAGTTCCATCTGAAGACAAGGAAGAACTTCTTCCCTCTGAGGATGACAGAGCACTGGAACAGGCTGCCTAGAGGGGTTGTGGAGTCTCCTTCTCTGGAGATATTCAAAACCTGGCTGTACAAGGTCCTGTGCCACCTGCTCTAGGTGACCCTGCTTTGGCAGGGGGGTTGGACTAGATGATCTCCAGAGGTCCTTTCCTGCCCCTACGATTCTGTAATTCTGTGAGTTAGGGCCCATGCCAAATGCCTGTAAACAAACAGATGTAGTATGGAGAACAAGGAAGAGTAATCAAAAGTCTAAGCAAAGCTACAGAGCTGTAACATCACTGGGGCTGTGGAGACACAGTGGGACAGCTCTGTAAACTGGAGTGCTGCAGTGAATGGATAGAGGCAGGAAGGCAAGGAGGAGGTCGTGCTTTATGTCAAGGAGTAGCTCAAATGTAAAAAACGTTGCCTTGAAGCCAGAGTCAAATCAGTAGAGAACTAGTGGGTAGGAGTTAAGGATCAGAAGACAGACTAGCATAGGTGATGTAACAGGTGTCTGCTAGAGACCGCCTGATGAAGAAGAGGAGGTGGATGAAGCCTTCTTTAGACAGCTGGAGAAACCCTCATAGTCACAGGCCCTGGTACTCATGGGAGGCTTTAATCACCTCAGTATCTGTTGGAAGGGCACTACAGCTGGCACAAACGATCCAGGAGACTGCCAGAATGTCTTGACAATTTCTGATACGGGTGATCAATCTACGGACTAGAGAAGGTGCTCTCTTGGACCTGCTACTGGTAAACAAGGAAGAAAGAATGAATGATGTCAAGGGTAGGCTTGGCTGCCACGACCATGAGACTAGAGTTTAAGCTCCTGAGAGGTATAAGCAAGAGAAACAGCACAATTACAACCCTGGACTTCAGAAGAGCAGATATTGGTGTATTCGGGAACCTATTTGGTACAATCCCATGTGAAATTGTCCAGGAGGAAAAGAGGTTAGGAGACCTGGTTGATTTTCAAAGAGAGCATCCTTAGAGCAGAAGCTTTAATTTTACATAGCTGAAGCAACGGACTTAGTTCCAAATCTGTTATGTGAAATTTGGTGGATGCTATTTTATTAGCAACTGTATGCAGAATGGGATATTAAGAATCATTTATTTACAGAAATTCTGGGCTAAAGTGCTCTCTTTCTGCATGGATGAGATGAAAATTGATGGAGGATGCAAAAAGATCTGTTTCCAAAACTGTGCTAATGTTCAAGTAAAACTGAATCTCTTTTATCGTATCCCAGGTAAGCTATTCCTTTATCACAGTTCAAAGACTTCTCCTAGTGATATTAGGGAAATTAATTCTTCCTTTCATTGTTGTACTCATCATGTAGTATAATATGTGTCCTACTTCATACTTAAATTTCTTGAGATCATACCAAACCATCTGAAAACATGTAAATTCAACAGCACAAATGGAAGTCTTCATGTAGTTAATACGCTGGCTACTAAACCAGCATTTTTCATAGAAGCAAAACAGTCTAAACAGCCACGGACACATACTAAGCTTAGGAACTGTTTGTCTTTTACATTTAAAAAATAGATCTGGTTTACATTATTTATTATCTGATTTTTATTTTAACAAGCCCTCCTTCTTCCTTATTTTTTTGTTTTGTTTTGGTTTGGTTTGATGCTGCTATTTTGGGATGTTTTTGGCTTCTTAGGATCCAATGATTCAATCTTTAGTGTGAGAAAGGTGTATTCTTACAATGAATAACAATTCCAGTTCTAATACTCTCCTTCAAAGTCTTTATTTACAATTATTTTGAAGACAACAGCATTTATTTCTGCAATTCAATTCCTACAGTTTAAATATCTTCACAGGCTAAAGAGGATACCGGCACTTTCTCTCTTGAAAGATTTTACTGTAGGATAGAACAAGACACTTTTATACCTGACTATCTGGGAAAAGCATCTATGTAAAAGAATTTAACACATTTCTACAACTGAGGTACACTAGTCCCAAGCAGTCATCACCTCTAACTTCATTTTCCCTTTGATAAAAAAGTTCATTAGTAAACCCAAAGATATTAGAAACTAGCACCCCATTACTGCTTTTTTTCCCCTACTTTTGCAATCTGAGAGAGCAGACATAACAGCCCAGACAGAACACTGTGCCAGACATCTGGTATTTCACTTACGCAAAGCTAAGCAAGCTACCTTCTCATTACCCAGTACAGAAGTTCGAATACATACTCATGATAAGGAGTGGGATATTAGATGGTATATTTTGTTCTTGTAAAGTCTTTTACTCAGTATCAGTTGATATTCTCCACCCCTTTCCTCAATAATTGGGGGCCACTATGTCTTTTAAGAATAAGCCAGTTCCAAGGCTGAAGTTCTGCACAGGTTGTTTAACAATACATTGAAGCTCTGTAAGCCTTTGCTGACCTAAGGCCTAAGACCTGACATACAGGATGTTTCATACAGCATGAAATCATGCCTAATGCTTAAAATCTGTTCCACCTACACTGAAGTATCTATTGCAAGCAAAAGTAGCCTTTCGGAAAATGCCAACAGCAAATTACATCTGTATTAAAACTAGAATTATACAAATCCATAACACAGGCAAGAAAAACATGCCTCAGAAGATTTGTGATCCCGAAAATTGTGCCAGATTTTCTAAGGTTCACAAGCATATAAGAATGCTTGAGCGGTACATAAATGGAAAAGAATATATTTAAAAAAAAACCTACAACAAAAAACTCACTGAAACTGTGTCATATCCATGTTCATTATTTTAAAACATTAGTGAGTATTTTGACTTTATTGTAATTTTTCATGATAAATACATCTCCTGGCAATCTTCCCGCCACTCTCACTTGTTATCTAATCTTTATGTATCTTTCCTGATCATGCAACCAGTCACAAGTGGTCTGTAAAATTGCTACTGCCAAAACCAATGGTATTTGAATGCTCCGGAGTATCTCTATATATCTTTTCAACTATATATCTGACTTTACAGTCTGCCTCTGAACACTACTTGCTATGTTACCTTACAGAAAGTCAGGACAAGGCTTCTCGACAGAGGTAATACCTTTTATGAAACCAGCAAATATAGCTGGAAAAATCAGACAAGCTTCAGGAACTCTAATTCTTCCTCAGGTCTAAAATTGATTCAGACTTCAAACCTAGGAACCTACTGCAAATCACAGGTTAGTAGAGGTTTAGAGAAATAAGGTTAGCAGAGGTCTGGAGAGATATGTATTCCTTAGATCATCGCCTCTGAAAGAAAAGATACTTCATATACCTATGATTGTTAGAAAAGCGACAGGGGGAGAACAGAAGAGAGACAGAAAGAGAAATGGAGAAATGACAAGTAGTTATCTCTTGGGGGAAAGAGAGAAGTAGTTCATAAACTGTGGAACACAAAGAGATTACTGGGTTTGGGATTTGGTGAGGACTATGACTATGTGTTACAAACCCATTATCTTTACTGACGTTATGGAGTTTGGTATCCAGTAGAGTTATGAATTTTAATTCCAAGGTTTAGTTTTGTAAGGAGTTTTGGTTGCTTTGGGAATCAAGACTGAGAGATCAGAGATTGAACTCTTCTGAGAAATTTCCTGCTCTAGAAGTTGAGTGCTTTTTATTCTTCACTGATTATCTGTCAGGATACATTCCTGTGGATAGTGATGGCTTAGTTTTACCTCTGTAGTTTCTCTGAGATTACTTGGTTCACAAAATGAAGGATATTGGATTCCTAGAAGTACAGGTAAAGAAATGTGACAGTTGTGTTGCAAATGGTATTTACTGTCATCTTGTTACAGTGGCAAGTTTATGTATCTCACACAGGAATGTCCTGGTTTTTTTCAGTGTACTTAGGACTGCAAGGATTGATTTCTGATGGTGAATTGGGAATGGAAGCTGCTTGGAAGCAGTGATGCAGTTTATGTAGAGAGGAATTTATGCAGCCCAATCATTATTTTTTACAGTCGTTTTACAATTAGGTATATTACGCAACTTTCTACACAGTTACATAATTTCATTATACTTGGGAACACAGCAACCAATCAAAATAATTGCATATAAGAAATACAGAAAGGGTTTGTTTCATGCAAGTGTGAGATTACCTTTGTTGTTGATGATGTAGTTTTCAGTCTTCTGAAAAGTTATCAAAATCAGGTGAATGACAAGGCTATTTTTAGAATGAAAAGCCTGGGTATTTGTTACAGTAGGTATGTAAATATTTGATCTAAATGGCTAAATAAAACCATTTAAACAGTCATTCAGCCATTGATTATTATTAGGAATAGATAATTCATAAACTTTAACAAAACCTCATTTATAACTTGCCATCTTTTCTAAATCACAGTCTCTGCAAAAGAAATAGCAGTTGATTGCAGAAAAAAAAAAATCAAACCACCATATAACACCAAATACAAAAGACCTTCCAAGCCATAACTCCCCTAGGGCTATATTTTGTTAAAACAGACCTTTTCTGCTAGGATATAGATAAAAAAGTCACCTATCAGAAATACAGACTAATTTTTACTAAAAGACACACTGTTGCGTGAAAAGTATAAAAAATTAAAGAAACTTTTAGAAGTTTCTTTATAAACCATTAAATTTCACATTTGCCATTTTCAGACCAAACTGAAACATTTATTTAAAGGATAGGTCAGTAATACTATCTGTTGTAAATATTGCTGACATTTTATATTAAAGAATTTGTTATCATTTGTTGAAAACTAAATTTAGACCTTAGGGATGAATTTGTAGTCTATCTAGGATAGACATTATAGAAACAAAACAATTAAATGCTATATGAGAAGAAAGTAAAGGAAATACATAGGTGAGTGCAGACACGTGTAAAATACCTCTGAAAACTGCTTCTGACCACAGCTATAAAATTGTTCTTTGCAACAGGGATCTGGCATTGGGGGCAGATTAGCCTGTCTGAAGAATGTGTCTCTTATGATCCCTGTGAAAATCCCTGTGAATTCAGTCAGCATATAAGCCCTTCGTGCTCAGCAGATACTTTTAAGAGCTTAACAGAGAGAACTGCTGAAGCTCATGGGACATCCTTAACAGAGTGACTGAGCCCATATCAGCCTAAAGCTAAGCATTGAAGTTTACCATAACAATTGTTCTTGGTCTGTGGAGATGGAAATAAAACATAAAAATAGTCTTGAAATAATTTCCTTGCCTGCACACAGGAAGCAATGCCAGACTGTGGAAAGATAAGCATTGATTAGGACACAAAAAGAATGCTACAGATGTCTGAACAGAAGAATCTAATGTTATTTTAGATTCTGTGAGGCGGTGCTATTCAGATGCTTTTGATGTTCAGCTACCATTTCAGAAGAACATGTCTCCTGCAGATCCTGTATTGTATCTGCCAGTCTCATGCAGCTATGTCAGATACTGAAGAAAGCCTAAAAGGGCATGTTTAGATACCTGAAACTCTCCCAGAATCTGATAAAAACAGAAATCAGAAGAATGGAGAAGAAATTTTAGAAATGGGAGGAGAGGCACACAAATACAAATTTTTGAAATTGTAGTCAGCTATTTCAGAGTGCACTAAGAACAGACAAGGAGTTGGAGTGCAGGAAGAAACAGTGGGAAACTGGAGAGGTGAATTGGGAAACTGGGCAAAGGACAGAAAGCTACTGGTGCAGAATAAAAAAACCCTGAAAATAGTGGGGAGAATAAGTTCCATATTTCATTAAGATTCTGGGGAGAAAGGTTGTGTTTAGGAACCCGTAAGAAAAAAAAAAAGGAAAAAATGAGAACCAAGAACATGTTGAGCAGCACGCAACACAGAGGGTAGCTAAGGAGCCTGAGGTTAACAAGACGGCTAAGACACAAGGAGTCAAAGGTCTGAATTGAAGGGCAAATTTAGGAATCAGGCAGCATTATGTAGGGGAGTTTCACAGTGGAATTTCAAACAGTGGGAAAGAGACTGACAATGCAAATTATGTGTTGAGAGACGTGAGTTGAGGAGAGAGAAATCTGAGAGAATACAAAGTGTCAAGCCTAGAGGAGCTACGAAGAAGGGTCTGAGGTACACAGACCTGCCTCCCTCTTTGACCTGGACTTGAGCACAGGTGTTCCTGAGCCTTAACATTTCTCTGCTGTACAAAATCATATGCAAAATACATTCTTATGGAATATAAAACACTGGTCTTCTGACAGAGGTATCCTTACAGGACAATAAATATACTACTGCTCTCAATTTCTCCATTAGCTAATGTAGCAGACCTCAAGATTGCAGCCCTGTCGATAAACCGTAACGTTGATCCAGATCAGGCCAATGGCCCAAGCCCAGTCATTCTTTAGGAGTGCTCAAAAACAGATACCTAAGGAGAAGCATAGAAGCAGGATTAAAAGGCATAAAAATCTTCCTGGAATAATTTTTCTGGCTTTCCCAGTTTGCAGTCCAGTGACTTCCTGATCTGCAGATAATGTATTTACATTTAATAGCCTTCTGGATTCCATGAACTTGTCCAAATATCCCTTGAGCTTATGTAAGGTATTAGCACTCACAAAATTGTCAAATCCAGAAGTTCCACAACTGAATTTCACTACTAAAGAATAATCAGCTCCAATTGTTTTTCTTGCATCTTTCATCTACTACTTTTTTATCTGCTTTTCGCTAATTCTTGTTCTGGAAGAGGCAGTGAAGAGTCCATACTTATCCACTATCTCCGTGCCATTTGTGAGTTTATACAACTCTGTCCCATCTACTCTCAGTTGTTTTGTTTTCAGCCTGTAGAGCTGTCCAGTATTTCCTTGTACAGAGGCCATTCCATGTCTTTGATTATCTGGGTCCTTCTTTGAAGATTTTCTAGCTCTACTTTTTCATTTGTCATTAGACTGGGGACTGATCTGGCCACAGCAGTCAGAATGCTGGTGAACGATGGGTTTATCAATGGCATAATAGTATTTTCTGGTTTGTTCCTTGCTTATTTCTTAAAAATTGCTAGCAGTCTATTTATTTTCTGGACCACCACTGAGCACAATGATGAACCTTTCATAAAATATCCATATTATATCCAGAAGACCTAGTTCCTGAAAGAAAATAATAGTCAGAGTTCATAATTTATATTTAACTGCTTTTTTTCATGAGCCAATTCAAATTTATTTGTATTGAGAAGACATTGAAATGGCATGGGAAGTTTACTCAGTGTAAAAGCTCCTTCCATAACCCTTCATAGTTTACTCTTGTCTTTGCCATCTTGAATATTATAGTATCACTAGAAAATTTACTCACATTATCCATCAGTCTCTTCTTCCAAATCATTTAAACAAATCATGAAAAACAGAGGTCACAGCAGGAACTGTGTGATTGCTATCAAACACAACTTTCTTAAGTCGATTATCCTATAGTATATTCTTATGAAGGGTAGGCTTCTTTCCTTACTTTTTTTTTGTGTTTTTACAAAGCTGTTTTGGAGTGCTCAGTCAAGAAAAGAGGCAGGCACATTCATCGCAGTGAGTTCCAGCATGGCCCCATGGCTAAAATGCACCTATGGGATTTCCAAATTTCCATTACTAGTTGAAAACTCTAAATCCAAGTGACACAAAAATACCATCACATTGCTTCTAGTTGGCCTTGCTTATTTGATTTTTTTTTTTTAAATTCTGAACACATTGTATTACCATTGACTAAAGGTAGCAGGAAATGGCCGGGTCAGGTGCTGGGAGTGTCAGGGGCTCCCTGCATGGGTGATGACAGGGTCCGGCAGCCAGGGACCATCCCACTGCCCCAGCCAGGAGCAGGGCAGCAGAGGGGCAGCGGGACAGCCCCAGCCCCGGGCACTGGGCACCTCCCTGGGGATGAGGCCAGGTGGAGGCCGGGCTGGGATATGGGCCCATGAGTGGGCCTGTCTCAGTGGGGCCCATGGCTGAGCAGGGTAGGGCTGTGGGAAGCTGGAGACCGGCCCTGCTTTGGGATGACTGGGGCAGGGGCTGACAGCCCCATGGGGCTGAAATGGGGTCCTGGGCTGTGGGCAGCATGGAAAGAGCCCTGGAGGGCTGGGCAGGCACAATCAGGGCTGACAGTGCTCTCAGGGCCGTGACACTAAGCATCTGAAGGGAGCTGTGAGGCACAATGGCGTTTGCGGAATAGATGCTAGAGGCAAGTGAGATTGTTTTAGAGAATATAAGAAAGCGTAAGATGTCTAAGTTTTGGCAACAGAATCACTCTTGCATATTTAATGTCTGGTCTCCTCCCCAAGCACAGCAGCTCCTGTGCCAAAGGATTAAAATGGTTTCTGTCCAGGAGACACGTCCTATATGTATACCCCGTTCTAAGCACACTGCTAAAACTGATTCCTTTCTTCACCTGGAATAAACGCAAGAATTACCTTTCGAAGATAAGTTTTTTTTTAAAAAAAAAATTATTCATGCTATGGAGAAAATATTCTCAACTTGTTCATATCAAACTCAGCACTCTTCATATGTTTAAGGCCCAGTCCAGTGATGATTCTTTCTGTCTTTATAATTTCAACAGTTAGCTCTAAGCTGTTTTGATTGTAAAGAGTTAAATGTTGATTTCTATTTAAAGGGAGACTTCCACATATTCCTTGTGTTCAAAAATGGCAGACATACTAAAATTAGAGTATTAGCACAAAAAATTATTATCCACAAACTAAATTTCAAAATGACTTGAAATAAAATATTAGCGGCAGGAAGCATTAGGCAATTTTAGACATGGTAGTCATTGCTACTTCTGCACTCATTAATTCCCAGTTTTGGATTCCAAAGAATTTAACAACTTCTCATGTTTTTTAAATTTTGATAAAATCTAGCCAATGTCAGTAATGAAGATATTCTACTCAGTCCTGAAGACATTTCAGAACTTTTTCACTGCATCTGTAGCACAAGAATAAACAGAAGAATCTGGAAACCTCACTTGACAGAACTTCAAAACTTGGTCATTTGTTGCCATAAATTTTGTTTCAGTCATTTTTAACTTAACTTACTTTAGCTTACCAAGAAATATAGCTGTTCTTAAAGGGTATATTTCTGAAAAGTATTTGTTAAAATAAAGCATTTTTTACCCACTGAAATTAAGAAGCAGAACTGGTATAGATGCCTTCTGATTAGAATTGCTGTTCATATTTTCAAACCGTTTACCTATCCCTGTCATAAAAATAAGGAAGATAAATGCATGTCCCTAGAACTGAATACAGAGATCAAAACATAGAACCCAGCTGAAATAATATCCTCATTTTTCTCCAATGATTAATATTTTTTAATTTTTCAGTTGTAATTATTCCTTATATATTTTTGGAGCCAATTCTACTCTCTACAATTTTACCCTGATTTTTAAAGTTAAAAGTGTTTTCATTGATGTTATTGCACAGCACATTTTATATAAATATATATACATATGTTTATATTCAGAATAATGAATGAAACATTAAATTATTAAGAAGTTTTATCTGAAAAATTCTGTTTCAACAGCTAAAACAGAAAAACAAAGGAAAATTCTTTGGTCAAAATACTTCATCTATTGAAAAGCATTTCAAACCAAGATACTAGAGGTGCGTTTTCTAAAGATGTATTGAATGGAGCAGGATGGCTGAGATGTACAATCACACCACAAGACAGCATATTTGTAGGTACATTTCTGGCACATTCTTAATGACTCAAATTTCATTATTTTGCATGGGTCAACAGTAGAAGAGATACAAAATCAGTTCCTTCATTCCATAGAAGAATATGTCTGCATGGAACTACTCTGCTAGGTTTTGAAATGAAAAAGTACCACCTTGCAAAAAATAGACAGATAAAGTACATACTTTTGAGAGCTCTTTATAAGGAAACAGGAATAGGTAAGGAAAAGCCAAAACTGAATTAGACATTTAAACCTCTTCTCAGAGGTGTTGAAAGATACGCCTCATGTCTACCATCAGAATAGTCTAATATTGGTACCAAATCACAATCACTCTTCAGGAAAAGAAAATATTTAATTATGAACCCTTCAGGTAAACAGGATATGCCATCTTTTTGTGCTTGAGTTAGTAAACCCACAGTTTGATAGCCAGTATCTAAGGGAAGAATGTATATAGTTGTGTGGTACTTAAACATCTACAAAACTCACAAATATGTTGAAAAGGTCAGTAAGTTTCCCCATGCCAGAGCCCACAAAAAGTAATTATCTGCCTCAACAGTTGTTGTCCTACTTTTTTTGACTTCTAAATTATGGAGGATCACCAAGATTCTATATGCTATTTTAATAGAACTTAATTAACACTTTTGCTGTATGTTCTCAACCATCTGTTATACACTGATTTATGGATGAATCAATACTTTTAAGCTGGGGCCTAAATGGCATTCTACAGAACAGAGATCATAGGTATATGAAATGAGCTGTAAAGAATGCTGAAGAATGTTCTTACTGGAGTGGCTGTCAAGTTATTTCTAATTAAATAAATTCAGTAAAATGTTCCCCTATATCCCAAATCAAATGTGCAGGTTAGAAGACTGGTCCACTGTGTTAATTATCTCATTATTTCAGGGCCCAACAGCTAAACATAATGAGATGAAACCAAGTATGTAAAAATTTTTTCTAGATGTTATTTAAAAAATTGCTAGTATTAAGGTCAAACTACTTCCAAGGAGATTTTTTAAGATTAGGTGGCATTCACAGCTCTTCCATAGACAATAGTCATGCAACAGTAAAGACACAAATCTAGTCTCTTAAACCTAATAGGTTTTCTTCATCTCTCCTCTCTGAAATGGATGAGAATTTGCTAGCAAAAGAAACAAAAGTACCTGTAACTTTTACCAAAATAAATTACATTGCACACATATGATGTTATATTTTGTACAATAATTCCTTCTAAGACAGATGAAGCAGTCTTTCAAGATTTTATCTATACAGCAAAAGCTCTGCTGACTGTTAAACAAGATGATGAGATTTTCAGTATGTAAAAACACATTGCTAGGTAAATATTTCTTGCTGATTAAATGGTTTCTTATAAATTAAATTCAGATTCCAAAAGTTCTGTTTTATTTCTTTCCATTAAATGTAATATTGTACTGGGGTTTATTGGCTATTGTTAAATGGTTGCTGAAGCTTAATCTAAAATGAGATAATCGTGCCATCAGAGGATAAAATAATGATATGCAGTATAAGTGTGGCACTATAAAGAACAGAAAAGAGCAACTGAGTGTCAAATTAAGACCTCTAAAACTGTATCCAAGATAACAGCATACCATCTGAACTAGTATAGTGTTTTCTAGCCATTACCAAGGCATCTACATAAACCAGCAAAAAATATTAATTAAGTATTAGGAGAAAATATTATAGTGTAAATAATAATTAATCACATCTGATATCTATGTTTTACATAAACAGAAATGACTAATATTGTGTGGTTCAGGAAAAACATTATATTTAACTGGAAGATTTGGAGGTTTATTTTTTCAAAGTAGAAATAGAATATCATAGACATTTATATCCAATAAATTATTATTATCACAAAAAAGAAGCATGGATTAAAAAAGCCAAGTTCACAAAAAATAAAGTTTCTGGTGTGGATACTAAAAGGTAAAAAAATATACCTATAGCAGTAATAAATACAAAAATGAAACTACAGGAAATCTGAATAACTTTAATGGTAAAAGTGTTACAGCCTGACATTCAGATATTTTTTAAATGTGCAAAGCTGTTTACATTACATAAATATTAAAAGGGCTTCTATCCAGACCACTTTAGTTAAAGCTGAAAAGCACACAAGGAAAAGTACTGTTCAGTGAAATACTGAAGCTAACCACAACTAATAAGCCATGAACATCTAACTCTTCCCCCTTACCCTCACTCCTTCCCACATCAGTCATTTTGGAGCCTGATTTTTATCCATAGTAGTAGTACTTACGGAGGAGGGGAATCTTACATTGCAAAATTCACCTAAATGATTTCTTGCTAAACCATTTAGGTTTTGGAGGTCAAACCCAACAACATAGATTGCAGAACAGTAGTTTGATAAGCTTGAAGCCACACATGTCATTTACCAAGTGGCCTTGACCCAGAACCATGTTATATAACTTTTTTTCAGATATATCCTATACCTCCATCCAGGTTTTTATATAAATTGGACTCATGGTTCATATGTTGTAGCGTTGAGCTGCATGTATGGCATTGATTCCCGTACTTCTTAGGGGCTAGCATTGCTTTACACAATTACTCCTTGTCCTATCACAACAGGCGCTGCTGAAAAGATTGTCCCCATCTTTCCTATAGGCCCCATTTAAGTACTGAAAGGCTGCAACAAGGTCTCCCCGCAGCCTTCTCTTCTCCAGGCTGAACAACGCCAACGAGAGCCCTTCCTCATAGGAGAGGTGCTCCAGCCCTCGGATCATCTTTGTGGCCCTCCTCTGTACCCGCTCCAACAGGTCCATGTCCTTCTTGTGCTGAGGGCTCCAGAGCTGGACATGGTACACTCCAGGTGCGGTCTTACCAGAGCAGACTAGACTGGCAGAATCACCTCCCTCAATCTGCTGGCCATGCTTCATCCATCTAGAAATAAGACAGACAGACTGATCTACAGTATAAGTATTACAAATATAACTTGGAAAATGTGTGGGTGCAAGGTGTTCATAACTAGCTGAACAGGGCTTCTCAATGAAATGTTCTGGTCAAGACAGCTCATACTGTTCGTATTGCTAGGCAAATAAATGCAGTCTTGGAACAATCTTAAAACAATACAGCAAGAAGCAGGAGTAAGAGTTTACGCAATTTAGACATTTGATATGTAAATATGAAAAAACTGTCACCAGTTTCAGTGTTCAGACTTCAAAAGGATGTGAAAATATTCAACAGGGTTTAGAAAAGAGACAGAATTATTTGAAGTATGGAAGGGAGAAAAAAAAAATGTTGTGCACCGAAAAATTAAAAACATTCAATACACTGAATTTACCCAGGAGAAGGAAGAACTGTAGGCGAGTATCTATTGGAGGCATCCCTGACACTAAAATTCCCTATATATTTTGAAAAAAAATGCATAATAAGATCTTGTGACAGAGAAGGTGCAGCTAGAAAAATTTATGTGCTTACATTTTCTCTTGCTAACAATGGAAGCAAGGAACACCTTATACCTTGCTTAACCTTGTATTTTTTCTTGCTTAAAACAATTGAATTTTCTGTCTTTTTCTAAAAGGTTTTTCAGTCACGCAGGTATTGGACACACTGTGAATATTCTTAAATTTGGTCCTATAATTTTTTTTGTACATAAGAAAGATTAGATGATTGTTTATGATTTCTTCAAAATGGGAATAAAAACAGAGTATGTGGTTCACAACATAAACGAAGACTTTTTTCCCCAAGGATACAGGTTCAGATCAAAGCTCTTAAATAGGTCTCAAACAGGCATATAAACACTAGATAACAAAGGTGATAATTTTTTAAAAAAACCCTTAGTCTACATTTTACCTAGAAGACATGAGAGAGACACACTAATTCCTGAATTTTTTCATGAGATGCATTATCTCATAATTTGAATGTGATTTTTTAAAACACATTTGTTAGTATATGATATATAATGTAGGCATGGTATATAACTTAGGCATTTTGAATTTTTTTTTTTTATAATTTCCTATCAAAAGAAACAACAAAATCCATTTCAAAGAAAAGTTTTGATTTATTCAAAAATTTTTGAGTGGAAAACTCCTGTGATTTTGAGAAAACATAGCTTTTGTTAGTTGAAATTAAAATTGTATACTTTCAGACACTTGTCATTTCAAGTCATTTATTTAGATGCTCAGATATTCCAACTCTATTCGTACCTCTACATAACAATGAATTGGAGAAGCATAAACGTTTTTATTTATTGGTCAGATAAAACTGCTACTTGCAATAGTTGCCTTTAGTTCTACAAAATATAGACTAGAAGGCAATGATAAGGGCTTTCAAAGCAGAGAAAGATAATTCATATCTGGCCTTGCTCAAAGTTCTTATGCCACTTACCTCAGTTTGAATAAATGAAATTCAATTCATTGTGTCTGGACAACTGGAAGTAAAATTTGAGTGAAGAGCATTAATTAAAAACAAAAGCAAGTGTAATTCAACACTGTGGGACTGAAGCCAACTTTGAGTACTTACAGAGAATACTATCCAGTAGGAATAATGCATCAAATTTTATACATGCCTATTATCTATCTTCCTCCACACCAGAGACCTGATATAAGTAATGTTCAACTGCACCACTTGACTATGACTGTTAAATTGACTTGGATATCCCAAAAAATAAGCTATCTTCACCACTCACCCCAGGAAATAACTGACTTACAGGCTCTTTAGCTTGTATTACTGAAGATCTTCAAACATCACTTTTTCTTTCTTTTTATTTTTTTTCATGTAAGTACATTTTCCTAAATAACATTTATGAAAAAGAGTGTGTCAAACTTTTGTTCCATGCTCTCTGCAACTCTCTGAAATCATTTGAAGAATGAAAGTGATGAATCTTTTTCCTTTGGGTAAATATATTGGTTTTCTTTTAGAACTACTGGAATTACAAAAACAAAAGGAATCAAATTCAACTTCTAAGATATTAAAAATTAGTAATGCCAAGCTAGTAATTCAAGACTCTAAGATGATATTACAGGCTTATGGAAATGCCTGCTTCTTTGGAATTTTCTTCTTTTTTTTTTTCTTTCCTGTTTTATTTTATTTGTTCTTAGTTCTGAAACAACAGAAAGGCAGGAGGTGAAATACCCAAGTGATTATTTAGAAATATGAGATATGAATAACAGTAGCTGCAGCTCAGATTTTATTGAATCATGGAATGGTAAGCCAGTACCAGAGACATGAAGTTGCAATATCCAGGGAAGGTAAATCTGAGTGACCCAAAGAAGACCATGTGTAGCTCAGACCCTCATTTCTGTTCCTACCATGCTGCAGTCACAAATATGGCCTGTGGGTGCCTCCTAAGTAGATAAATTTTTATAACATGGTGAGTATTTTGCTACGAGATACACAGGAGCTCTTCAGTACATTTTGAGTTTTAATTTTTAATGGAGATCAATCGTTAAGTTCAAGATGTATGCATGTAGAACTGTTCTGTGGATTTTAGCTGTTATTTAATGCATTGCAGGCTTCAATTTACAACTCGTAAAAACTGGAAATAAAATATGTGAAAAAAAGTCTCTAAAATCTGGTCTGAAAAAAAGACTATCAAAATATTCACATCCTAAATTGCCAAAGACTATGTACTTATGTCATCTTCTGACAGCACTCCTGGAGCTCTGTAAAAACATACTTGTACCAGATGTAAAGTAGATGAAATATGTATTTTCATCAATTTAACAAAACAGGGAATAAAAATGTAATAGCTTTTTACTCATTTTGTTTCCTAACATTGATCAAAGCCAGTAACTGCTTGCCAAAAAAGAGAGCAAGAGCAATTATTTTGTTCATCCTACATACTTTTTTCACATCAAGAAATATTTCTGCATTTCTTCTTATTTTCAAGGGACGAAATCACATTAGTTCACTTCATACGATGGCCTTACTACAAATAGCTAGAAAGTCAAGGTCCATTTTTGTACTTAATTTCATAGTTAATTTTTTGTGTTTTAATTTCAATGCTAACAACATGAAATGTTATGTGGCCCATCTGCTTCTGGGATGTCGTTCTGATTAGTTGTTCTTAGTTTTGGGTTCTTTTCTTTGCTAACTACAAAATACATATGACTTCATTCTGAAGCTTATTTTGATGCTGAAAGCAAAGAAAAAGGCAGAGATGCTCAGTGAAGGGAGTGCTACAGAGTTATATCTTACAGTCCTATACAAAAATATTCTTAGATGAGTACGCTAAGATTCAGTTAGGTCTGTGTTGTCGTCCAGACGGCAGCTAAGCACTACACAGCTGCTTGCTCATGCCCTGTGTGGTGGGACAAGGGAGAGAATCAGAAGGGTAAAAGTGAGAAAACTCGTGGGATGAGATAAAGACAGTTTAATAGGTAAAGAAAAAGCTGTGCGCACAAGCAAAGCAAAATAAGGAATTCATTCACCACTTCCCATCAGCAGGCAGGTGTTCAGCCACTCCCAGGAAAGCAGGGCTCCATCACATGTAACGGTTACTTGGGAAGACAAATGCCATCACTCCAAACATCCCCCCTTCCTTCTTCTTCCCCCAGCTTTATATGCTGTGCATGTTGTCATATGGTATGGGGTATCTCCTTGGTCAGCTGGGTCAGCTGTCCCAGCTGTGTCCCCTCCCAACTTCTTGTGCACCCCCAGCCCACTCACTACTGGGGTAGGGTGAGAAGCAGAAAAGGCCTTGACTCTATATAAGTACTGCTTAGCAATAATGAAAACATCTCTGTATTATCAACACTGTTTTTTCAGCACAAATCCAAAACATAGCTCCATACTAGCTACTATGAAGAAAATTAACCCTATCCCAGCCAAAGCCAGCACATTCTGGAAATTACATCCTCTCTTCTCAGTGCTGTCTGCTGTTGACCAACTCTAAAATCTATTTGCCTACAGAGATTTGTAATGTTCACGGATTTGTACACATGGATCTTGTGATCTCTCTTGTTGAATAGTCTGTTCAAAACAAAAGCACAATGCAAGGGAATTCAGTAAGAGAAATACAGCAGCCTATGAAGCCTAGGAGAAGATCATGAATAGATACAGTAACATAGGCACAAAAATTTCTGTAACCAAGAAATACTCTAAGCAATTGAATGATTGAAGATACCTGTGCATTTTGCAACAGATGATGGCAATAATATAAGTTATTTTGAACATTCCCTACTAAACTATTTGCTTACAGATCATGTATTATTATCAGTAAATTACGGTTTGAATAATAAATCCTGGTGTGAATATCCCCTCATTTCTCTGTTAATTTTGAGTAGTAAAAAGAACCACTGCAACAAACAAGCCCTATACACACTTGTACCTCCTTGGACACAGACATCAAGACTTGAAATGCAGAAAACCAGAGACATTTGCTACGCTTTTTAAGCCAACAGCAGCCAACAATGGAAACTTTTGTAATAATACTTACAGACTTTATTTCACAAGTTATTGGACAGAACATGAGATTAATATAAAAGTGTTCTGTGACAATACAATGTCAAACTTCACCCCAGGTACTAGAGAACAAATGTACCACATACACAAATAACTTAGGAAAACAAGGAGTTTAGAACTTCCTCAGAACTATAATCGTTGTGCTTGCACATGGAATCCATGCTAAATTAAAGTAGCATTCAGAGAGAAAGTTTGTGGATCAAGTAGAATGGGCTACCAAGTAACAGGCCACCATGTGGGGGGAGGGGAGGGGAACAGAAACAAACCCCAAAAAAACAACCCAACAAACTAAGGATGAGTGAGATGACAAATAGGATAGTCCAAAACGATCAATACTGAAGTAAGCCTATGAATTCAAATTTTAGTTGCAGCTTTAAAATGTTGTCGTGATTTATCTCAAGTCAGAGTGTGTGTGAAAGAGGTTAGATAGTAAAAGGTAAAATGAACAGTAACAAGAAGTAGATATCATACGAAAAGGAATTGTTAAGGAATTCAAAGACAGACTAGTGGAGGAAATGGAGTGGTCTGTAGCTTCTGGCTCTGGCGTGCACATCTAGTGTGTAAAGCTGTCTAAGTATGAGGGGACTGAAGAATGGAAAACGTGAAAATTCTTTTAAAGGACCATCTGGGAAACCACAAACCACTAAGACTGATGCATGCACAAGGCAAATTAGCAGAAACAGTAAGAAAAATGTAATTAGTGGACTCTTGTATAAATATGACATGTTGAGGAACAGTCAACATGATTTCTATTCAGGATAGCCCTGGGTCACAAACCCATTGAAATTCTTTAGTGGAGTCACAGGGTGAAGGGACCTCAGGAGGTCTCTAGTCCAATCTCCTGCTCAGAGCAGGATGAGCTGTGAGGTCAGACTAGGGAATTCAGTCAGTGAGTACATGGACAAGGAAGGGTCATCTGATACAATCTTTCATTTTATAGAGGCACTTAGCAAGTTCATTCATCAATCATCTAAGGAAACAGCCATGAGATGAAAGATCCTTCAGTGGATGAGTAATTACTTGAGATATTGATACAGCTAGTAGCAGCAGGTCGTTAATTTTCATAGCGAGGGAGTTCACAAAATGGGATTTAGAGATATCTGTGTGTCCTGGTTTCAGCTGGGTTGGAGTTAATTTTCCTCCCGGTAGCAGCTGTGTTTTGGATTTAGTATGAGAAGAATGTTGATAATACACTGACGTTTTTAGTTGTTGCTAAGAAATCTAGTAGTTTTTTCAGTTTCCCATGTTCAGCTGATGAGCAGGTGTGCAGGAGCTGGGAGGGAGCACAGCCATGCAGCTAACACAAGCTGGGCAACGGAAATATTCCATACCATAGACATCATGCTCAGTTTACGAATGGGGGTTTGCTGTGGGGCAGGAACTCTCTTTTCCCTGAGTTTGAACTTTTCCATGAGTTTGGACTTTTCTTCTGTGAGTTCAGTCTTTTTCCATGAGTTTTCCAAAATATGTAAGCTCTAGGAAACTCACAAGTTTTACCATTTCACATTCTCCTCCCCATCCCACTGCAGGGAGGGGAGAAGTGAGTGACCAGCTTCGTGATCCTAGTTGTCATCAAATGGCTGCATGGTCCTAGTTGTCAGCTGCTGGGTTAAACCACGACATTGTGCTACAACCAATGCCTATATTAAACACTTTTATGAATCATCTGGAAAAGAAGGCAAGTAGTGAGGTGATGCTGATGGTATCAAATTATTCAGTTCAGTAAATATGAGAGCTAAAAGTGCGTAAGTGCAGCCAGACTTTAAGAGGATCCTTCTTTTCAAGGGCTGGTGCCTGGTACACTGAAAATATAGGAGGTAATGAAGAGCTCTCTCCACTGTCTGGACTCTTTCTTATGCTTTTTAAAGAAATTGTGCTGCAGAAGTTACAAAAAGAGAAGAGTAGTTCCTGATTCCTAGTTATACCGAGCACAAGATAAGACGGGCAGGTAAAAACAGAGACCAAAAAAGCCCAGTTTATCTGGAGCAGAATAAGCTTTACGGCAACACAGATAAACTTCTGTTCTCTCAAGCATAAATGAATCTCTCTGACATTGTCACTGAATGAGCTATAATGCAACTCTATGAGGTATTTCTTCTGCAACTTCTTTCAAGGCTAATGACCTTTATTTTCTGAGTTAGCAAGAGAAAATAAGAGGTTCATTACCTGCTGGATTGTAGAAGAGCACTTTCTGATGTCCGCTCATTCACTGTCAGTTTTACTAGGTTCTCTGAACTTCATCTATACTCCATAAAACCACACTCAGGAAAAAGGCAGGGAAAATTTACCTACATATTTCCCTTTTTGTGACATTAAGCCCCCTATTCTGCAAAGGGAGAAGCCAATAAAGCTGACTCATGCTCTGATAAAAGATGAAGGAAATGGTCCATGCATTCCCTCTTTGTGTGTGCCACCCGGCTCATCTGCTTTGCTCTTTGCTTTTGTATGAAAAAAGCAGGTGAGTTAGAAAGGTGGAAGCAGTAGTGGCTGTGCTGAGGTCATTTGCAATAGAAGTGCCAAATTCTGCATGGAAAGAACTGTCTGATATTTGTGGTTTGTTTCTTTTTGCTACAAGCTCTCAGGGCCCTATGGAGTCTAATAGGCTTTACTGGCTATGACGAGCTTCACCTGCAGCCTCCTTGCACCCCTGCCCATGGAACCAGGAGCCCCATTTCAGGTCAGCCTGAGGACTGTCTGAAGTATGTCATAGGTGTGCCTGTCTGACCTGTTTCTAATCTGATGTTTGGATTTCCTGGATTGACCCAGGTCCTTGTTACCTTGCTTCACATGATACTCACCGGACAGTTGATGGGGACTTCTTGCTGTCACCACCCTAGTCTCTCATCCAGCTCAGCTGCTCTGGCGTGGCTCAGGCACTGCCTGGCCTGTGCTGGGGTCAGCCCTGGCTCCCATCTCCCTTGTTCTTTTCCAGCTTCCAAAGGAATTTTAAGTACTGAAAATAACAACAGAAAAAAGAAGGAGGTCTGAGAGAGTAAGCTATGTTTCCTTTGGCGGTTACCAGCAATTCAAGGATCAAAACGGTAACTGCTGCCTTTCCTGCTGACAGGCAGTTCTTTGAAATTTAAGATTGCAGTCAATAGAAAAAAAAAGGCATTGCAGTCTCATAACTAAGCACATCACTTCTTACACTGGTTTAGTTTATGCCTTCAACTCCTAAGGAATACCATTGTATTTATTCTCACAAGCAGAGGACTGTGTGCTTTCTATCAATCGAACTCTTACCAGCGAGCGGTGCACGCACAAACAATAAGTGCACTTATGCGAATAAAAATTGTCTTAAAACACTGAAACAGGCTTATGGCTGAGTAAGTCCCATCCCTTACAACCAAAAACAACCAGCTGAACCATTGCCTTGAAGATCTATAGCAAAGATGCCTAAATTTGAGGACCCTATAGGTCCTACAGAAGGTTCTAACAAAGTCTTGCTTTGCAGTTTTAAGCTCTGGTGTCCAACATTCAGATGTAATTACTTGTGGTGCTTGTAATCAAGTTGTTCTTCCCCT
>Ga0065711_1001921_pt1 | contig 38151 bp, 37 predicted proteins | sample Hoacrofraction12_FD_59098 | JGI IMG/M metagenome (GOLD analysis project Ga0065711, IMG submission 59098) | Hoatzin crop microbial communities from Cojedes, Venezuela - Epithelial fraction 12 v2 (version 2) | ecosystem: Host-associated > Birds > Digestive system > Esophagus > Crop | place...
CAAGGGAAGGCTGCAGGTCACACATCCCTGCAGAACCAAGCATCTCCAAGGGGCTGCAAAATGGAGATCTGGACACCTCCGCTCCAGGAGTCTGGTTCTAACTCACCTCCCCAAGCTTCCAAAGCTGCAGGCTCTGCACCACAGAAGGGAGAGACCTTCCCCTTCTTTCCTCCTTTCTTCGCTCGCTCGCTCGCTCGCTCGCTTGCTTGCTTGCTTGCTTTCTTCTTCTTCCTCCTCCTCCTCCTTCTCTCTTGCCTGAACCTTGCAGTGCCCCTACCATGGGGATTTAGGATTTATGGGGGTGCCCCAGGGCATCACCCCCAAGGGCACCTTTAAGCCCTGAGTGCCCACAGAGGGACTACCCCAAGAGCAACGCTCCCCACCAAGCCCTTCCCACCTGTGATGGATCCCATCAGGGATCCCTCCCAGAGGAGGGAGACTCCCACAGGAGAGCCACTAAAAGCTTTCAGTAATTAGCAATTAGCAGCCCTGACGAGCTCCCCCTGGCCTCTCTGAAAGCAGCTGAGCCTGACACTAATGAGGTTTCTTGCTAATTATAGCAGGTGAGGAAGTCTAAGCTGCCTCCTGGCCTGGGCGAGGGGAGTGTGGGCTGAAACACAGGCAGTGACTGCACCGAGATTTTGGCTGAGAATTTCTCTGAATTCCTTGTGCTATGAAAAAGCCCTGGGGTTAATTCAGGATAGCAATCCCTGCCATGCCGGGCGCTCCTCTATTCCCAGAGGCCGGGAGTGCTGAAGGATGCTGTTCCTGGTGGCTGGCCGTGCTTTCTGCTCGCAAGCTCGTCCTCTCTCACCCATCATTTTGAATAACTTGTGCTGAGTAACGTGGGGTTCTGCTGTGCCTGGTGTTGCACTGACCTGGAGCTCGAACCAGCAAGAAAACAGAGTCCCTTGGACAAGCCATGGGGACATCAGGGACTTAAGCAATGTGCTCGAGGACCCCCAAAACCTCTGTGGCATGGTAAAAGGCTTGAGCAGATGTCCAGCATCCCAATGGGTTTTTAATCCCTCCTGAGTTGGACTCTTAATGCAGCCCCGAGCTGCTACATTTGGGGTCGGCAAGCAAGGCTGAAGGCTGCGTAATCGTAGCTACCGGGCTCTTCTCTCCTCATCCTGGCGGCTTTGTGGCCGGGCTGGCTCTCTTCTGACCCGGGTCCCGGCATGCAGCAGCTGGCTCAGCGCATCCCGAAAGCAGCTCCTTCCCCACCAGCTCCAGCAGCCTGGCAGCAGCCACACGCTCACGCTGCCAGACCACAAAACCCCAAGCCCAGCTCACAGTGTTCAGCTCACTTGGGAATGCCATAAAAACACCTAAAATTAAAACAAACAAAAAAAACCCAGCCCTTGCTTCCCCTTGGGCAGCTCCCCAAGGCTTTAAAGCCCCCAGTTTTGCCCTCACCATATGCAGAGCTGTGAGCAAACCAGCAGCCCCCAGCGGCATTTCCCACCGCTGGCATTCAGGATTTTAATTAAGATGCTGGAAAGGAGCAGTCCCAAATTGCTCTCTTGGCCCGGCCCCTCAACAGGGCTTGTTTTCACCCCACGGGAGGGATGTGGGTACATGCACGGAAGTGGGATTTAATGAAACCCTTGGAGAGAAAGCCCTTGGCTAGGCGTGAGCAGCCCTAGGAATCATCTTCGGGAGCTGGAAGAGGGGAAGGGGTGTCTGTGCAGGTTTTGTAGCAGGGAGGGGAGGTGGGATAAGCGGCTTCCCCAGGCTGTGATGCTCCAGAGAAAGCCCTGCTGCATACGCTCCCCGGGCACGCAGCTCTGCCTGCGCTTTCCCCATTGCTGAGAGAGGGAGGGAGCCAGGAAGGCAGAGGTGCTGGGGCTCAGGCAGAAGGTAAGGGAGACGCCCGGCCCCAGCTGAACGGCTGTACTCCCCACCGTGCACCCCTTTGCTACAGTCTCCCTGAAAGGGAAACAGCACGATAGAATAACCCTGTCCCCACGCTCGCAGGCACGAGAGCATCGCAGGAGGTTGCTCGGCTTTTATTGTCACAGGACGCAGCAGTAGCCGATGTGACAGGTTGCTATAGGGGGCCACGGGCGCGTTACACCACAGGTCTTCCAGCACATTCACCTCGAACGGCAACACAGTGCTCAGGGAGGGAGAGGAACGGTGCTGCAGGGAGAAGATGCCGCCAGCTGCAAGCCCTGCTCCTTTCCATGCCTTCGCTTCCCCGCCTCTGTGCAAAAAGACAAATTCTCAGGCCCTTTGCGGACAGGGCAATTAATAAGCAGACAAGGGTGTCCCTGCACGGAGCATCATTTGCACGTCCCGGTATTGACTCNATTGCATCCATGCTTCAAATTGCCACCCAGTCAGTGGTTTTGCTCGTGCTGTGCTCAGCTGAGTCGCAGGGCAACGGCATGAACGGGAGAAGCTGCCCCTGGAATACCGTTCCTCTAGGATGGAGAAGCGGGATCTTAGCCTAAGGTTTCAGCGTGCAGCAGGAGTGCAGTCTGTCTGATTTGCCTCCCCTTGGAGACGAGCTGCCCTGAGCGGGACGGAGACGTAAAACCAGGGGCAGACTCGGCAAAGGCAGAAAGCCCAGCAAAGCACCGAGCACACGGTGCCTTCAGCCTGAGATGGAGCAGCAGCAACTGCCACCTTTGCTGCCCTTTGCCTAGGATTTTATTTACAGTCATTAGAGTGCGCCAAGGAGCCTGAAATGTTAAAAAATGTTTTTTTAGAAAAGCCAGAGTTTAACAGGCTTTCCCCACTCCCCCGCACTGTAAACAGATCCCTGTTTTGCTGTTAAATGCGCCCTTGGTGCCAGCCCGGGAGCAGCCAGCGAGGGAGAAGGGCTCCAGCAGAGCTGGGAACCTCCGGCCACTCTGCAGGTGGGGGGACGCAGCGGTCTGCCCCTCCACAGCCGCTGCAGGTCACAAACCCGGAGGAACACGGGGCAGAAACACAGCCCTGGGGCCGGGGACTGCAGATGGGCAAAGCGGCTGGCCTGGCTCCTCAGGGAGCGCCAGGGTGGAGGCAGAGGGGACGCAGCCCTCCGTCGCCCACCGACCCACGCGGCAGGTGGGTCTGGGGGCATCCAGGGGTAGACATGGGCAGCAACCACCACCCCGGAGCAGCCAGCCAAGCTGGAAAGGTTTTGAGCAGCCAGAGGATTTTATCTGCCAGCAACACCGGGCAGCAGAAGCAACAGCCATTCTCCCCAGGACAGGGAAGGCTGACAGCAGCCCAGGAGCCAGCTCAACCCTCGCGGTCACCCCAGTGTTGTGGGTACATGCTTCGGGGCACAAACAGACCCAGCAAGCTTTCTTAGGGGAACAGGAAAACCCACATAGATGTGTCTGTGCTGGGTCTGATTCCCACCGAAACACTTCTGAGCCTGGAAGGGTTGACCCAACACCGCTGAAGTCACCATGAACAACCTTCGCTACTGACTTCAGCCATGCAGGAGGAGGAAGAGGGAGCAAAGGGGTAAGATGGATGCAGAACATCTTCCCCGCCAATGCAAAGCTCATTTGTAAAGACCTACGGGCTTCAAAAAGCTGTTGGATCCCGATCCCACCCTCCCCACCTCTTAGCCTTCCCCTTCTGGGAGCCAGCACAGCCCCATGAGCTGCTCCTCAACCCTGGGGCTGAAGCAACGGGTGCCCTCGCAGCAGGATAGCCTGTCCCTCAGTCCTGGCTCGGCCGTTGCTTCTGCCTCCGCACTGGGGACGGTCACTCAGGGATGTAGTCCCTGAAGGAGTTAAAGCTGAGGCTCCGGCCCGCTGAGTTCAAGGTGGAGCTGGCTTGCATCTTGGGAATCTTCTCCATCAGCTTCGACACTGTCCTCCTCTTGAAGGAGCCTGGGGAGAAATGCCCCTGTCTCATGAGCTCCTGGTAGAGGGTGTTGAACACCACCACCGTCTCTTCATAGCTGTCCCGGGTGGAGATCTCATAGAAAGGAAGCTTCAGGGCTTTGGACAGGTTTTCGCCGTCCTCTGTGGACACCATCCTGTCGAACTGCAAGTCCCTCTTGTTGCCCACGATGACAACGGGGGGCTGTTCACTCCCGCTGCTCCGCTTGGGGCTCGAGTGGATGTGGTTGATGAGGAAACACAGCCGCATGACCTCATCGAAGCTGCACCTGTCTGTCACCGAGTAGACCACCGCGAAGCCGTCACCCCATTTGATCTTCTCCTCTATCTGCAGGGAATCCTCCTCCTGCCGGGCCAGACAAGTTCGTATTAACACCAGAAGCCCCAGCATCTCCCAAATACCAACACCACTGGTTGCAACCTAGGAGACCTCCCAAGGGGGCCCGTCACCATCTCCCTGAAGGTTTTCGGCCCTGGGCTTGCACACAGCAGCGACTTGCAAAGGAACACAGGTAGCCCAGGGCAGGAACTCAGTGGGCTGGGCAAGATGACAGCTGGAGACAGCCATCAGTCGACGAGGGGAGAGTTGGTGCTGCTAAAGCGGGTATGCAAAGGCAGGGCTGTTGCTAGATGGGAACCAGCACAGGGCTCCCCATCGCCCGCAGTCCTGGTGCTTGGTGGCTCCTTCGACCAGCACCCTCCTGCTGCCTTGTGCTGTCTCCCTGCTGTCAGGATGCTCCACTGACACGGGGAGCAGGGCTGCGCCGCACACCGGTACGGGGAATGCAGAAATATTTAGCCAAAGCCACGCTGTAATTGATGTTAGAGAGACATAAACTCTCCAAAACATCCCTTGTCTGAGATAAACACATCTCGATCAATATTTTGGGTACAACAGATTAAAAAGATGGTGGAAGAGCAGGGATTGCCTTCAATGGCGAGTCGCACTTCACCAATGGTGTTCTCCGGGGTCAGCCAGCTATGAAACGGCATGAGCTCACCTGTCCTGCCGTATCGAGGATCTCAAAGTGCACCATCTCCCCATCAATGACGGCCATGTGTCTGTAAATCATTTCTGGAGGAGGACAGACAGAAAAGCATGTGTGAGAGAAGCAACTGACAACCCAGGTGGCCTCGATGCAAGCCATGATGGAGAAGTTGATTTTCACCCGCCACAACCTACAGCCCACGTGGCCTCTGTTCTGAGTCCCCATCCTGAGCTGGTCCCCAGCCTGTCTCCCCGCACCTGGGAAGGGCAGCCCTGCGCCCACAGCATCGAGCGCAGCATCTCCGACGGGCAGCAGAGACCCCCCAGCACCCGGCCGTCTTTCGCCTTGCTGGAAATAAAAGAGCAACGATGACCGAAGTGTTGAGGCAAAAAGGGGTCACAGAGCGATGCTTCTGTAAGGAAGAGGGGCTCAGCAGGAGTGTGTGACAAGCTGGGTTTTGCTCTGAGACCCCACTCACGCTCCTCGCCTAGCCCTTTGCCCAGCCGGCGCTGAACTCCTACTGCGAAGCAGCGGGAGAGCAGCTCCTTTCTAACCAAGCAACAAAAGCGGCGGCGAGGCGTGCATCCAGGCAGCTCTTCCAGCACAAAACACACTTCGAGCTTCACTAATATCGTCAGGCGATAAAACCAGCTGGCACTCTGCTTAGCAGCCGCTCCCGGCGCAGCACGCTCGGCGGGACGCCTCGCTCAGTGCACGGAGCATCTTGGTCACACCAGGGTCCGTGTGCCACCCCGTGACGGGGCAGAAACCCGCCGGGCTTGGCCGGCCGTGGGATAAACCAGGCACCTTCCCCTCCTCCGACACGGGGAAGCAGCAGGCACGCTCACCGTGTGGTCTCTGTATTTTATCCCATCATACGGAGCGAGCCCAACAGGAGGCAGAAGCCGTAGGCAGAGAGGAAAAACAAACTGCACTCCGGGGAAAAAAAGCTTTGCTCACCATAACAAGCGAGGAGCGGGGCTGTAAAGGACAGACAGGGCAGCAGTGGGGTTGTTCATCAAACCAAGCCTTTCCCTTGGGTCCCCTGTGAACCGGCGGGGCTAGAGCAACACAGAGACTTCCCAACTTGCCCAGCCTGGCGGGTGACAGCAGGAGTTAGGCAGAAGGACGCACAGCCAGCGACCGGTCATTTCTGGGATGCTTCAGCAGGGACATGCCTTCAGTGCCCAAAAAACCTCAAACCCAAACGCTAAAAAACACAACAAGCCTAGAAGACAGGAAAGCACTAGCCACTGCGCCTGTGGCTTAGAAACTTCCTTCCCCTTAAAAGCCACCTCCCAGCAAATTTCTGGAGGGTGATTAAGCACGCCAATGGCTCGCCCCAACAGATTTTGCCTTAACAACAGAAAAGGAAAAGGGGATGCAAGAGCCAGGGAGGTGCCACGATGGCTGGTGGCTCCAAGGAAGGGGAACGGACATGGCGAGTTGGGATCAGTTGGCTCTGTTGGTAGCGGCATGGGGTACACCAGAGCCTCCGGGCTGAGACAGCAGCAGCAGCGAAAGCAAGGAGAAAAAAGACTTTACCTACCTAGGGTTGGGTCGTAGTCTCCAATGAATCTCCTGGTGATGAATCTTACGGTCAACGCTGTAAAAACAACCACAACAAGCCCAGTTACGGTTGTCAGATGAAACTGCAGAGACACATCAGCTGATTGGGGCAGGACGGATGGAGAAAAGACCTGCCCCAGCTTCAGGGGAAGGCGCCTGTGTGGGCACCAGAAGAAGACATCCCAGCAGCGGTGCTGCAGACCCGGCCCCATGAGGACCAGGTTATTGCAGGGTTGGGAAAAGCGTCTTCAAAAGTGCCCAAGCAGGCTGGGTCACCGCTGTGTCCTGGCCAGGGCTGCCCTGTGATGGTCAGAGAAGACCACAATAAAGCAGAAAACTGCCAAATCCTGGTGGCAAAAGCTGAGGGTGAAGCAGACTGGGAAAGGACAACAGTTGCCCGGGTGGATGCCTTGGACCAAGGCTGTTACAAGCCCTCTCTTCTCCCTGCAAAGTGCTTGGATGGCGGCATAGCCCTTTGCAGGCTGTCCTCTGCCGTGCGTTACCATGTGCACGAGGTGGGAACAGCACAGCAGGACGGGCAGGAGCCCACCCGGGCTGACAGCTCGCATCTCCTACACAGCCCAAAGCATTTCCAGGACTCGCAGACGTCGGGCATTTCAAAACAACCATGCTGCAGCCCCAGCAAAAGGCTGGATGGTTTTTGCGTGTTCTTTGCAAATTTTTGCCTCGAGGACTGAAACCCCAGTGCGGCAGGGTGCCCCAGACAGAGGGAGAGGTCTCTGCCCAGCTCCCGGGGTTACACCGCAGGCACCGCTGCCCAGAGCCTGTGCCCTGTCAGCAGCAAAACGCCCGCCAGGCCAACGAAACGCAGCCCGGCAGCGACGGGAAGCGCCGATGGCCCCCCGAGGCTGGCTAACCCAATCTCTCACCATGCCAGAGCACAGCAACCTCGCCTGCGCTGCTGCCGTCACAAACATCCTCCCAGGTTGCGCTTCGCATTTCCTGGCCCTGGTCCTGCAAAGATTTACGCACATGCTTAAGTTTTATGCGGGGCGAGCGGTCCGCTCGGTGGCCTCCAGCCAGCCGCTTCCCGACGGCGAGCGCAGCGTGGGGGCCAGCCGGAGCTGGGCCAGGCTCTCTCTCCCTGTACCTCACCGGCGCCGACGGTCTCACTGCCTGTGTGGGTCCCACAAATCTCAGCGCTGTTTGTTTAACCTGCCCCAGGCACCCTGCACGGCAAAAGGAAGGCACCAACTCTCCTGAAATTCATCGAAAGGCCAAAGTCGGAAGAACACAGGGCATGGCACATGGGGAGATCCCTACGCCAGCCACTTGTTGCGGCACAGCCAGCCCTCGCAAGGCACCCGGCAGATCGGGAGCTGGGCAGATGCCCCTCGGACCAGCCCTGGGTGGACATATCACCTCCCTGCCACGCCTGCGCCTGGGAATTTATGTCCCCGGCATGGGGATGCTGGGCACACGTGGGGACCGTTTACTCTGTTTCATCCTTGCAAGGAGTCCTCCTCCCCAGCAGCTCCGCAGCACGCGGGGGGACGAAGCAACTCCCCACTGAGAAAACACCCCTGCCCCTTCCTTCTGCTGGCACAGCATCAACAGAGATCGAATCGTTTGGCCCCATTTTTCCTCTTTGCAAGGCCAAGGAAAGGCAGCAACAGCCTCAGCACAGCAGCGCGGGCAATTAAACCCCTCTTATCCAATTACCACATCTCCCTGCACCAGAGACCGGGAGCTGCGAAGCCCAAATTATGCTCTAATGCTAGGCTGGGTGGAGGTCTGCTGGTGCTGGAGGCTTGCCCAGTTGCTCCGTCAAACATGGCAAGGGCTTTCTCCTCACTGGGGAAAAGCACTGCCTCTCATCATCTCTCTCTGTCCAGCCAGGCTGCAGGAGACAGACCTCAGCTGCAAAGCAAGGGCTGGTTTGAGGCGAGCAAGCTCTCTGGGGACTACAAAACTAAACCAGAGACTCCTTTTATTTTTCTGTGAGGGGCAGGAAAAACTTTGCTGTTGTGCAAGGTCTAGACAGGAATTTCCAGCAATGGGGACAGCAGACACGGCTGAGGCTCAGCTGGCAAATGGCAGCAATGGGAAACGGAGGAAAAAGCAAAGGCCTTCTAAATAGCAAAGGAATTTGGTGGTGCCGAAAATCCTGCTGGTCTGAGCAGGGCAGGGGGGCAGAAAGAGCATCCCTGTCGCTCCTGCTGACAGCACACCAAGCTTTGGTAAATGTCCCCGATGTGGCCAGAGCACCACAAAACCACCCCGTCCCTGCCCTGGTAAGTGCTGAGTTTCATCAGGGTCCCCTGCTCCAGGCCAGCACACGGGGAAGCCCCCCGGCACCGCAGCAGCCCCCCAGAGGGGCCATGGCAGGACCATCGCCATCCCAGTGCCGGCACCCCGGGTGGCACCAGGAGGTGACATGAGGAGACTGGCACTTGTGAAAATAAGCAGAACCAGGTGAGATGCTGCCAAGCCGTTGGTGAGATGCTACCAAGCCAGGTTTGTTTCCGGAAGCACCCGGCGAGGCTAGCAGCATCCCAAGGGCAGATGCAGGAACACTGTGCTGAAGAGCTAGCTGGAGACGTTTTTGCTTTGAAACAAAGCTGACACACTTTCTACTCGACTTTTCACACCTGCAGCCTCAGCACCCCACAAAAACGCCTCAGGAGAGCTGCGAGGCGGCCGTGATGCTGGGGCTGTAGGGAGGTATTGGAGGGGTGAGGAGGAGCAGGTGGTGCTTGGCTGCCATTAGTTTACCAGCAGCGGAGAACTTGCCTCCAAGACTGTGCCGGGGGCTTGTGGCACGAGAACTGCTTTGCCCAGTAAGAGAAACGCATGTCCTGGAGCCTGCAAGTGTGGAGAGCGAGTGGCGGTGGTTTGGCGCAGAGCAGAGGAGGCGGGCAGGGATATGTCTGCACGCTGGGGCTGTGGTTTGCAGCTCAGCTTGGTCCAAGGACAAACTCCACAGCTCCGGCAGCCAGGGGATAACTCAGGAGCAGCCCCGTAATGGCAGCGCTACAGGAACCCGGCTCTGGGTCGTGGAGCTGAAAATGCAACGGGAGGTTCAAACATGACACCTCCTCTGCTCAGAAAACATCCAAGGAGGTGATGCAGGATCCAGTCCCTGGAAATCCTTGGGGCTGGAGGAGCTTTCACATCAGTGGGAGGAATAACCACTCTTGAAAAGAGATCACCTCAGGTGACCGACTGCATCTCCCGAGATCCCTTCTGCTGGCGAGGAAGCCCTGGCCAAGCCCAAAGGCTTATTTTTCTACTCACCTTCACCTCCATCCGCGCCCTCCAGAATATCTTTCTGCAGAGAACTGCCTTTGGGATGCAACAAGGCAGACCTGGAAAGCCGAACATCTCCAGACGCAGCTCTCCACCCTTGCAGAGCCCTCCGATCTTCCCTACAGAGCTGCGTTCAGGGAGAGAAGTCGGCAGCAGTGCAAACACCCTCTCAGATGTTATTTCAGAAACATCTTGCTCTTCTTTGGAAAGAGTGAGGCAACACAACCAATCTTCACACTTGGTCCTCGAGGTCTAAGCTAATTCTAACGACCTTCCAGGCTGCCTCGGTGCTCAGGAGCTGAACCACGCACCCAATGCTGCAGATACGCTGGTTCAAAGCAAAACCCTCCACGCAGCCTTTGGTACGTACCATCTCAACGCAGCTGCTCTGAAAATGCACCAGCGATGCCTGGGTGTGATTTTGTGGCGTAGATGGAGAAACCCGTGGTTTGGAGGCTGCAGGAAGCACGAAGCACGGCTAACGGCAGTGCTGCTGAGGCCCTTCAAGGTGTTAATGATGGCAACGGGTAGGGATCGGCTGTGTGGGGATGGGAGTGAAAGGCAGCAGAGAGGCTGACAGCTGCCTTGGAAAGGCAACAGGAGCAGAAAGTGAAATTGGTGGAAAATGAGTGGGAACGGGGAAAAAAAAGCCCACTGAGAGCAAGGCAGGAGTGCAGAGCCCAGGAGGGACAGGATGGTGAAGCTGCGCTCCGGGTGTCGGCACAGCAGGAGGAAGGAACCAGAGCAGGAGTGCGAAGAGAGAAGAAACTTCCCCCAAACCAGCATATGGCATTAAACCCCCCCAGAAAACAAGGCACCGATGAACAGCTAACACCAAGCAGGGCCGATGCACTCCTGCTCCGCGCATGCTTTCCCCATGCAAATCTGGGGACAGCTTGTCCCAGCTGGTCCTCGGCAAATGTTCTGCACGTCTTGTCCCTGCACACCCACACCGTGATGGTCAGGATCTTTCTGCTTCTCCAGCCCCACCCCAGCAGCTCTGCCCCAAGCAGCTTCTCCTGCCCTCCAAAATCTGCTCAGCTCCTGCTTGGGGGATTCACCGTCCTCTCACCTTCCAAGCTGCCTCTGGGTTTCAAACCTGGCCCGTTGGAGAAGGAGTTTGATGGAACAAGCATGTAGTTTCACAAAACTGCTCTGTGGAGATAACCAAGGATCCCACAGGACGCGTGTAGCAGCATCGTCAAAGAGGTGACCAAATTCTCAGGAGGAGAGCGAGACAAGCCAGGCTCACTTTCTAGAAAGCACCTGATTCTGTGTCATATGTTAGGCAGGCACCCAAAGCCAGAGCACATGGTGTTGTACAAGAAGAGGAACCAATTAAATTGATTAAAAATTGGCTGGAGCGCAAGAACACAAGTGAAGCTGCCCATCAGAAGGAGTGGATGCAGGCAGAGAGGCGTCAGCACATCCACGCAGCCTTATAAGGAAATTTTTTTTCCCCCATCATGAACATAAGTAACCTCAGAAAGGGCTCTCCTTGGAGAGACCCACAGCTGAAAGGGTTAATTTTATATTAAGTTTGGTCTCTAGGGATGACTACAGGATGGTTCAATGCACGATTAACCTGCCATTGTGGGGATGGGCTGGGTTCCTCCAGGATCGTGTTTGGCCCTGTGTGCCCACGTGCTGCTCTGTTTGTGCTGCTGCATAACACAACTCTCTTGCGAGCGGAGCGGCTCACAGCACCAATTCATCTTCGATTCATGTTTTGTAAGCAGAGCTTCCCTCTGAAGTACGGCGAAGTTTACACTGGCTAGCATCAACAGCAGAAGACAGAAGATAATGCAAGCTCTGGCTGGGCTGGATTTACAGCCTCCTGCAGGTGATTTACGCAGCCCACACCAAATCTTTAAACTACTGATGGGGTTCAGCCACAGGTCTGCACAAAAACCCATCCCCGCTCAGAGGATCCAGGACCTCGGGATCTCGGATCTTGAAGATTTCCAAACTGCTCCAAAAAATGAAACTCTTTTGCCCAGAACTGTGGGGATTTTTCCCCCTTTGCCAGCTGCCCGGATTTTATTTGCCCTTTTGGTTGCTCACACCCTCGGCCCCCTAAGCTCTCCCAGGCCAGCTTCTGCTTCCCGAAGGGGTGGATGCCAACAGCTTGCCCGTGTGATGCTCCAGACGGGGTCTGCTCGCCGGTCTCCCATCCCACCAGGGCCAGGAGTTTGGCGGCTCAGGGATGGGTGCGGATAAAACCTGCCTTCCCCCTCCCCTGCTCCCCCGACCCAAACCGGGGCATCCCCACACATCACACCCCTTCCTCTCCTGGCCAGCTCGGGCAGCCCCGTTCCTCCCCTGCCTTGGGGACCAGCAGCCCACCCATAGCCCATTCCCCAGCCCCATGGGAGCTCAGCGATGATGCCGATGCTTTTCACTCCTTCCTTGTGTGTCACGCGCCAGGTCCCTCAGGCCGGATGCTCATGGTCCATTACCCAGGGCATCAATCACCCCACGGCGCAGGGGAAAGCACTTAGAGGTTTCCTTGGCCCCGGCTCTATCTGGCGCAGGGGCTCGCAGGTAGCAGGAGGCAGCAGCTTGCGCACAGCACCCGGTGAAGATGACACGCTGTCCCTTTGCAGGAGAGAACGTGCAGGACAGCACCCAGGGGACAGGGATGGAGAAAGACCTGCATCAGGGTGGCTGCCAGCCGGGGGGGTTCGCGTGCCTGCCATTCCCGGGGGCTGCTCCCAGCTCCTGGCACGCTCCGGCTGTGCTCTGCACGAGCCAGGTATCACTTGCCCCCCTCTGCCCTGCTTTCAGGGCCCGTGTTACCGTCACGGCCCAAGGAGACGGCAAAAAGGCGCTGCTGAAGGGCATGAAGGCTGGCACCCACAGATCTGAGCCGGCACGAGGCAGACCCTGCAGATGGGTCTCAAACGACACCCAGCCCTGCCGCAGCAGCCACCGAGGAGGGTGCCAGGCCGGGCCCGGCAGGAGGAACCTTTAAAGACCCTTGGGATGATCTGACTCTACAGAGGAGGCAGCACAACGGCCTCTCGCTTGCCCACAGGAGGGGCCCATGGCCCCCAGGCACCCGCTTCATGCTGGATGGGATCAGCGCCAGTGGGGGAAGCACATATGTGCAGGCCGGGGTGGGGGACGAGCCAGGAAGCTCTGTACGCTTTGTACAACCATTGCTCACACATCCATCTGCTTGCAGGGACTTCGAGGCCAAACCCCACGCATGGACCCCCCCTGGTGCTCCGGGTACGCCCGGAGCTGAACCCCGCTCGCATGCTCCTGCTCCCTGTGGCTGGGCTGCTAACTGAGATCTGGGAGCTGCCTCCTTCAGTTTAATCAGGGAAATCACGACTTTTCACTAACACTGGGCAAGAGAAGCTCGCCGGCCAGCAAGGCCAGTGGCTCCCTGGTTACTGTATATGGGAACGCAACTCCAGCGGCACCAAGAGCCAAAGCCACTGGCCACGAGCCAGGCGGAGGTGCCACCGCTGCAGGCTGTGCCTTTCCCGGCATGGCAAGCCATCAGGACACGGCCCTGTCCCCAAGGACACGGCAGCCCCGTCCGCGTCCCCGCAGGGATCGCTGCTCCCCGCCCCGCTGCAGCAGAACCAGCACCGAGCCGTGCGGGCACGCACCTTTGCCCGGCAGCGACCCGCACCTCTCGGCCCCGCTCCCGGGACGCCGGACGCTGCGCAGAGACGGAGCGGAGGCAGCCGTCACCCCTGGGTGCCTGCAGCCCAGGACGGAAAACTGGGATGGGGTGGAAGGGGGACCCCCGGGCGGGAGCGGGGGCGAAGGAGAGGGCTCCGGTGCTCCGGGCTCAGCATCCCAAGCCCCCGCCGGGCCCCCAGCAGCCGCAGACGGGGAGCGAAGCGCGGGGAGACGGAGTTCTCCTCCAGCAGAACCACGCGCCGCGAGGCTCCACCGACCCCGCTCCGCCGCAGGCACGCAGCGAACTCCCGGCACCCGCTAAAGCACGAACCCGAGCTCGGCTTTCGGCCCTGCAAAGCCCCAGGCGCGGGGGTCCGCCCGGGCGATGCCCACCCCGGCGTCGGGGGCGGCCCCGGCCCGGCTGAACCCCGGGGGCTCGGCCGCTCTCCCCCGGGAAGGGACCCGGGGCGCGGTGCCGGGGGTCCGTCCTACCTGTCTTGCCCACGGCGCTCTGCCCCAGCACGACGAGGCGCAGGGTCCGGCCCGGGCTGAGGCTGACGGAGCGGCGCAGGGGCCGCGGGAAGCTCATGCCGGGGCCGGGGGCTGGGGGCCGTGGCTCCGCCGCTCTCCCCGCTCCGCCGGGCGCTGCTCGGCCGGCTCCGCCCCCAGGGCTCAGCCCGCCGGCTGGGGCAGGCGGGCCCGGCTCATGCCCCCCCCTTCCCCTTCCTCCTCCTCCTCCTGGTCCCGGCGGAGGCGGTGCCCCGGGAGCCGGGAGAGGGGCAGCTCAGGCACCCGCGGTCTCCCCGCAGGGCAGCGGCTCCCGACAGGACCCTCGGCGGCGGCTGCCGGCCCGGAGCGCGGCTCACCGAACGCGGGGCAGGAGGGGAGAAGCGGCGCAGCCCCTCCCCGCAGCGGGAAACGCGGCCAGGGTGCTGCCTCCCCCCCAGATCCCTGCGGGGAAGCACAGCCGCATCTCCGGCCACTTCTGTGTGCAAGACAAGTTAACAAAGACAGCGCAAATTAATAAAGACAAGTTAATAAAGACAGCACAAATTAATAAAGACAAGTTAACAAAGGCAAGACCAGCTGGCTGAGCCCCCAGCCTTTCCCCTCGTCCCATCTCCCCGGTGCAGCGCGGTCCCCACCAAACCCGGCTCGCTTTGCACAGCACCCAGCCTTGACGAGCAAGGTAAGGAGCAAATCCCGGCTCTGCACAAATCAGCAACCAAATCCCCACCGACAGCAAAGAGCTCAGACTTCACATGAGGCCCGGAGCCAAACTCTGCACGCGCTTTGGTGCGGCGGTGTTGCAAGGCTGCTCAATAGCAGCGTAAAGGTGTACCCCAGAGCAAGGGGTTACATGTGCAGGTGTATGCACAAGCATGGCCACGGGTACGGAGCAACTGCTCCGAGCAGCGGCCGGAGCGGGCCTGGATGTGCGTCGTGGGAAGAAGGAAAAACACCTGCAACGTCTTGACTGTCTTCAGCAAACTCCAGGATGCAGCCTGCCCGCGCCGCGCACAGATGACACCAGCACTGCCACCTCCAGCAGAACAGACCTGACCAGGGGTGCAGAGCAGCCCGATGCTTGCGCTAGGGATTCAGTCTCTTTTCCAAAGGGTTGAGTCATTTCTCTGGCACAGGGATCTCTTTGCCTGACCATCTTGGGTGACTTTGCTTTCAACAGTGCACAGAGCATCCGTGCAGCCTTGGGTGGTGCTCAAGGTAACACGAAACCCGCCCGATATTTATAGTCTGTATCATGTGTCGAAAGTAGACACTGCTGGTGCCTACAGAAGACATTAGCACACGACCAGTGACTAAGTGGGCATCTCACCTTGAACAGGGAGAAGGGCTATCAAAAACATTGCTGCTGCTGCCAGGAGAGCCGCAGCTGCGACTGCTGCCGGGGCAAAGCTCCGGCTGGAGAGGGGGGCCCTGGACAAAACAGGGACTGTGCTGGGGCAGCCCGGAAGGCTCTCCTTCGAGAGCAAGCGTGCCTCCCCCAGAAAGGCACCGTGCCCTCGCAAGCTGGCGCATGCATTCCCGTCTGCCTGTGCATCAGCCCCTCGCGACAACCATGTTCCTGCACCGCTTCTCCAAAGCTGGCAAGAGAGACGCTCATGGTCTGACTACATCTGGAGCCCAGAAAACAGCAAGAGCAATAAACCTCAGATTTCAGGACAAAAGCTGATTCCCAGCTGAAGAGGGGGGAGGTCTCAAGAAAAAGCAGCCTCCGTTATGTTCCCTTCCTACTTTTAGCCCAATTTCCTAAGGAAATGAGATGTCTGCAATCAAGTCCTCTGTCTTGCCTGTCCCTTGTCAATACTGTTTTTTGAATACATTGCCCGATTTCAGCCGCATCTGACAGTGAGGGAGAAGCTGCAGGCAAAATTCTTGTCCTGCAAGTTGTGTGACAAAAACCGGTCAAACTGAAAACAACTCTTGCACTGTGGAAGGCAGGAACTGGCCGGCAGGTTCCTGGCTGGAGGAATCCGGAGTAAGTATTCCCACTGCTCGCAGCGGCTGCCTTGTGGCAATTTCTCTCAGTTCTGCCCTTTCTCCTCCCTCTGCAAGCGTGTGTATCCTGCCGAGTTCCACGAGCCGGAGCAAGGAATGGAGAGCTGATGCTTGGTGAAATGCATCTCCCATGCCACCAGCAGAGAACAAGTCCCCGGCTGGCTCAGCCAATGGCTGACACCACGCCAGAGGGGTTTCAGCTGGGAAACTGGGAGTCGGTCACCTTCCCACCAGAAGCTGCCATGACCATGGTGTGAGGGAGCACAGCTCCAATGCTCATGTGCTCTGGGCAAAGTCCATACATATTTTGGCCTGGGTTCATCCCAACTTGTGGTAAATGCATCCAGGAACCACCTCACCTGTGGAAAGTGCTTAAAACCCACCTCTGCTTCTAGCAGGAGACTAGGTTAAGCCCACTCTTAGCTTTGCTAAGCTTAGCTGAAGCACCCTGAAGAGCTAGGCAGGTTGAGGCTAGGTCCTTGCTCCTCCATCAGCTCTGCTGTTAAACCACGGCTAAGTAATTTCCGTACACCAGGCTGGTGTTTGGCGAGTTCCCCCATGGAAGCTGCTAGTCAACCATATTTGTATGCACCCTTCCTTAGGGAATAAAACAGCAGAAAAATGATTTAACAGCTCTTCTGGATGAGGTCTACTGATAGATACTAACATCCAAGCATGACGTCTGCAAGCAGTTACTCTTTCCAGTATTTTTTTGTTTTTCTAACAAAATGGAATCTATCAGCTCTCATCAGCTGTGTTGCATCACATTACTGCAACCCTTTGTAGAGCCAATCCTGGATTTGTCACAGCCTCAGCTCTCTGGCCAGTGATGGATTTGTAGCTCTTCTTGCATCCGCCTGCCGTGGGTAGGGCCGAAGCTGAGCCCCAGCACTGCATTCAGCTGAAACAGCATGAGAACATCAGGGAGAAGAAGCCAGCAGAGCCCGGCTGACACTGGAGCTCATCCCCCTCTTCCTCGGGGGGAGAAGAAAAAAAAAAAAAAAAAAAAGTCACAGAGTTGTTTGCAGTTGCACATATTCAGATCAAAAAAAACAGATGCAGAAGTGTTACGGAACCACAGAGTGCTGTCCTTGCAGCAGAGCCCACAGAGGAGGCATGGAAGAGGTGGTGCTTCCATTAAGACGATTTCCTATACTGCTTTGGCTTTCAGGACAGGACACAAGCATCCAGCGGAGTCCACCCAAAGCTCTCTTCGGCGGTGAGTGTTGAAATCCAGCCAAGTGCAGAGCGATGATATGCTTAGACAGCCAGCGGTAGAACTTTGAAGCAGAAACATCTCTGGCCAGCTTGCATCCAACTTCCCTCACTCCTCCAAAACACTGGGTTGTTTCACCTACTCATGTGAAGAACAGAGGTAGGAGTAGACTGACCTGGACCAGAACTTGTGTAAATTTGTTTCTTTTTTGTCTTTTAAGTCAACAAACCTAAGAGTGCTGCAATTCACAGTGCAGCTCACCTCCAGCCCGGTGAAGCGCTGGCTTTGGGGATCACTAGATCACCACATACTGCTGCAGACCCTCCTGCTGACACGAGGAGCCGAAAGCACTGCTTGGGGAGAAAACAGTTCTACAGCCTTCGAAGCCATCTCCCACGACCCGGATGGAGCGGATCGCTGTGACCCTCCAGTCCAACACCAGCTGCTTCAGAGATGCTGCAGAAAAGCAGATCCTTGACTCCTCTTTCGGAAAAGGTTGGCTTGGGTCCTGGAGCTGGTGGGTTTGCATCCCTGACAGCACATCTGGGGACTACCCAGAGAACCTCCTACTCACCTCACGCACAGATCTCCTTGGCATGGTGGGAAGCCACATGCATCTTCCCAATGCGCATTCAGCATCGGCGCCTACGCGGTCCCACGTTTTCTGGGGACTTTTCAGCTGGGCAACAATAGGAACACGACTTTATCATCTGCAATCGCTGAATAAGCCACCTCCAGCATAACAAAGCGCCTGCGGTGGAGCCAGATGAAAGGAGGTGGAGTAGATATTGTTTTCTGTTGAAATATTTGTGGTCAGGCTATTTCATACTTGCTGTTTTTTAAAGATGTGGAGTCTGCACAGGGAAAGAGCCAAATGCACCCACGAATCATGTCCCTGCAAATGAAAATCCAGTAGAGAAAAAAAAAAAGTTGTCCTAAAGCAGACAAAGAACGAAATCACCACAGGCCATTGCCTCAGCTCATGGGAGTCCCAAACCGCGGTCCAAACTACATCCCTACCAGACCATCGGCTATTCTGAGACACCCCCCCACCCCCCCGAAAAACTGAACTTTGCTGCTTCTGAAAGAAAGAGAAGTGGTATGTTTGTTTTTATTTAAAGCAGGAGGATCAAATAAAAGCTGGTCCCTGTTCTCTCCATGTGATGAGCTGAAGGTGTGGGATGCTAGCAGATCTGTGCAGAAACTGACCGGGTTTCAAGCCGACTTTGGAGCCTGCACACCATTTGCAGAAATGACCACGGTATTTCAAAGCTTTGGTCCCACAACGTTTAGCTCATCCCCTGAGCACCCACTCAGAGGGCTCAAACCCCACATTTCCAACTGTGGTATCACAGTTAATTGTCACTCATTAGTGACTGTACAAACATTGTTCCTATTGAGACAATACCACATGCAGCGAGCATCGCTGCTAGCACGCCCCTTGGGAGTTCATGTGGGACGTGGCCGTCAGGGAATGCTCTCCAAGAATACAACCAAAGCCATGCTGCTCTGTCAATAAACATATTTTTGGTTGCGATAGCAAAGCCAGCATGCAATTAAAAAGTGCTATCAGACTTCAGGGCCCTCTCCTTTCTCAGCAGCTTTGCAGACTCACTCCATTCCTACCAAAATCAAACCCTGACTTTGCTTCAGCTGTGCGAAAGCTGCATTAGCAGCCAGGCAGAGACACAGCAGGAGCAGGGACACGGATCCCGATCACTCCTCCTGTGTCCTATAAATAGGGAGAGAGAAAATAGATGAAAGGCACCTAGCCCCAGCGCTTGCTCATGCCCAGGCTTGCTGGCCGCTGTCTGACTCCTCCGTAACGGCTTTGTATCCGCCTGGACCCGGTGGTGAAGCATTCCCTTTCTCTTCTTAATGAAGGGGCTATTTTTTCAGTCAAAAGAGAGAAGAAAACCTCTAGAAACCAAACCAACGCAGTTTCCTGATGTTATATTCTGTCTGTTGCTGATTTCCAACCGCTAAAGTGTATTTCGACACGCAGCCAGAACGTGGCCGGATCATGCTGAGAAAATAAATCTGGCTCCACGTAAAAGTTCAAAACTGCCCTCACAAAGCTGACAGGGAAAAAAAACACACCAAAGGGGCACATTAACAGCATTTCTCCTTCCGCCCCGGCAGCCCGACTGACATGTCACAAGAACTTTTCAAGCTGCCTTGCCCCTTCAACAGAATGAACACCTGCAGCTAATGACATGGTAGAGCACATGGATGTTAAGCAGATCCAAATATCATAACCAAGCTGCTAAATCCCTTTGCTGGCCCTTGGGTCCCAAAGAGAGAGTATCACACACTTCTGTTTCTCCGCAGAAGCTGGCCGTCAGCAAGAAGGGACACTGAGGTTTACCATGTCTGTCACATTTCATTAGGCTGCACAAATAACGGGTCCTCACAACAGGAAGCCTTCACGCTGCGAGAAATGACTTTGCTTGTGAAGCTTATTTTAGAACACAGAACAACTTGTCACGGGAAGGAAGAGGAACCCCATCACGTAGGTAATTTAAAACTTGTCCAGACAGAGCTCTGGAGATATGCCACAGAAAGCTGTCCTGTAAGATGACCAGCACGGGCCGCTTCCCCTTCACTCACGATGATGGTCTGATTGTTGTCAGCATGCAAAACCCCAATCCAAGCACCTCAAAGCTGCAGACTTTGCATCCGAGCAGCTGTGACCACTGCATCCCGTTGGAGGGTTTAGAAGAACAGGATTATCCTTTTAAATGATTGAAACCTCACTCCAAACGAACTCTTGAAAGCATCTGTATCTGAGGGTGAGGGCAAAAAAAAAAACAACCCACAGCCACAAGTGAATTAAGGTGCCACAATCCATTGCTCTGAAAAGGGCGAGGGATGAGATCAGGGCTGGGCTGACATTCAGCCAGGCCAGCAGTTCATTGATCTCCCATGCTACAGCACAGCGTGTCGCTTGCTGCTGCCCCGCAAACTTCGTTAGGGCTTGGCTGAACATCTCTCTGCGCCCCTCCAGAGAGGTGACAGACAGGGCGAGCGAGGGGTGTCCTGGGGGGACCGCACGGTCTGGCTGGGATCCCGAGGGCGGCAGAGCCAGGGCTCTGGTCTGCTGCGCCCAGGCATTCCGGCTCAAAACAGGGGGACACGAGGTGAAAGCGGAGCTGGCAGAGAGGCAATGGCACCTCCCAAGAACTCATCTGAGCAAACCTCTCCGCAGCCCCGGCTGGCGAGAAAACAACCCTTCCTTATTGTGGAGAAACGTCAGCATTGCAAAGCCTGTTGTCTTTCTGTGGGGAGCAAAGCGGAGTCCTACCGACATTCTTCGAAAGCAGGAGAGAGAAACCAGAGCAGCCGGCGGCTTTGTGGCCGGCAGGCAGGGAGCAGGCGCTGGAATTCGGGTCTGACTCGGAGCAGGCGGATGCCCTCCGCTCCGGCTCTCCAGCCTCCCCTCAGGGCAGCGCATCCTCATTTACAGAGTCAGACGGCACCGAGGGGAGATGATGGGGGACACGCCACAGCTTTGCTGCAGAGGCGCTGGATGGCAGGAGCTCGGGCCTGGTTCTTGTCACGTGGATGCCTAATCTTGAGAGACTCTGGGCAAAGCATCTCTCAAATTCCACCCTGATCTGATGTGCTGTCCAACAAGATGTTTTGTCCTAACAGATAAATTTCCACTATGAATCAGTGCTTGGGGGGGAGGCGGGGGGGTGGGGAAAAGCCTGCTGTGTCGAGAAATTTTGCTCTTAAGCTATTTAAGTGTGGCAAATCACATGTAGCAGCCAGAAAGGGGACCACAAAAGGCCACCCCCCCAACACGTGAAGCCAAATGGAGACCTGTGACTCCACTCTGGAGAACTGGGGATTTCTGCTCCACTTGGAACGGCAAAAAGCTTTTTCTTTAAATTACCCTGAAGAAAATATAAAAAATAATCCACTTTTTCCTCAGTCTGAATGCATTATTTCAATAAAACGTGAATATTTTCCTCTAATTTTAGATTATAAAATTTTCAAAACAAAACCCAGGACTTCCAGATAGTGGTTGAATTTCCCCTTCCTGCACTACTCTCTCCTAAACATGCTGTGAAAGCACCCTAAATTCATACAGTATCCCACTTGGATTAGAATGACATTTCCTAAGGGCTTCTTTGGGGGGACCAATTTCACAGATCAGCTTAAGACATTTGCTTTTTCTTCTGAATCATCATCGGGCTCTTTCTCCCAGCTTCTGAGCCTTGAAGTCTCTCTTGTTATTTTCAAGTGTTTCTCCATAACCGGAAAGGACAGAAAATTCCCCCTGCATCCTCTCAAAGCCAAGACAGGCATGCTGTTTCTTAGCCCCAGCACTCACAAGCCTGAAGAAACACAGCGGAACTGTGAGGTTTCCAGCAAAATTTCTTCAGCTGGCAGCGCTGCGTCCACTGTGGACTGTGAACAGCCTGTAACTGGAAGGCAGTCGCTGCAACAGTCTTCATGCCAGCCCACAACATACTGCAACTCGCTGCTACTGGTGGGATCTGTGGTCCCAGCGCAGAGCTGGAGCCACCTCTGGGAGAGGGGAGAAGAGGTGGGAGACGATTTCTGGAGGAGAGGTCTCCCCACTGCCTTGCATTTGTAAGAGCTTGGAAACGACGACGCAACGACCAAAGCTGGTTGCAGAAAGGTCCCTGCCTTCCTGTCACTGCTAGCTGTGTAAATCTAGGTGTCCGACCTGCCCGTACAGTCAGCAGAGAAGGAACAGCATCTCCCAAGGGCTGTTCTTGCCAGACAATCCTGGAGGGGAGGAGATGAGTCAGCCTCTGCAGATGACCATTTCCCTCCAGCGACTAGAGAACTAGCTTAACCCAAGTACGCCTGGATCTTTCTCTAGCTGAAGTCAGGCAAGACGAAATGTAGCCCAGACCACCAAGCTTGCTGTTTATGGCACCTAAAGTGATCTCCTGAAGGTTTATACTGACTTGTGAGATTCCAAAGACAGGGCAAGACCCACATACAATTACGTTCAAAACTACCATTTCCTTCAGAGCAGGGCTGTGGGCAGCCTTGGCCCGACGAAGGACACACAGTGGGGGTGCATCAGGACACCCATATGTGGACTTTCCTTACGACTCCTTTGAGGCAAAGTGTTCCCTAGAGAACTGACAAAGCGAGCAGGGCCCACTTGTCACTTCTCACGGTAGCTGTAGGGAATCTGATAGCTACCCTGAGAGCCTGCTGAAAGCTCGAGGAAACTTGCTGGTTGTTATCACAGTCCAGAAAGACATGCAGACCTTGGTCGAATAAGCCTGCTGAATCTGGCCTTCCACATGCTGCTCAGTAAGTGACAGTGCTCATCTTCCAGACAAAGTGGACAGAAAATACTGAGACCTAGACAGGCAAATATACTCCGTAGGTCAAGCACCAACTCTGTGACATAGGCATGAAATCACTCCTGAGCCACCGGTATGTTATTTTGATGGCATTATAGACACAAACAATTAATTGTAATAGATTCTTTGGCTCACCTTTAAGAGGGTAATTTCTCAGCTGCGCCTCCTGTTGCTAACCTTTAAGAAGGATTTTCAGCACTTCACACGATCTGGGATTAGATTTGGGATCCTGTAGTCATCTTGTTTAACTATTCTCTTCAGTCCCACGTTTGCTGTGGGCCACGCTGCACCCCAGGATATTCCCTGAAGCCATACAATACCAGGAATTGTATGAACAGAGCAGCAGGGCTTTTGTCAGGAGAGCAAAAGTGGCAGCAGGCAAAATTACACTTAACACTCTTAAGAACATCTCACCTATTTACAGCAATGTAACTGCAGTCTGTGGAGAGCAATGTGTGCTTCCAGAGGGCAAATCAGCTCACCGAGCCACGCCTGCCCCTCTGCTAGCCTTAAGTGTGCTCACAGTCCCAGGGCAGGGAACCTTGCAAGGACATGAATAACTAAGCACAGCAGCAGGCTCTTTAAAGTGACTAATTATACACATAGACTCTGCCTTCCAGGCTCAGAGCCTCACCTCTGGGACCAGGGAGGTGGATAGCCCTTAGCTTCCACAACCACTGAAGCCCAAAGTATTTTTAAGACACGGCCAAGAGCCTGAATTCCTCAAGTACATAGAGACGTATGCAGACAAAGGTAGACCCAGCTGGTATGAAACAGCTTGACAGCTGGCAATGGATCCTTGGTTGTTTAAAACTCCTAACAAATAAACACCATCAAGGCTGAAATAATAGTTTAAAAAAATATTTCATTTTGTTTTTTTTAAAAAGAAAGTACATATAGATTTCCATTTCTGACAACAGCAAGAAGTCCAGAACTTTCCAATGACAAGGCAGTTTTATTTCCATAATTGCCTAAAGCAATAATAAACCTTAGCCACACAACACCCGATCGATCAGTCAAGACAAACAGGGGAAGATTTCTATGGTGTTTATCCGAAGGACAGTCTGCGGGTTCACGATGACTGAAAAAGGATGAGAAGAGAAAAAAAAGGATCAGATGACAGCAAAAGACTGTTGCGTACCTTTCAGAAGGCTCCTGCTGGCTTTGCTACGTTAGCCTACGGCACGCCAAGGCGTGACGGCTTCTAGGAGGGGGTGTGCTGGCAGACGCGGCCACGCTGGTAGGACAGCTGCATACCATCGGCGTGGCATGAACAAGAGGTCGAGGCAGAGCTCCCGTGGGACTGCGTCAGGCTGGTCAAGGTGTTACCATCCATTCCACAAAAAAACAGGTTGTCATTTTTCTCCCTCTCAGTCATATCTGAGAAGGGGCAGTCATGTGGTAATCAAAAAGCCTGCCACAGGATATCGTTAAGACTTACTAATATCTGCGATTACATACCCAACATCTAAGGCTTTGGGAAGAGAACAAGATTGCTTTTCTGCCCAGGAAATTCTCTTCAGCAAGGTCTTTTGCAAGGCTGTCTAACAAGGGGGGGCTAGACAACGGGAATATGAAGTCACCATGCTCTGAACACCACGGGCACACCAGGGGCAGAGGGTTGGGAAAGAGGCGCTGTGCCATGAGGGGTCCTGCGGATGTGGTGAACGAGTCTCCTTCCCCAGGCACCCACTGCCCTCGCGCCATGGCACCTCCCCCTCCCGGACCCAGCAACAAAACAGCAGGGAAAGAAACTCCATATTCTTTTCATCTTACTTCTCTTCCTTTGATAGTTGTGTCTCTTCCAAAAGCGCATGTTAATTTTTGGCCACGACTCTGTCTTTTCAATCACAGTAGCCTCCACACGGACGAGATCTTTCCTTAAAAACAATTTTTAAAAGTATCATTTTTAAATTATTTACATTCTCCTCCTATTGGTGAGCAGGTTTCTGGGGAAAAGTGACACACAGATAACAACACATCCTGCCTTACAGAGCCCAGATCCACAGGAACTAACAAAGTCACCATGGAAGGAGGGAAATCTGCCAGGTTGCTGGCTTCACGGTGCCAAAACAAAAGCCTCAAGGTGCTGTACGTGGACCAGCCAAGTGGTGTGACAGATAGCAGGGCAGTACCCCTCTGTCACACGAGGGATAAGATCAGAAACAGCTAAGGAGGCAGCGGTAAGATGAACCTGCAGGAACTTGTAGGATTACATTAAGATAAACTCCCCTGGCATGTTCACACAATCTTGTGTGTCCTACTTGGCTTATGGTACAGGTTAAACCGACCTGTGGGCCCTTCTCCTGTGCTATGCTGGTCAACCCAGCAGTCCTTCTTCCTTCCACAAAGCATCACATACAGCTGGAAGAAAGTCTTTTCACCTTGCTCACCTGAATAAGTCCTGGCAAAGGCTCAGTGAAAAGAGATTTGGCCCACTGTTCTAGCAGGAAGCACAGCTAATTGGCTGCTGGAGCAAGTCACTTCTCCTCCCACACGCCTCTCTTCTTCCTCCCACTCCAGGTCTGTCCTGCTTGTTTACCCCAAACTGAAAGAGACCATGGGGACTCACTGAGGATTTCACCTTCACTGAGGATTTGAGTGGCAAGACCACTCAAAGGCTCAAATTATTTCTAGATCTCATTTCTACACATGGAAATTCTCAGCAAGTAAACATCCTCCCTCCCCAAGGATGGAGACAAAGAGAAGAATACAGCCCATACTTCCTTCACAGGTGAGTAGGATCACAGAGTAATTCGTCCCTCCACATTACCTTACCCACACACACAAACACACCTCCTGCCCACCCAGGGATTCTGCAGAGCTCCAAGAGAAGTCATCCCACTGAAGTTAGAAAAAGAGTGCTGGGATTTCTAGCTGCTATCTGAAAAACGCCAGAGCTGGAAAACAAGGTGGTCTGAAGCACGCACTGGAGGATCAGCTACCTGTCTGCACAACAGCTCCTCTCTGGGAAGATAAGTGCCTCCAGACAAGAGCCAGACTAAAGCTTTGGAGAGCGTGGTTTTAATCAACAGCCACAATGGAGGAGGAAGAGACACTCTCATGCAGCATCACTGCAGAGTACCATTAAAAACTCATTAGCATGCTCACTTCGCCATCGGAAGACATTTAAAGAACATTTTCCTGACAAACGATTCTGTCTGCACTTAAGCGGGGCAGAGGAGGGGAGCCCATCTAGCCTAACTGTGCCAGCAAGGTCACGAGGAGGCCAAAGGCTCCAAGACATTTACCATCTCTCTTAACGTTTACCCTCTGGGGTGTAACTTTGAGAGATTGAATCCTGAAGGGAGGAAGAAGGGACAGCCAGAAGAGAAAACTGATGCATCTGCATTTAGTGACTAGCCCAGAAGAAAACAGATGTAAGATAATCTAGATTTTAAGAGACCACTGGGTGACCCTGACATCCCAGCTAAAGGATGTTATCCAGATTCAGCCCAGTGATAGGACCCAACCGCATTACCGAAATACACAGCAAGCTTTCCAATGCCAGGAAAGAAACCGAAAAATGAACGGCGCTCCAGGGGCTGGCCATGTTTTACCATGATAATTAGGGAGCTATACTTTTTGGGTCTAATTCCTGCCCACTGAAGGCAAAGGGAAAGCTAAACTCCCACTGACTTCTCACAGGCTTGGACTGTACAGGCATGTAAGAAACTCATGAACGATGATCACATGGGGAAACTGGAAAGTGGCCAGGCCAGATAAAGTGACCTGGTCACTGAAGTCTCTGTGCTGCTCTCAGGAGAGCCAGCGTTTACAGTAGCACAGCCAAGCTATCCCTGATACAGCTTGCACCACTGGACCCCACTAGCTGTCCTCGGCCTTGGGTAGCATCTAGCCAAGGGGAGAAACACTGACACAGATCTGTAGATAACTGACCCCCCCCAACATCACTCACAGATTTTGACATGCTTTCAAGCAAGTCTTTAAGGGTACTGTTGAGACGGTTGAGTATCCAAGCATGGCTTCACTCTGGAAGTCAAAGTTCAAGGCCAACAGACCCCGGTGAGTCCTTCTCTGTTGGACAAAGCACTAGGACCTGCTGGTTGAAAGGCTGAGGCACAGCAGAAACCAACTTGCCGGTGAAGTGCATATGAACAGAAAAGTTCTCATCAAAACAGAGCTCAAGGAAAAAAAAAAAAAAAATCTTTATCAAGTGTTTTAGGTATGACTGGAATGTCCTTAAAAATAAAAAGGGGGTCACACATTTCCCAGGGTCTGACATAGACAGTCAGGCCTGCTGCTTTCAGCAGCAAAATGTTTCGTGACAAAGCACATCTATCAGATTTTTGCAGGAGGCAAGAAAAATTCACACTGAAATCTCGTAGATCTAAGTTGGGCTGAAAGCTATCGTCATTAAGCAGTGAAAAAGATCCAGGCAACCTACAACCCCAAAAGATCATAACTCTTAGAGGTAATAATTTCAACTGACAAGCTCGCTCGTTCCCTGGAGAAGGTAACTGAATCCCAGTCTGGCTGCCTGGGAAAAGAACAGGTCCAAGGCCCTTTGTCATTTCCACTGAAGCCACTGCAAAAATGAGCAGGTAGCAGGAGAAAGAGCAAGGTTCATCTAGAGGAAAAAATGCCCATCAGCTGTACCTGATCTAGAAATAAGCTTAACTTTCTCATAGAGGCACCAGTCATTTCACCCAGGTCTAAAATAGCCGAGGGCACTCAACTGATGGCCTGAAACGCAAACCTCCCCAAGGTTATGTTCACTTCTAATCACAGCTTTAAAAGTGCACAAGAATTTCTACATTATACAGCTCACCACAGTACAACTGCATACTGCTTGATACCCTTGTGCCAATCTACCAGAAGCAAGTTACTTGAACAAACACCAAACCCAACAGATTCCAGAGCAAAGTCAGCCAGAAGTTCCCAGAATAGCCTCTGCCACACAGATGTGTTTTGTTGCACTGTTGTTTTTAAAGGCTTCAGAGGACTGTCATCTTGGGAGGTATCTGACTGCTACAGAAAATTAAAACATGGCTGTCTGTCCAACACAGGACAAGTTCCGCCTCCTAGTTTGAACAAGGAGTGCAGCTGTAACGAACTGTCTTACGCAGACACTGGTGCAAGCATTCACAGATGTGTTTATTTTTAAAACATCAGAAAAAAAAACCCTGCCTTTGTTTGCATCCAACCTCTTATCTCCCCTCCAAAATGCTTGTGGTTTAGGCACAACTGGGAACTATGTGAAAGAACTGCAGTTCATGCTGCCGGTGACACACTGGGTTCTGCTTTCCTTTCCTCAGCCCACAGCAGAGAGCTGGGGACTTGGGAGGTTTCCCTGCAGCTTGGAGGGAGGATGACACCTCTCCACCAGCCTTTCATTCTGCCTCATCAGCCTCCTCCTCCTCCCACTGATCTTCTACCAAAGTTGCTGGAGTTCAAGCTAACACTGGCAGATGTGCACTTTGGTCTGCTTCAAGCCACTGACAACGCTTGCCCCACACTTAGAGCACTTGCAGGAACCAAACAGCTGTTTTTCTTCCTGTCCCAGAGCTCCCGGGTCTCGGGCCACATGCCCAGTCCAGCACACAAACCAACATTTGCAAAGAACAACCCCAGGGCCACTAGTGAAGAGAGCCAGGTGAAGGTTGGTGCTCCTAAACTACCTGACACGGCATATCCCTGTCTGAAGAACTCAGGTTCTCACTTGAATTTGTGCAAGATTACATTTCTAGTCCTAATAATAACATTCCCCTTCCTAAAATCTTCCACAAGTGAAATATCTGGCAATAATCCCAGACTCATGACAATCTGCTATTCCAGATCTATTTGCAGTACTGTTAAAAGGACTGGCAGCCCTCAAAATCCTAACACAGGGAACCCGAGGCAGTTACCACCAGCACAACTGAAGTCATTGTATCGACTGCAGAGACACGTCACAAGTAACTCTTAAATACCAGCAGCCCCCTAGCACCACAGAAAGCACTCAGTGGTGAAACCAATCTGAAACCACGTGGTATTTCTAACCTGTATCTACAAGCCATCAAGAAATGATTATCAGATGTACAAGTTCCTCCTTCTCTGACCATTCACTGCCAAAGTTGCTGCCTTTCAAGCTAAGACCTAAATGTGCAGTTTAGTCTGCAGCCAGACCACAGCCAGGCCTCCCAGATACTTTGAGCACCTGCAACCCACCATATCCTGACTCGCATTTTACCACTGAAACCTCTTGTCCTGGGGAAAACAACAGTTCATGACTTCGCTTCTGGCTAGTGCTGAGCTGAGCAATAACACCTGGCCCACACACCACTTCCTTTCGGTAAAAGAAAAGGCTGAAGAACCAGGTGTTCTGCCAGCTTGTACAGCAAGTCCTACAGCATTGGGATGGAGATGGCACCAAGGGGGTAAACTCCTACTCCCCAGTTCTGTGATTGCTGGACTACCTGACTAGGAGGAAGGGAAAATTAGGAACTCTGAAGTTAATCTTAAGGCCTGCTTGGTTAAGACAGAGACAAAAGGAAATGGGCTAAAAAACCCAAGCCAAATTAAGGGATGAGAAAGGATTTCTAGGTTATTCCAAGATGTCTATCACCGAACTTAGGGTAAGGGAGGAAAGATGTTGAAGAGCAAGATTTACTGCTAGTTTGTGCAAGGCTTACACCATGAGAAAAAGATCCAACCCAACAGAGGTGAATATCCTACAGTTACCTGAGAAATGGGTACTGCTGCTCTATCCTGGCACTGTGGTAGTGGTTAGAGTCAGCAGAGGCCGATGAGCTTGTTTTAATGGCAATTCTTTCAAAAGCCACAGGGATGGGAAAAGAACTAGCTAGTGCTGATAAATTGAGGTTTCTCTTCTGTTTCAGGAACTGCAGGAGCCCTGAAGCTACAATTATGCACAAGAACTGTCTTGAAGATAATTCTTGTATGAGACATCTTACCCCAGGAGCGGCCTTCCAATAAGCGTGAAGTCGTCAGCACCAACCAGCAAAACCTACAGAAAATAAATCAGACATATATCACTGGTTCATTGTCCCAGTAGAAATGCAAACATATCTTCCAAACTCTACAGTCACCATAAAGGAGTCAAACTGCTTAAAAACAGGCCTTTACACACTTCAAACCCGACACAGTTACTAACGAGGGATGGTGTGGAAAGCCAGCTAAGAGGCAAGAAACAGATTCATTAAACAGACCGTCTTCCAGGAGACCTCATCCTACTAAAACGTACTTTAGAAGTATCTTTCACACTGATCAGAACACACTGAACCTTTTTGTTCTGGATCACCAACAGTTGTAAAAGATATTAAAAGCAATACAGGGAAGAATAATATGCCTTGCGTGGGATCTGAATGAATGGCAGCTCCTAAAATCATTGGATTTTTATAGCACTTGCTACATATCCCAGTAGAGAAATGCTTTCCTCATTCTCCTCCATGAGGCGTCCAGATGGGCAATAAAGAAATTAACACCTTGGGGGGGATTCACCACCCCAGGGACCAGCCCTTTTGTTTCTGGGCATTTCCACCACCTGCCTATCTCATGGACCAGGCAGGACAACAGAGGCAGCACTTCCTACTGACTGCCTCCCTCCCCACACTAATTGTATGGCACCAGTTAAAGGCAACATATAAATGGTCATGAGATGTTCTGACTTTTGTTTTAGATACTTACCAGTAAAATCCCCAAAGGGTTATGGTGGCTACACAAGATTTTCGCCACCTTCTCTTGCATCTAGACCTTTGCATTGCTAGCTGGCTACTCCATGCCCATCACTCCTCTCTCTCGTATACAACAAAGCAGGACAGCTGAAGGCATGCCTAAAAAGCTGCCTCAAAACTGGACTTCAAAGTAATGGATGAGTAGAAAATCTGCTCGGCTTTCCTTAACTGCTTGCTTGGCTCTAACGCCTTAAGAGCCAACAGAAAATTAAGCCAACAGAATCCCACATCATAAGCTTTCATTTAAAATTTGGATTAATGAGCCTCTACAGGTTCCTGCTAGTTAACCAAGGCTAAGGATAAAGATATTGAATTACATCTTGGCAATTCTTCCTGACGTGCGCCATCCCTCTCCCTCCACCCAACACACTCAGCGTGATAAGGATCTTGCAAAGCACTGAGCAGTGACAGTCCCGCTGGCAGTACCGCAAGTATTTTGGGTGTTGGAGTTTCAAGGTAAACACAGTCTTCAGCTGCCGCCTCTAGAAACAACAACTGTAATTTCCACTTTTTGGATGAACTTAGTACAACAAATCTGTCTCCCAACAGAGTCTGGCATGACTCTTTCCAGCCCCGTTCAACAGAAATCACAGTAATATCACTAACAGAGCAACTGAAATTGGAACAAAACTCAGGCAAAGCAAATAGCTGGAGTAAGAACAGAAGACCCAACAGGAGCTCATGAGGACTTGGTTTTAAAAACTGGTTATGGAATGTTTGCAGGCAATTTGCTCTGGCCCCATACACAGCATGGCATCACAAGCACTCTGGAAGCATGACACGTCACCTTTTCCATCCGGATTCGATCTCCGCATTCAGCCTCCAGGGCATTGTCCATCATAATCAAGTCTTCACTGGTTATTTTCCACTGCTTGCTGGCAAAGTGGACCACAGCAAAGAGCCTTCCATACTGCCCCATTGCGATCATCTTGTTCACCTTTTGTACCACTTCTGTTGGCAAACACCAGGGAAGAAATCAGTTTACAAAATCCAGCAAGGTGCGAAGAGCTGTTCAAAATTACTTCAGCCACACTGCTCTCCCACCAAAACTCTTACCTTCTGTGAATCTTTAAGCAAGGCTCAACAGTAATGTTGTCTCCTACAACGTGTGAGCCTCCCTTTCGTAAACTTAATGGCTTATTTGTATTTCAGCTGCTGGCAAACCCATGCATAAGCAAACAGCTAGCATATATAACGTGCTGCTAATCGCAGACTGCTGACTTCTCAACCTATTTCTTAGGCATCCTAAAATGCACTGTATTCAGACATAAAGCGTTCCAGAAAAAAGTGCTTGTCCACGCATCCTACATTTGGAGGCGAGCTCCTCTCGATTTCAAGTAACATGCAGAAGGCCCAGGACTCTGAATACTGTGTAAAGCACATGGGAACATCAGGAAGAGTTTGGCAAAGTACCCACGAAAAAGGGCTCCGGCATACTAACAAAGCCTGGCCTGAGAATTCCTACCTGCAGCAAAGACAAGAGGGACCTTTCCCTCACTCTTTTCCAGAAAATCTCTTCCCATATGCACATGCACGCCGAGCAGGTGCCAGGAGCAGTACAAATTCCAGGGATGAGGTCCTGCACATGGACAAACTCAGTTTTCTGTGATCAGCTTCCCGTGCAGTGAAGCCAAGACCAATTTTTAGGGCAACATCAAAACGTATTGCTTAATGAGTGCCGTTCCACTGCCAAAAATCAGCTTTCCACCCTCTTGAGCTGTTCAGAAAAAGAACAACTTTTCTATAACTGGAAAAATAGATTTTCTTCATTGTCCTCAAAATCAGCTGAATCATTTTTTTCTTGGAATGTAAACAAAACAATATCCATTTGGGACAGACAATAATTCAGCAGCCAGTCAAACCAAACCCAGCCTGTACAGGAACACTCTGAAAGCATCTGTGTTTCAACCGAGCAGATGCAAACTATTAAATGTAGAGGTAAGAACAGAAATTATTTGCAAGGCAGTAGTTGCTGCAGCTCCCACTATGATTAAGAATTTAGCTTGTGTTGCTGGAATTGCCATCCCAGAAGAAACATCTACTGTGTGTTCTTTTCTCTGATTCACAGTGGTCCAATATGAAAAGTCCAGAGGAAAAAAAACAACCCACAAACCCCTTCTCTTTGTTATGCCCTCAACTGCACAACAGGTACAATAAATTTCTTCCAGCTCTAAACTGCTGATTTAGGTATATCAGTAGTCCTGTGGCCAACATCTCAAAACCAAAATTTCAAAATGCTTGCCTATAATTTTCTCTTAGCAAAACTCATGCAGAGTCATGCTCTAACAAGGGTTATTTCCTTGTCAAATTTCAACTTTCTACCCATGGGGCTTTCTCACCTTTTTGTAACCAAAAAAGGTACATTTTCTTCACTGTACTTGGGCTCTGAAGTTGTTGACAACTCTTCCAAACTCCTCTAGTAACAGGAAACATCAGGTGATGTTACCATCTGATTGCCAGTACGGCTTGTATCTCAGCACCATATTCCTAAAATATCCATGGCTGTTTCCACAGCCAGCAGGAAAATAGACGGCAGAATTCAAATGCTCTTGCTGTTGTTTGCTTTGGATAAGCACAGCCAGGAGATAATGATGCAAAATCATAAACCGTAGGAGGTTGCAAGGGACGGAAATCACAGCAGTCCCGAGGATCCCATGTGAATCAGTCAGGGGAACGTGGGACCCCGTTCACCACAGGGATCCAGCAAATCAAACTGAGCAGTTTACGGTTCACTACTGGGTGAAATCATGCACAGGGACAGAACAGTCACCTGTCACTTGAGCAATCCCAGGAGCGCAAAGGAGATAAAGGGCAAGATGAAACACAGCCAGAGAGGAGACCTGGAGCAGAAGGCTCTCTACAAAGCACATCACTCACACAGTTATTAACACACCTCAGCCAGACGACAGGAGGCTATCTGCAAAAGGTGGACACAACTTGGTTTTTCTCCTCTCACTCTCTCCTTGTGAAAGAACTCCTCTCCTTTACTTCCTGGGTCTCTCCCATCTAAAGCAGAGAAGTCGGGTGCCCTTCACATGTCCCAGAGGCTAACGCAAGGAGACAGTAAGACTGCCTGTTAATAAACACAGGAGCTCACTGCCTGCATGAAGTACACAACTGCTGATTGCCACCACCACAGCAACCGTAACAGAAATTCACCCGCTGGGGCTCATTACTGCCTAGTTCTGAGAAACATACCTCTACATGTGTTGACTTCCCTACTGCCATCCCTAGTACAGTCTGGATGACAACAGTCCCACCTGGGTAATACCAGGCTAGACACACAGGCCTTCTCTGTATTTGATTTTCACACACCCACCTGCCAGAGGAACCTGTGTCTGGTTACAAGTGGAAGACTAACATGTTCTAGCAAGGCTAAGCAATGAGGATGGTTGCTAAACAGCTACAGGCATGTCACTCGCTGACTTGCGAGGCTGACCGCTGTACCATCCACAGGCTCCATTCAGAAGGACGTGGCTGTGTTCAACGGTGCTGTCTAGAGTGGGGACAAGAACACGTTCACTACCATTATGTCACTTCCCAGCTGCTCATTGCCTTATGTCACACCTCTGCAGCTCTGCCATGTGCCCACCGTCCAACTGCTTACGCTGGCTCCAGCATCCTGTTTTACGCACTAAAGTACATCAGCGCTCTGATGTGCCCACCATCCAACTGCTTATGCTGGCTTTTTGATCTATCCATTAAAAGAAAAATAATTGTTTTCTCCTGTCCAAAAGGCTTGTTTCATGCTTTAGAAAGCAACACATTACATCAGGCAAGATTCCTCTGGGAGTGTTACAAGCTCTCATAAATTAAGGAGACCTGGTATTCTACCCAAATCTGCAGCACCAGCAGCTGAAGCACGAGTCCAGTGACACTAACGCATGTGAGAAATGAGACAAAAATGCAAAGAACGAAAACCATCTAAAATCATTGAAGACACTTATTTATGCTCAAGCAGGCCACCAATGGCAATACTGGAGTGCTAGTCTTCACTCAGAGGCTTGAGATCTTTACCTGCATGATATTTCGCTTCTTCTACCGGATCTGGAAGTTTCACTTTGGGCCATGGGGGTGAAGTCAGGGACGTTTTGGCAACAAGTCTGTGAATGATAAGGTACAATTCACTTGTAGGAAACAGATACTGTCAACAGATGTAAAACATGAGAGAGGAGAAAAGGTAAAAGAAGCTGGAGATGGAGTAGAAAGCGGTTTTCCACTGTGGGAGCAGAAATTGTACTGGAGACTCAATGATCATAAAATTCAGTATGGGAAATTTTTTTTCACTTCCCACTTCATAATCTTATTTGAAATAGTTTTGAAACAAAGGAAGAGTTCAGAACGAAACAGACTGAAAATCAACTGAAAATTCACCCAGGCTAGGTCATCTGTTGTTCCTGATGTTGAGATCTGCAGCTGGATGTGCTAGTGGTGACCAAGCTCAGCAACCACTGGTGACTTTCCACCACCTTGTTTTTACAGACTGCAATTTTGTCACTAACTCCAATGGAAGCAGACCTACCTTAAGCCTTGCTTACACCCAAGTTTTAGACAAAAGGCTCTTGTTAAGCTTTTGCAGGTATAGATACAAGTTACCTCCACCACAGCTGAGAGGCTGAACACACTAACATTCCTCTACCCACTTCAGCACCAAGTACCAAGCTCTGAAGCTACCCGATAGCAGTGAGCATCCGGGAGGAGGCAACACGCCTTGAAGAGGAAAAAGGGCTAATGAGCACTCTTAAACAGGCATCGAGCCCTACACATGAATGACTCATGCGCATCCTTTATTCCTCTATTTTTTGAAGCTCTTTTCTGTTAAATAGAGAGTTTAGAGAGGACCTTAAGACCACAGCTGAGTTCTTTACAGGAGAGTTATGAGGCTGCTCTTCTTTTGTCACTTACAGCTGCATTCCCTGAATGGCAATAATAACGGCTTCTCCCATCCCCAGTGCGATTCAGCATTTAATACAACAAACATTTAGCCCAAAAGCCTCTCCTGTGCCATTACCATGCCTGTCTACAACTGACAATACCACACTGGGGAGGGACTAGCAGAGGCATCTAACAGGACTTCTCAGGCCCAAGCCTATCTTGGTTCAGGCTGACCACAGAAGGGAGCGGGAGCAGGCAACATTCCACATCCATCCAGCCAAGCACAAGCATCGTTCCTCACGATGGCTCTGAGCACCAAGATATGTTGCTAAAAGGTGCAAATTATATCCTCATTCTTCTTGAAAGGGTAGCTTCCACTGCTGTGACAGAGAATCGCTTTAATAACATCTCTTTTCAAACAGTCTGCAACTGTACTATTGAGACAAGAGCCTCTCCATTTCAACGCGTTGCATCAGTCCCTGAAGACCTTCCTCGTGACCAGCCCAGGGGCTCCTGAGCATCACAGATGTGTCCCTTTAGGATCATTCAGCACCGATACAATCACAGGAGCAATGACAGCTCAACACTGCACCAGCACCTGAATGACAAAATCTTTGCAGAAGACATCTTACCTGAAGCCTCCTCTACTTCCCATACTTAGATGCTGCTCTCTTACTGAAAACAGTATATGGCTGTCAACACACGACACCTTCAGTTTAGTGAATAAACTGGGGGCCTGAAGGCAAGCAGGCTACAGTATTGATAACGAAAGGCTGAAAACCGCCAGGAGCATTTCAGCTAGCAGCCAGCAACATGCTCTTATTAGCTGTCATGGTGGATTCTTACTGCTTTTCTCAAAATTATCACTGGGAGGGATCCTCTGCCTCAAAAGTGAGCTGATTCCTGACTGCTCAAGCCCTGTACGGTCAGTACCGCAGGTATTTGCATGCACATGCTGCCTTTCTTGACAGCAGTGCTGACAGCACTGAATCACGAGAACCCCGTTTAAAACATCAGAGCTGAACAACAATTAAATCTGCTCAAATGTGCCACAGGGTTTTAACTCAAAAATGAAACACTACATGAAACTCACAGTGTGAGTCTGAGCGGAAAAAATGCAAATAGCACTTGCTTATAATTAGCTGTTTCTCCAAGATCTCTAGTACGAGGAGCAACAAGGTGGACCAGAGGCAGCTGTTTACATCTCTGCATAAAGGACAGTTACAAAAACTATTGATTTGTTCCCAAAGAACTGGAGAGAAAAGCACCACTGCAACCAGGGACAGCACTTTGCACATGCCATGCTTTCATCAGAACTGCGGTACACGGTTCAGCGGGCAGGGAAAGGAGGCACCAGCCCATCCTGCAGCATTCAGGGATTATCCTGGGAGGTGCCAAACGCCTTTAAGTAGAAAGAGACACATGATCAAAAGGCATCAGCTTATAGTTCCTAAATAAGCAGGATTCTACGATACCACAAAGACAGATTTAAAGAGGAGCGAGATTCACCCTGGATCTCAATGAGACAACCTGAAAGAGATCAGTTTCTGAAATTTGAAGAGAAAGGCGCTGCTCAGTAAATACCATCTCCATCACCAACGGGAAGTTCAGAATTGCCCATGCGCCGAGATCCACACTTTCTATAAATAACAGAGGATGTGTAAACTGTATAAAATATTCAGGAAAAAATATGAGATGCTAGTGAAAGACGACAAAATTAACACAACAGCAGTTGCATTTGATCTGTTTACTCTGTAATGCCCAGCAGTGCCTCTCAACTGGCTTTAATTGAACAGAAAATCAAAGCACTGGCGAGCAAGTGTACAACCACAAGCCCTGAGGCTTCGTGGGCCTGTTGCGGGGTTTAGTAATAACGCTGGGCGCTGTGTCACAGAGGCAGAGACCCTAACTGTGCTCCCACGCGCTTGAGGACCAGCAGGAAGAGGCCACCCCCCTGCAGCCTTTAGCAGCGCAGAGGGAACGAGCAAATCTTGCCCTTTCTCCCCGCTGCTGCTCACAAGAATTCTCCATTTCTGCAGTGTCCCCTTCTGGTTACAGCAAGCAGCCGCGCAGCCTGCAGCTCTGTGCGGGTACCTCTGCGTGAGATCCCAGCAGAGGAAACGAAGCAAAGACACAAATGAGCAGCTCTCAAAGCACCAGAAAAAACGAAGCCTGAAGTTTCCTGGCTCGGTGTCCTGTAGCACTTGGCTGTTAACCACGTTTTATGAAGACTGCAGGGCAAGTTCAGTATTTATCAGGTATCGGAGACTCCAGGCAGGAGATGAACCTTGCCCAAGGAGTAGACTACCCACACCTAAAAAGATGAGTGGCAGATGAAGCCCCTTCTGTGGTTGAGGAGTTTCAATGTCCTGACTTGAGTGGCTTCTCTGCTGTCTGCTATAGGCTGGGCCCATACTATGCCCCTTCTCTCAGTGGAGGATCAAATTATCTGTCTCTAGACCCTGCTGCCTGATTGCACAAACCAACAGAAGCATCCATCTGGCAAAGGTGCCTGAAGGTAGGCAGAGAGTCCAAAACTTGTTAGGAAGCAACAGACTGGCAAAGGGAGTCAGACAAGTCTCCTTTCCACAGGAAAAGCAAGCTGCCCGCCCTCCCTCTCTCCCTTCCCTTCCCCCCCTCCCCGGGAAGGTGAGCATTTCAGGGGGCAAAAAGCAAAGCAGAAAGTCATTTGACATTACCCTTCCTGCAGTGATGTACTCTGTGAACTCTGGTGCCGAACCGCAGATGAAAGCAAGAAGGCTAAAAGGAAGAGAGGCAAAATGAATTAACAACAAGCAGCAACTGCTGGGCTTTTAGTCCCTGGCGAGGCACCATTACAGCAATGCTGCAGCATCACAGCGCTAGTCAGCTTCTTGGTACCATTTTTCTGCCTGTAAAAAGCTTTGTTCAATTCCATCATGACAGGCAAAGACAGAGGGGGAAGCAAAACAAGATACACCGCAAGAGAAAAGACCCACCAGTGGCGTGCAGCATTGCAAGAGCGCGTGAGAAAGGCCTCCCACTGCAAACACACTTGTTTCAAGTGACACTGCCTGCTAGACACAACGATTTAATATGGATACACTCGGAGCATCCCACCTCTTTGGAAAACAGTGTGACCGAAAGGCAGAGGGGAGGCACGGGTGCTCTGCAGAACGCAGCAGCGGG
>Ga0065711_1028988_pt1 | contig 38149 bp, 18 predicted proteins | sample Hoacrofraction12_FD_59098 | JGI IMG/M metagenome (GOLD analysis project Ga0065711, IMG submission 59098) | Hoatzin crop microbial communities from Cojedes, Venezuela - Epithelial fraction 12 v2 (version 2) | ecosystem: Host-associated > Birds > Digestive system > Esophagus > Crop | place...
CAAAAAAAAAAAAAAAAAAAAAAAACAAAAAAAACAAAAAAAAAAACACATGCCCACAAGGGATTTCCTTTTCCTCTTCAAGGGGATTTCTCTTTTTTCCGCATACTCAGTAAAATTCTTTTGAACATACATAAACAAAAATAAAAGCACAGTGCCAGGATTCATTTGTTGTAAAACAGTAAATTAACTTGTCCCCTATAGTAATATCACTAGTTAAGACTGCATTTTTTGGAAACTCTATTATTTCTGCTATCAGCTCCTTGTGATAAATCCTTATCTGCTGATTTTACCAACCGTTTTGCTGAAAAAATTATGCCTAAAATCTGATTCACCTTGTACATGCCTGAAACAGCTACATTCCACAAGTGAACACTCTATGATGCACAACTTGCATTTCAAGCACAAAAAATACCTGTTAAATTGAAGAAGTCTGCAAATCAGTAGGCTTGCTTTCTAAATTCTGACATAATTTTTAATTATAAGGGCTCATGTATCATTTGTGGCTCTAGGCATGGGAGGCAACTCATAAAGCCAAAGGAAAGTTTTATATTTTATTTTCTTCTTCTTTAAAGATCAGTTTTCACTAGGACTAAAGGTCTAAGTCAGTTCATATTTCCGCTATCATCATCCCTTCCCAAATATTTGAATAACACTACTCACCAATCCTCCTGAAATAAAGAAACTACCTAATGCATTTTTCAAGACATAAAAACTTTGATGAAATTCCACATATTAAGTGATATTTTATTATTAGAATTATCATTATTCTTACTGGAATTCCCTCCTCTTTCACCTTACTGTTGCTGTGTACGATTAAGAATTCTGCCTTCCTGCTCTTCTCCCTACAAAGTACATAAAAACAAGAAGCAAGAGAGAGCATATCTGGAAGGCACATTTACTGACAGTCTGGTGTTCTGAATAAAATTTTGAATTATGGGGTGCAGTGGAAACATTAAGATAATTTCTATTACTGTCCAGTCATTAACACAACTCCATCTGATCCTAAAACTAATTCCCTTGGTCCCAGTTTACTCCAGCTCTCTACATTGTATATTTTATTTAAAATATCACACAACTGAGAAGGTTGTATGTTTACCATGTCTTGGTGGCTGCACTCTGGCTCAATTCCAGCCTCTCCAAGAGCAATTTGACCTGGGAAGCTCTGCAGGATCTTCTCAGTAGTGGAGGAGAGCTGCAAGGCAGCTGAGAGTGTCTGCATGCCTGCAGAGAGCCAAGCAGGGTGCTTGCAGCAGGTACACAGATTGGAAGACTTGTGAGAGGAGAAGGCTGTTCAGCCACAGCCCAGAAGCATACTGAATTAAAGTGGTCACGCAACCAAAGCCTCTGGCTTCCATCGCAGCATGGAATCTTTACTAATAGCTGCAGTGGTCAGAGCAAAGGCTTGCCTGTGATTCTGTGTTTTTACATCGCTCCTCAGACCCTCACCAATAACAAACACCTGTGAAGGTGTGAACAGCAAAACCACACAGATCTTTCCAAGGGTATTCCTGTGCCTTCTGTCAGGGCTGCGGGTACACAGCCAGGCTGCTGATGAGGCCCAGGCTTCAGCTTAAGCTAACTGAGCAGGACACGAGAAACTGCTGACTGTGACAGACAACAAAGCGAGAAGTGACAGAAATCACAGACGGTGCCATGAGGAACTGCTAGATTTCACAGCCAGCTACATGAGAAACAGCCCACCTTCACAGCTAGCTGAGCGGGAGCACTGGGGACCTTTAGAGGAGCAGGATCTTGTCAGGCCAGCAGTTGACTGTTAATAGTATTAGTAATACCATATAAACTCGAACTTCCCTAGGCAACAGTATCAGGAATACCTACTTGGGTACCCATGTGACAAAACCAATGAGGAGAAAGTAATTAGGAGTGGGTCATTTACCCAGAAGAAGACTGAGTTAGAGAAATACAAGGAAGTGAAATGGAGCATCAGAAAACTGGAAAAGCTGTATCAAGGTATCTAAGTTACATCACCACTGCTGTCCGGGAATATATGCTGGGTGGCTCTGCATGGGTGGCTCTGCACTTGAACATCACAGCCTCAATCAGGACAAACCAAACCTGTTGTCCGGACTACTCCACACATGGTGGAACCTCCTTCTGTGGTCAGGAAGGAGGGAAGCGATGCTCTCCCTGGCTGGCAGGGTAGATCAAGCATCTTGACATCACTGTGTGAGTCCTCATGCCATACTTGATGGGCATGAGTGTCTACTCACTACATCCTAACACTTCCAAGAACACTCACCCAGCTTCTCAACCTTCTAGTTCAAGGACTTCCTGAGCAAGAAGTGGCATCTATGTATTTAACAGCACTCAGGGATTTTTTTTTTCCACAAATTTGTCTGATGATGTCTCAAGCCACATGAAACATTAAGCAGCTACAACATCCGGTGGCACAAAAAAACCCAGGAACTGAATCACAAGATCTACAAAAGCATCCTAAACCTCTAAGCAAGCAAGGTGAAACCAGTATGAGTGCTGCTGAGTGCAATGCATTATCCATACACTAGACAGTCTGAGAGAACAGTTTGTCCTTCTAAACCGTACAAATGCCAAGCCTACTTAAGAAATGTGTTACCAGCTTCCATGTATCTGCTGTTGACAATCATCTGTGGAAAATGACAAGTGGTCTCCTGGGAACACCAGTCCTGTAGTGGTGGAAATATAAATTCTCCTTAGCTGTTTTACATTCCACCTCTGCTAAACTGTTCCTCCACATAAAAATGGATATAAATATGGCCTTTTAAAAATGATTTCCCCTAAAAATAGCTATGAACATTTATCTATGGATTGGTGAAATGGCCCAGCTGTACAGTCCGGCTTGCAAAAATAACTTCTCATATGGCTTGAAGGATCTTCAATAGTAAGTGAAAATAGAAGTATGATATTTAAAAACCAAGAATTCTAGTACTCTGAGCAACATGAACTAACTACAGGTTTTAGAAATTGCAAATTGCTAGGCATCCCACTAAGGCCCAAAAATGTGCACAGTCTGGGTAACTGGAATAAACATGAAGAAAAGAAGCTGGTTGTCCTTGTTTTTACAAGTATTAAAACTAGAGTGACCATATCCTCTACTAAGCATCAAAACAAGACTTGAAATTCCACTATTAGTTTTCCTCCCTACTCCCCCACCTCCTCTCCCAATCAATTAATGACATTACCAATGACATTACAAACTTCACATGCAATAACCCAGCCACTTACACATCCAACAGATTTACACGGAGTACTGTAAGTCAGGTTTTAGTCACACCAGCAAGGATGAAAACAGGCAAATGTCATGAAAGAATCAGAGAAGTCGAGCAATCATTCACACGTTTTGATGCAATGTTGTTAAAAGTCATGATTTCAGTTGCCTGTTAATCCAGCCAATCAACAAAATGTGAGAGTGAGTGTTCTCCCTCTAAACTCACCTTTAATTTCACATTTCATTCGTTGAGTATTGTCACTATTCATCTCCATGGAAACAGTTGTGATGGGGAAAAAGTCACTGCTACATTGTATCATCGAGTGAATCAGACAAGAAGACTCTAATTAAATAAGACTTTCTAAATATACACACAGCTTGCAAACCAGCAATGCTAATAAAGTATTTTTTAAATAGTCTTAAAATATGGCAGAGTTTTATTAAAACTATTAAGACAGCCTCATGGACATATGGACAGGTTTACAGTAGAGAGCACACTGATCAAAAATCTCCTTTAACGAAAACAGTTCAAAAATTCTTGCTGACACAATGACTACTATATATATCTTTTTGAATGATTGCTAGCAAGCAATACCAATTAACCACTGCAAACTTGTAAATAACTATATATACAATGTATCACACAAATTTTCCACATACAATGAGACTCCTACATTTTTTTCACTGCTTGCAGACCTCCTGTGACATTTCGCACTAATAAAAATTGCAAATATACTGTAGAAACACACTCGCAAACAGGAAATAGGCCCTGTGTGTACCTCTGTGTAACTGCAAGAGGGCGCTGCTATGAAGTGCCCTCCATACAGCCATCTCAGCTTTTCTCTTCAGTATTTTTGCAGCTAGCTGACTGTTCTTTAAGCCATTCACTTACTGCTTCCGGTGGTATTCATATACACTCATAAAACTCACCAGACATGAAAGGGCATGAACTAAACCCAGAAATCCACTATGGATTTCTCCTACCACAGCATCTGATTTTCAGTCTAAGTAGTCACTCTACTTATTAAGGGTTTACTGAAGGATGAAAAGTATTCCAGAATTTCAGGCTGACAACATTATCAGCATTGAGCTCTTAACGTTTGCTTCCATGTTAATTAGGATAATGTAAAAACCAATATATTTGATTTTTTCTTTAATGAACATTCATGTAGAGCAAGAAAAAAATCTTTACTTAAACTGGAAATGACATCGAAGTCACATGACATTTCAAGGTCCGAAGAGTAACATACAAAGTTAGGAGAGCGGGAAGGTGTCATACACGAAGAACCCCTATTAATGTAGCCTATTTCTTGGATGCAGCAGGCCTTTGATAGGCTATCTTCAAACACAAGCCATTCTCTCTTCTGGAAAGGGCTCCTTACTAAAGGGCTTCTAATGCAATTGTACTGTTCCCAGGTCTGGTGCTAGCTTAGACTCCACTCTTCTGTCATCTTCTGCACCACACTTTGTCACACAACATGAACATGTCCTTACATGCCTACAGCATATAAGAAAAGCAAGTAGTTTAGATTAACACATTCATAGTGACAAAATCAAAAGCCAGCTCCAATTCAAATTATGTGCTATCAAAAATTCACTTATGGGTTTTGTATTAATAAAGAAGATACCACAAATGTAGTAATTATTGACAAATTTATAGTATTTGGCATCCGACATATTAGTTTGATGCAAGACACTAAATTTTCGTATGTACAGTAACAAAAGACAAATCAAGTGTAAATGTAAGCAAGTTGTTCAAGTAATAAATGTGTTTCAAATTTGACAGCCGGAAGAAAAGACTATTGGAAGGAAAGATCTTTTTTTCCTGCTACTGTGTCAGAAGGGATTTACACCTTTTCTGCATGACTTACTATCTTCTCCATTCAAGGTTTTTAATTCCACTAATTTAAAGGGGTTTATCAGCTCAAAAGTATGCACTCTTTACAAATAATGCAATGTACACACAGTTATGCAAAATTAAAAAAAGCTGATTTCCTAACTTCAGTAAAATTTAAAGCAATTACTAGTGACAGGTGCAAATACTTTGTTGCAACACTAGCATAAACATGTCCCTTTTGGACGCTTCTTAAAAACTCTGCATAGGTTATCTATGCAAAAACGTGTTCAAATTATTATGAAGATATCATAGTTACTGAAAAGAAAACTAATAAACATGGACATGAATAAACAGAACAGAATAACTGGCACCTCACGTGCTTCCCAACTATCGCAAAACAAGACATCAGATATATTCAGGAAGACAGAAAAATCATGAGCACAGAAAGGAAATGTATCGATCTACATTATGATGTAAGTGTGGAAGCTATCACTGCAAGGCACCACTAACCAAAAGAAAAGCAATTCAAAAGTAGTTTGTTTTTCTTGCAACAGCCAGTTAACATATAGGTCTCAAAATTAACACAAGTAATTTTGGAAGATATTTCGAAATATATGTCAATGCCCTATATGAAGATCAAGTTTGTGAAGAACTGCAGAAGTAAATGACCTTCCTGTTCTGGAATGCTTCTACTGACTTCTCAAACACTTGTAATTAGTCACTATCAGGATCAGGACAGTAAAGTAAAAAGATGTAGGAGTTGATAAAATATGACAATTCTATGTTCCTATTTAATATCAAATTGTGTCTGACAAAACAAAATTAGCTCATTTAATTCTGACTTCTAATACTTCACTGTTCTGATGTTAATACATTGAATTTTCTAATAAATATTTTATGATTTTGTTTCACTTAGCCTTCTACATACAGTGCTATGAAGCACACAGCATGGAAGTTTATTCTAGAAGTATGCAAGCTTTTCTACAACCTACGTATTTTTTTATTCTCTATATTTTCTAACTTTTCTAACATTAAATATTACACACGTACTACATGCCACGATTTATCACAAATGCATGACTTAAGAGTTGGCATGTATTGTCATAAACAAAGTTTTTGAAGATTATTTCATTTCACAATGAAATATGAGCACATTTTAAAAAAAAACAACGGTGTGCAGAAAGCTGTGTATGACTTCATTATCCTACCACAAGTCATCTATTTTGGGATACTTATGCAAATATATCATATCTCTAAGAAAACATATAAAAACACTAACAACATAAGAGCCACCTTTTGCTTGACAGGAAGCATGAATTCATGTAAAAATTAAAGAACCTTTGCTTTACTACCCTAATGCTTATTTTTTTGAATAGCTTAAGCATTTTCATAGAAAATTCACATTGAAAAAAAATTGATTGCTTTATATACCTGAAATGCTGATTCTCAAAAAAAAAAAAAGCACCAACTACATTATTACAAGCCATGCACAATACAGTGTAATGATGCATCACTGTAGCTTTAATAATGAGTCTCATCAACAGTTGCACTCGTAATCTCTTTAGCTGTTCAGCAGGATTTGTACTGACTTCCATTTTCGGTAAACACTTGCATAAATCAACAGATCATAAATCAGAAGCCTAAGGAAGAAAAGGGGCAAATTCTAATAAACTGTATCTGAACAGAATTTCTAAAAAAAATCATTTCCTGCACATTCAGAAGCTTGAGATATACTACTATAATCCTAAACCCAAGCAGGTAATTTAGAACACACAACAGTGATTTTCACTGCAAACAACTATGGACAGTGAACCATGTCCTCTCTGCTTGAAAATCTGTATTAGTTTACCCACATAAGAAGTAGGACCTAAGAGATTAGCAATTATAGCAGGCCACTGCAATGCTGAACTGTCCCAAAATATAATCATATCCTCATCTCATTGTTTATAGAGATCATATAAGGTCTCCAGGTCAGCAACTACCTTTATTACTTCATTTTAGACAAGAAGAAAGAGGGTCCTAAGCAGCAACCTCCTTAATCTCCAACAGGATACATAAACCATCACGATTTCTTGAGTGCTCTTTTCTTCATACATAAAGCCTACATACACTGTGGGATAAAGACATTCTCATGATCAAGTGGCATCCTGAGTTTCACAGTACACAAGTTAGCACCAGTACCAATTTTCAAGAATTCCCTCCATGCCAAAATTCTGACATCTGACATATCTACAGCTTACTTAAAAGAAACAAACAAAATCTAAATATAAACACATGTGTACACATAAACCTATACACACACAGAACCCTTTCAATAATACTAAACAAGTGAGAGAATTTGGAGCAAGTTTGATGATCTATAATGAACTAAAGGATTTTGGTTATTTCAAACTGCAGCTAAAGCTTTTTCACTCCTCAAAAACATGGAGAAATACACACATGAAAACAGGTAACTTGATCCTTCACAAGTGATCCATTTTTCAAATATAGTAAACCATATAAAATTATTGTAGTCCCTCTGTCAATACTTATGCATGACTCAATTCATAAGCTGCCAGCAAGGAACACTATCTGTTACCAGTCAAGTAATGTCCTGCCACTGGCAACCACTCAGCTACTGTAGAAACACAGTAGATCACATCTACCTTGCAAGTTCTTATATTGCATTAGCCACTGACCTAAAGATATGCCTATGTACTATGTAAAGCATATTGATCTGTATTTGCTGTCATGCTATGGTAAGATAATGCAAAAGCAAAACAAAACAAAACCATATCAGAATTTTTTGTGTTAATCTTGTAGGCTCTCTCCCGCTTAACCTCTTTCAAAACTGCAAAGAGTGAAACAGTATGTTGTCCTACATGCTCCTTATCCAAAACCTGTTCCATGTTACATATGACAGTGAGGGGAATACATACCATCACTAAATATCCTAACATAAAATGCTTATTTTAGCTGATGCCAAAATGTTTTGCTTGCTTCAAAAAAAAAAAAAAGGTATGGGAGGTAGAGAGGCATGATTAAGAGGCTTAGCAAGGGAAGAAAAAATTATGACAGTAAATAAACTCAATAGGAAATACGACTGACCTGTAATATCCCTCAATTCCACTTCTGAACTGTTTAAGTGGAATGAAATGCTATTAATTTCCTCTTGTGACCACCCAGTCCAAAAAACTGCAATTGACGATGAACCCCTATTAGGGCCACAGAATGGAGAGAAAATGGTGCCCAAATAGTAGTTGGGTATTTTTGGTAGTATTCAGGAATAAAGGTTTCATTTCCCTCACTTTTATAACACAAGTGCTACCAAACTGAAAGAGCCTGTCAGTTCTAGGGATCAGAGAGGTTTAGGAAAAGAAAGCAATGATGAAAACTAGACACATTCTGGAAAGAAATAACACAATGTAACAAAATACTTGTTCCTCAGAGAACCCTTTCAGCAAGGCCAGAGATTAAAAAAAAAACACCCTGGTTTTGGAGAGACAGACAAAACAGAGAAGTCATGAATAATACAAACGCATAACTTCTACTCGCATGAGGCCATCCTGCATGAGGAAAGAAGGGAAGGGGACATGCACGATTACCTGAACAAACAGGTAAAACAGCTTCTAGGATGTCAGACTAAAAAGGCGTATCTCCAAAGTGGATTTACAAGAGTAGAAAGGAAACGTCTTAATACCAAAAAGCTTCCATGGGATGTGGAGAGAAACACATGTGGTCAGCTGTCTTTTTCTTTGGCAGATGTTCTCAAACATCAAGATACAAATAAAGTATTTAAAGTGTTCTACGTAAAACCTTTTGAAGACAAGTTTCTGGCAACAACTATGTGGCAAAACCAAATCAATTTGTAATTCATCTATTATAGCTTGTTTCTATTCTGCTTCAAAATTGCTTGTTTCTGATAAAAAGCCCTCAGATCCAGCATGCTTATTTATGTGGAACACATATCCTTGAAATAATCACTAAGTACCCGGAGCTTACAGACAAGCATGTTCAGTAACTACCTACACTTCTATCCAACAGAAAAGAACAGCTTACACATATTTTTTGCTATTTGCAGTTTCAAGATGGTTTACCTTTGGTGGGCAGCAGATCTGCCGCTTCAGGACATTTTCTGAAGAAAAAAGGGAGAGGATTGCAAGCGCTGTTTTAATATAGACAAACAAAATTAGGCACACACTGTGAGATTCTCACACCAAAAATGTTCTCAGGATTCACCAGTACTAATGAATCAGTGGACATTTATTCTACTGTGGATGTTTTCAGATTAAAAGAATTATCTCGAGAGACTTCACTTGTCTGTATTTCAGACCTAAAAGGGAGACAAAGCAACACATATTTAGACTAAGTTTTACAAGCTTACACTTCTAAAATAAACTTCTCAATGTGTAATTGAGTTTCTTTAATAATCTCAGTCCAATTTTCAAGTTTGGTCCTACTGATTTATGGCTAATTATTTAGCCATTTTATTTCGCTACTTACTTTTCTATTTACTTTTATTTACTATTTTGTTGAGACTCATTTCTTGAAATTAAGGTGTAAAAGTCTTAAGCATTCCTAAAGGGAAGATAAGAAACCTTCAAAACCTATTTTAGCTTTTGAATAAGCAGTTTGTTTTAAACATACTTCCTATTACTGTACTTCCACTCATTGTATGCAGCCCTGATTAACTGGCAGAAGCCTAGAGATGTCATGATCGGTCTTCTTCCACACCAAAAGGGAAGAGGCCAGTGGGGAACAAAATCCGTTATACACTAAGACAGGCAACAGCCACTACAGCCCTTGTACCAAGTCATGTAATGAAGCATCAGCTCTTATTACCACTCAAGGAGCAATTTTGATGCATCCTGCGACTGCCAGTGTATTTCCAGCAGCCATTTATGACAGCCAGGCATTGCTAGGACACAATAATCTCAAGAATATTCCTCAAATACATAGTAAGAAAAGCAGAAAACAGAAGACACGTCAGACTTTGTAGAACAGGAAGAACTTCTAGAAGGAGGTTATCTCTTCCTATCAGATAATGCAGCTGCTAAGAGCTTTGCCAAGGTACCCAGCAGGATGGAAGGGACACCAGCATTCCCAATACAGAGACACTCTTCTTGACATGCTTTTCATGCCTGTATTAAGAAGCAAGATTCAGCCCACAGATCACAGGATTCAGGATGGTCAGGCACATGCCAGATTGACATGAAATTTCACACCACATACATACCATAGAACTTCAATAATTTTCTCTCAGGGTATGTGCAGGAAAAAATGTCTTATAAAGTCTGATCAGATGAAGTAAGTACCATGGATCATTAGGGTCTATGGTGAGAGATTTTTGCTTGTTAGTTTGAAGTAATGGCTTTCAAAGCCAAAGAACAAAGTCATGAGTGCACTATATAACTTAACTCTAGCAGAAATGTCAGCCTAAGAGTTTCATATTCCTGCCTCTTGCTCCCACTCTAACTGTCCCTTTGGCTGTGCAAACAAAACAACTTCTGCAGCAATTTTATAAACAATCAATAAGCCACACAGTCACTAAGCCATCAAAAAAAAGTCAGAAACAGTAAACAAATCCAACTTACACTGCAGCTCCACAAACTGCTGTGCTGGCACAGACAGGGGGCTGGCCTTGGTATGGGAACAAACATCCAATAATGGGTAGGGAGAACAGCAATTGCTACAAAAGGAAACAAATTTCTTATGTCGTAGTTTCATGTTCAATCTTTCCAGACAATGCTGATTTATCTTCTGAGACAACTCCTTATCAAACTACAAGCAAGAAAGAATACATTTTAATAAAATAAGAAACACAGGAAGCAGTTGATAGTCCACAATACTTGTAATTTTTTTAAAAAAGGAAGAATATGGAGTTCTAAAGCTGAATTTACCCACTGTGGGATGTGAGAAGCAGGGTTTATTATTAAAATATGACTCAGTGACCCAGGGGATAGTCTGTATAAGATATGTCATATATGCTTGGAAATTCAGAGCAGAAATACTAATCTCTATACTAACATTCACTGAGCTTGGTTCACATCCCTGTTGTGTAATTTCTAGTAGCACTGCCATTAAAAAATTAGTCATGTCCCTGGAACAGTCTGCAGCCTGTGAAGCCTGATTTACTACCTGTAATTAGAGCTTTGCTGGTGTTAGTCAAGATCTAACACCAGGCATTTGAAAAGGATCCTGGAATAGGAAGTTTTACTTGTAAAGATCTCCGGAATAAAAAGATCCACTTTGAATATTATATTAGAGAAAACAGCATCTGTAAAAACTGTAGTTACTTCAGAAAAAAGTCATTCTGAACAAGCCAGAGAATGTAGCAAAGGCTGGTCTGACTTTCAACAGCTCCTTTGAGAGTCTGGCATCTAACAGCCACTCCTGTCTCTGCTCCTGCCTTGAAAAAGATTCCAAAGTAGTCCTCCACAGATCAGAAGTCTGTTTCTTTCCTTGCCAAGCATTTCAATGAATGAAAAAGCAAAATATCTGGATTGGTTACATTTTTTTAAACAGAAGAAATGGGGAAATAGACCTAAGGGAGTCTGTCTGCTGCAGAAGGCAAGTCTGGGAATTGCAACATTTAAGTACGCAAAGAACAGTACAAGAGACAGAGGCAGAACATTGCAAACACAAAGATGGCACAAACATGTCAAAAATACACAGTTATTTGACAGGGGGGAAAACATCCTTATTCAAAATTATTTGTATCATGAAGGCAGATCATCTGATTACATACTACTAAAAATAAGACTTTATCAGTATGAAATTCAGCTGCCTGACCACCAAACATTCCAGTTTCTAAACAATACCTTCCACAAGCGCCATTAAATAGCTATTCAGTATAATAAACTCATTTTACAGCTGATTTAAGCACTTCATTACACCAACCAACTCCCTGAAAATCTTTTTCTTTTTCACTCAGCAAAACAGAAACTAAAACTCTCTCAAACTCTGTTCCTTGAGAACCACATATACAGCTGTCTTTCATACATACATGAAAGAATTTTTCAACTCAACAAGTCGATACCTTATTTTTCTCACACAAGAAGGTATACAGGTATCAACAGTGGGATTTAAGCAGTAAAGTATACCAGGGAAGGCAAAATTCAACAACAATTCTATGTTAAGAAAAAAGGACTACTACAACTACTGATGACTGAAAAGTTATGTTTAAATAACCCCTCTGCTGGAAAGAAGATCAAAGGAGTTGCATTGTTAGTACTGTTTTTGAAAGAGCGCACTTTTACCATTTTTAATTTTCTTCCACGTAAGATATATTCCGGCCATGTAAATACCATGGCTCCTAGGGACACAGTCCAATTTCTGGCTGGGCAGACCTTCTTATCTATTTGAAAAATATCAGTTCCTCTGAGACTTCCTTGGCCATCGCTGCAGACAGCACAAAACAAATAGAAGTGCTTCAGTTTGGTCCATTGAAAGTTTCCAGTGTTCTCGCATCCAAACTACGCTTGTTCTGTGGGTGCTCTAGGCAAGGACAGGAAGGAGGCAATCCTCAACAGGAACACGAGGTCTACTTTGGAAAACAAAGATCTAGTTGCCCACTGTTATGTTGTAGAAAGACAATTCACTGATAAGTATTGCAGGTTTTTTTATAAAGGATAGATAACATGTTCATGCTTTTAAGACCACACATTTCCATTCTCAGAAAGATTGATTACTAAAGCCACTGACCCTGAAATAGGATCCAACAGTCAAAGACAGAATATTTACATCTTATTAACAGGCATTAATACACTGCCACTTAAAGCTGAACCTTCCTCCTTAACTGATTTTTCTCAAATACCATGTTTTAAAGCCTAATGATTACTGGTACTATTGAGCTCAAACAGTAAGTTCAGATTGCTCCTAGTTAGCTGTCCTGGTTTCAGATGGGATAGAGTTAATTTCCCTCCCAGTAGCTGCTGAGTTTTGGATTTAGTAGGAGAAGAATGTTGATGACACTGATGCTTTTAGGTGTAGCTACGAAATCAAGGACTTTTTCCAGTTTCTCATATTCAGCTAATGAGCAGGTGTGCAGGAGCCAGAACGGAGCATAGCCAGACGGATAGCCAAGCTGGCCAATGGAAATATACCACACCATAGGTGTCCTGCTCAGTTTAGAAATGGGGGTTGGCCAAGGGGTGGGAATCTGCCTTTCTTATTTCCATGAGTTCGAATCCAATCTTGTCCGGAGTTTGAATTTTTTCAGAAGATTTGCAAAATTTGCAGTTTCTAGGTTCCACGATCGCTGCTCAGAGATTGGCTGTGAATTGGTCATCAGGAGGTTAGAAAAATTGTATTGTATATAGTTTGTTTTGCATATTCATTGTTATCATTGTTACTATCATTATTAGTAGTATTTTTCCTTTACTGTCTTGTAAGACTGTCTTTATCTCAGCCCCTGAGGTTCCCCTTGTCTGCTTCTCCTCCCCATTCCACTGGGGGGGGAAGGGAAGGGTTGAGCAATCGGCTGCCTAGGGCTTAGCTGACGGGTTAAACAATGAGGCAGAGGCAAAATGATGCCCATGACTGACTAAAAACACAAATGTAAACAGCTGCTTGAAACAAGCCCTACACATTTATACAAGTAGCGTGGGCTATTGGAGATACTTTTTGAATCCCTTTTACTTGCTCACATCTTGTTTAATTATAGACAACTGAAATAAATCTCTGTACCAATAATAGTCTCATTAACAAAGCATATGCTAAAAACATTCTCTCCTCTACCCTTCACATCCATTTGAAATTTGCTTGTTCATATATTTTGGGATAGGACACTCTCTCTCAACAAGAAGATGGCAAGCATGGAACATATAAGTAGAAATAAGAACAGGCAACAAAGGAGGAGCATAAAAGCATTGCTCAATGACAAGAATCAAGAAGAGAGTCAGGACGGGAATTAGGAAGACTCATGTTTTCCTGAACGAATATGACAATAAGAAAAAATTCTACAGGTATTATTAGTGCAAAAGGAAGTTCAGGAAAACAAGAGTCTTCTGGTGGATAGGTAAAGACAACCCAGTGACAGATGATACAGAAAAGACTGAAATACTCAATGCCTTTTTTGTCCTGTTCCATACAGGCAAAGCTTGCTCCCAGACAACTGCAGGTACCAGGTGGGTTTGGGAAAGAGTGGGGAAACCAGCAGTATGTTGTCTGGAAGCTGAGAAGCACAAGCTGGAAGAATGAGCTGTTAGGTAGACTGCAAATTAGTCAGACCATCTAGATCAAAAAAGTAATAATCAATGACTCCACATTCACTTAGCAGCTTGCAAAGACCAGAATACCAAAGGAGTCAATGCTGGGTTTAATTCTGGTTGGTTTGTTGTTTTTTGTTTTGTTTTTTCAATCAGCAACCTGAATGACGAGACAGCCTACATTCCAGCAAATCTGCGGATGGCATTAGAGAGAGTAACTGAATTGATGAATGTCAGAGATTCAACCCAGAGACCTCGAGAAACTTAAGGAGTGGGCAAAATTAGAAAGGTGCCCAGCAGATCAGGCAAGTTGCTGTTCCTTTCCGCTCAGCACTCAAGACACCACAACTGGAACAGTGGTGTTCAGTTTTGGATCCCCTAACTTAAGAGCAATGTTTAAAAATCAGAGAGGGTCCACAAGAAAGCACTATGATGGTCAAGGGCCCATGTCACATGCACAAAGAAGACAGATTGAGGGACCTGAGCTTATTCAGTATGGCAAAGAGCAAGGAACACTGTTCCTTAACAGCAACTTACAACTATCCAAAATGGAATTACAAATTTTTTGGTGCAATGGCAACAAAAATGTGGCTTGGCTGTTCAGATTGAACATAAAATCTCCAGAGGTTCCATTCAAACAACTTCTATGATTCCACAGGACAGCCCATTGTTCTACGAAATCTAGAGACAATGATGGCTCATTTTCTAAGGTAGGCAAGATTTTTGCCTCTACAAGTGTACACTGGTGTGTAAGTTAAGTGAAAGAATGCACCCATTGTTAAGGAACTCAGTCATCCTAGTTAAATATATTAACAAGACTTGAGCTCAGGAGACTGCAAAGAGATTTTTTTAAAAGCCGGGAAGCATTTTTGTTACTCTGCTCTTTTTAACAGTCATTATATGGTACTTTGTTAGACATCCAAGTCTGAGATCTGTAAGAAGCACGAGTATTTTGTGTTACAGCATGAACAAAATTCCACTGACACCCCTCTGTAACCATTGACCTGAAAATGACTTTCATATATGCAAAATCATGTTGTAGAAAAGAAGTAACTTCATTAACAAAACAGAAGAGGTACTCAGCACATTTAGACAGCCTTTTCCATAATTTATAGCAACCAAATGTTATTACTAACGTTTTTGAGAAGAATTTGCTTAAAGTCAAATCACAGAAGACTACTGTGTCAACTGGTCAGAGGGCTAACAATCAAGAGGTTTGAGCAAAAATTCAGTACTATCACATTCCTGGAGCAACAGACACACTCCTTGCCCTGAAAAGCTACTGAAAACAGCATGCAGTTCTACCTTCATTAACTCTAAGAAAGCTGAAGGAATCGAGCAACAGACATGTGCAACTGTCATCTGTTCTTTCTCACAGACAGTATTACACCTTTGTGTCTTGTCACCTTTAGACTGTTTTGATAATATTTCACATTATATACAAAGGCACTGCAAAATGCCCGCATATTTATAAATTTTTTTCCAAAAATTACCACTTCAAAAACTGAAAACATGCCAAAGGCATGCATCGCATTGTAAGAAAATGTTCTGCATTTCACATATGCACATTTCTCAAAACTGTCTTTTGATATCACCTCTCAGACTAACTGTAAAATTCTAAGCATAAGATGAGCAGAACAAGGGGCTGCGATTTTTAAATCAATGCCCTTCATCATCTGCAGAACACAGACCCTAAAATTATTCTCACAAAAAGCATTCACAAGTTACAGTGTCCAAATTCTCTTTCATGAAATACTAACGCATTTCTGATGCCAAGAAATCATAGGTGATTCTCTGACTGTCTATACTCTAGACCTGTTCCATGTATTAAAGATCTCCATGGCAGCACTACCCCACACTGGTACCAAAAAAACTTCAAAATAAACCCAAACCTTGAAAATAGACTACAGAGCAAAATGAACTCAATTTGTTCAGGCAGTCTCTTGCATAGAACTGCAAGCTGCAACTCTTCTTGAAAAACACCAGCTCCCTTTCATAAAACTACCCACACCCTGCCAAATTCATGATGGCAAATTTCTTACAGAGTAAGAACCACACTGACTTTGTTATCTCTGAAGGGAAAATCATACCTTGGCAAGTAATCTGAATTGATGGGATTATGGAGAGCGATATTCAAGTAAAAAATGCTGGAGTTTTTTTAGATAAAATTTTTATTTTGAAAATACTTAAACCTATTGCCTGTTGAATAACTGATATCTACCCTAAGAAATTTCTTCCCATGCCTAGAGACCAAATTGTAGTAGAATGATGTTTATATACAGCATGAGAGGCTTATATTGCCAAAATCTCATGGCCAAGACTGGAAGCAGGGGAATGGGCATCAAGAATAGTGCCAAGCCTTCTCTCCATCTATTACTAAACTGGCAAGAATTTCTACTACTTGATGAAAATAAAACTGAACTCTTCTACTTCCTTGCCAAAATTAGGGTGAAGTCTGTAGCAGAAGGCAGGAAGCCAGTGTTTACAAATGGCCAACATGCTGTGCAACCCTATTCTGGTTAAGATTTGCATTTTCCTACACAGTCCTATGAAAGAACGATGCTACAGATAGACTGTATTAGACAAGGTCTACCCTTGAGTTCTGAAGTGCACAGCAAAAACATATACAATAGTCCAGGTTATCATTATTTTACAGGCATTTCAGATCACATGAAACCTATAATGAGTCTGAGGTTGCTGAATACACGCTATGCACACACCAGCCCACAACACAGGTCTTGCATCAGATCCAACTGAGTCAAATCCCTTATCAGAATTTCACACCTAGGCTAGTTATGGCACAGAGTCTGTCTTCATGTCTAAAGGCAAAAGAACATGTGGGAGATGCAGGTGATACTTTGGATGTAAATCCATTGTCACACTCCATCCTCACACTGACTGTACTTTTTTTCCCCCACCCTTATTGAAAAGGGTTTCATGTTCAAATCAAATCTTTCATTTGTGAAATACAGTTCCCAGGTTCAATTTCTCCAGCTGCTCTTCAGCCAGGCATGCTTTCTGTTTGCTGCTCTTGATTTTTGACCCAGATATATGACTCTGGTTCTAAAAACACAAACATAGTTTTAGTTTGTAAAGGTTACTGAGTATAAATGCTATCAATATGCAACATAAACAAGTAGCACAGTGTAAGACAGCACAGTAACACTCTATGAGAAATTAGCACACTAGATAAATAAGACTAAAGAGTTTAAAAGTTCCTCATCTTAAAACAGTTCACTGCTGAAATATTTTCAGACCTTTATATAATTCTCAGTATCTTTTAAAACATCAACATAATCTTAGTATAAGTGATTTGCAGCTAAAGGTACATATCTGTATTTGTACTGAATTCAGAACACGCACATCTGCTATAATCTGAAACTAAAGTTTATTTACAGTTCAAGGTGCAAAGATGCTAGCTGTCAGCTCTGTAGGTCTTACAATGCAGACAGACTACCTGCACGCTCCGACCACTGACAGGTACACAGACAAACATGCGCTCTTGCTTTGTGCTCTGCCAACTATGTTTACTTTCTGCCTCACAACTTCGAGCACAATCCTATGAAGACTTACATATGCATTTCCCCTGAAAGCACCGACCTGTTTAATTGAAGTTAACGGGAAAATTCACAACACAATATTAAATATGTGCAAGTGCTAAGTCTTCACAAAGCTCTTCAACTCCTAAATTGAGAAACACTTAAGTAGCATTTTTCTAGTGTAAGTATAGTTATAACAGTATTTAAGAATCTTTACAACAAATTAAGACAGTGATAGTGCTTCCTGATTCTAAACATGACTTGCATTGCAATAGCAGTCGGTGGTCCCAAGTTAAGATTAGGATTTGTAAACTAAAAAAACAGACAAGACATAGACAGTTAAGCAAAAAGAGTTGTATTACATAAATAAGACCGAATAAAGAGTGTGATGTTTTGGATTCATATTAATTCCAATTTGGGGACAATAACAGTTGGTGTTTATTAAGAGATTCTTCTGCAAGGAGCTTAAAAAGCAGCATAATAACACTCACCACTCAATTCCTCCCAAGTCCTTACATTCTATTTCTGTCTTTGACTGGCACCGAGTATGTAGCCTGTTCTTATACAGAAGCACATCCAATGATTCAGACAATCCTAGGAAAGTGAACCACATCCAGAACTAAAGACAAACAGAGTCCAACTGTTTTTAACCTAATCTGCAAGAAAATTCCTTCCCCAATGATCCCCAATCAATAACCCTGAGCTTAAAACTAGGACTACCAGTAAGGCCACAGAGCTTTTGGAATCACCAAGAATAATGGGAAATTCTCAGCTTTAGTGGCAATCAATATCAAATGTCTGTTACAGAGTACAAAAATGTTTTTCAAGATCTCAAAAAGAAACCAGTAGAACCCCTAAGTATTTGTCATTTGCTGGGGTTTTTTTTTCATACTCTGGCAAATATAGGTCCTAATTTAAAAAAAAAAAAAAGTAGAAATATAAAAGGCACATGCTACCTTGATTCTCAAAATGGCAAGCAAAGTCTTTTGATACCTACTGTAAAAAATTACTTGATCACTACTACATACTATTACTCAAAAGACTAAAAGTACAAATCTTATCCGAGTATGGGTTAACTTTGAAGCCATTTTAATGATATGTATAATTAAAACTACTAAGTCTTAATTTCATTTATGCCTCCTCCTACTACTTGCAATATGAGAAGCAGTAAGTAGTACACAAGCTGTTTTGTATTCTCTTCTGTTAACCATGACAGCTTGCAGAGCAGATCCCAACATGATTGTGTTGGTAAATGCCTCTACAGAGAAGTCTGACAAATTATTCTTACACTTTTCTAATTATCAAGCAACTATTAAAAAGTGGAAGGACTTTGCTTCTTATTGCAGGACAGTGTAATTCCTTTAAGAGTCATCTGAAGCATTTTGAAAATGCATGTTTATTACATCCTCACTCATACAGAGGGATGTTTAAAAACCTTCCAGCAGACTGAACAGAAGCAACCTCAGGAAAAGCTGTTTCAACTCTTCCCCAATACACTAGTAGATATGCTGAAAACATAGCAGTCTTTGCTACAGCTTCTTAAGTGTGCTCAACGCAGAATTCATATCTCCTGGTCTGAAGTTGCTAGAATGACAAGTATTTCCTTAAAAAAATAACCAAACAACACTGTCTTTCACAGTTCTGTTACTTCACAGTTAGTGACATCTGCTAAAAACCTTCAATGTGAAATTCACATCACGTTTAAAAAAAAAAACAACAAACCAAGCAAGCCCCCACACACACTTTAGCACAGTAAGCTCCTCCATCCTCTCTGTACAGAGCATTAGTGCAAAGAGTACAACTTTTACACGATGGTTTTATTTTCATCAACTGCTCCTTTTATGTCTTCACCATCTACTGGCCCCGCCAACACTCTGCTAAGCTTTCTGCTCCCTGATATACACGAACAATGGTTATTATTAGATGTTATGCCTTTAGCAAGCTGATTCTCAACAGTGGTTTCGGGCTTGCCTTATTTAGTTCTGCATTTAACTTGACAGCACCTCTGATCTATTTTCCCCTTTTGTATTACATCTTCTTATTACTAATAACTTCCTTTCTCCTGAAGTTTCAGCATGTCAGCGTTTATTTTTTGGTCTTCTGATACTGTATCAAAACCTGGGTAAACAGCAGAGTACTTTGTAGTTCTTAGAAGTGGCTCATATGATGGCTACTTAGCAGTTCCATAGTGGGGGATACACAGGACCACTCCACACCTTCACAGCTTGGGTTCCACAGAACAGACATAAAGATACACAGGCTGAATGGAAGGTGCAAGGCACTGTAACAGTCTTCTGATTTAGATAAAACTGAGACTAATACACTGCGCCATTTGAAGTAGCTAGAGGTCAGCTAATTGAAGCCTTTTCATTTGCAGCATGTTCCAGTTCTGAGTCCGACACAATGACTTTAAACAGATTGCACAGCATCACAAACTGTTCAGCTGCTCTTTCTGACTTTCCTTTAGCTTGTTGCCTCAGTTTTATACACTCTCGCTCTGATTTTTTAGGTTTTTTCCACTTTTATGCACACTGAATTTGACTACACTGTGGTAAAAGTCACAGAGTACATCTGTAGTTAGCAGATCCTAAGTGAAAAGTTGTTTCTCCTCCTACAGTTTGTCAAACTACTTTTTCCTAGAAGCACTCACTATAGCATTTAGAATGTTGGTCTTTGCATTCTGCACCAATGCAATCTGAACTCAGAGTAATCCAATTTCCCTTTACAACCGCTTTTTCTACAGTTTTGCACCAACAGTAATTGCAGTGGGTAAGGAAGAGGATGTGAGTGGTACAGCATGTTATTGCTGAGGTTGGGTGAGGGAGAGAATAGGTTGGGTGAGGGAGAGAATAATGGATGTGAGTATGGGAGTGACTGTGAGATGGTATTACAACAAGGTAAGAAAGAAGAAAAGCAAGATAAAAGCCTGAAGTTGAGATAACTTGAGTAAAGTAGAAAATGTTATCATTCCTGTTTAATCTTACGAAACTTGTATAACACTTTTTAGAATACAGAGGGGTTTTTTACAACATCATCTACAGTGATTATGGCATTATGACTTCCATAATAAGCAGCTCTTTGACACCTGCCAGCTGCCATTCAGTCTTTATCTAATTTTTGGCCATCTAATTTTTGGCCATCTAATTTTTGGCCATGGACATTGTATGGCAAATAAATTTTAAGAGTGTCAGTTACAAAAATAAAACTACATGTTTGTCATAGTAACAAGAACAGTAAATTAAGAAAGTCAGACAAACCTTGAGTCACAATTTTGTCTTTAAGTTTTTAAAGTACAACATATTGGGAGGGAAAAAGTGCCAGTTCCACATTTAGGCAACTTCAGGAAAAGCTCGTTATTAACTATTTGTGCAAGGAGAGACAATAGCTGGAACACACAGAATAATCCTGTATTTCTTTACTAAATTTCCTTAAAACAAGAGTATGCAATCCCAGAGTATGGTTTACAACCCTTTACTGCAAAACCACAGATGAAACCTGACATTTAGTTTTGGAGAAAAAAAAAATTTGACTGCTTACTTTCAGCTGTCTTGCACTTGAGTGCCGAATTAAATTTTTCATAGGAACCTTTTTTAAAAAAAAAAAGTTAAATCTCACCACATGTGCAGAGAGCTGGTTGCCTCTTGCTTCCTGGTGCAATGTCTCTTCATTTACAACCCCTTTTCATTTCTCATTCTATATTGTTGAAATGCATTCAGAGTCTCAGTCACATATCTTTTGACAACATAGTGTCCTGCAACTCAGCATCCTGTTCCAAAAAACTCAGTGACAGAATGTGCCACAGAAATCAAGAGCTCAGCAGGACTGAAAGGGGCAAGTCATTACTATGGATAAAGAGAGCAAAACTATATCAAATATTGCATGCACACACACTCTGCACCAACTTACTGTACTTCAGAAGTAACTTTGAAACATTTTGTACTGGCCACTGTCAACAAGCAAGTTATAAAAAATATTTATATAGCTTGCACGATGTCCTAACAAGAAGCAACATGGAAAAGAAGACGCACAAAAAACACATATTTGAATAATCTATGTTTCCACACTCAGTTCTGTTCATTCACGAAACAGAATGTACATGAGTGGTGGAACTAATAAAGTGTCATTTCCAGGTATGTTTAGTGGAATTTACTGCTGCCTGAGGAGGAATGAACTCACACAGATGCATTTTCCTCGTGGACATTTCTTCTACCAAGCAAGATGTTTTATAGGTGCCCAAATTTTTCAATACTGCTATCCCTCTACCAAATTTGATTTAAATAACCAAAAAGCTCAAAAATAAGGTGACAGCTCCTGATTGCTTAAGACTCTTTGCCATAGGAAACACAAACTGAAAAGGGGAAGACATGCTGCTAAGCAGACACATAGCAATATTTTATTTTTTAAATACATGCATAAATATATATACATTTGAGGCCTCCTAATTGATCAAAACATTACTTTTTAAAACACCAGAAAATGAAGTGATGGTCATAAAAGTGTTAATATATATCAAACTATAAATACATCTAACTCTTTAACATAAAACTCTAATTCATAAATATTTGTGCAGTTTTATCAGAACAAAAGCTTTCAATGCAATACCACACAACAGAAACAACCTTTGTTGTAGAAGTTTCTGTATAATATACATACTGAAGGATTTTGTAACAACTTCCAGGTTAAACCTTACAGAAAAAAAAGAGTAAATACTATTTCAGGTTTCTTGAAAAATACCACTTGTGTGATATTTTCTAACTAAAGGTGATCAGTAAACATCAAATTAAGGGCAATAAAAGAACTACTGGATTTGACTAAAAGATTTCTGAAAATATATGTCTTGTTTGTGTTTCTATAAGAAGTTAAACTGACATGCAAGAAAGGTGAAAATAAAAATACTAAGTAACTAACCCTAATACCTATTACAACATGATATTACACTTTAAGGATTCCAGTCTGAGACAGTATGGTACTTCCATTTTCCCACTGAACACAGAGAAAGACAGCAAAAAATAAATATTCCCCGCCCCTGGATATTAGTTTTATTTTTCTAGTCTAAGTAGAGAAACATAAAATGTGTCACATGCATGTTAAACTATGCCAGGACTGCCTGATGAGATCACTTATATTACACACTTTACAAACAGCAGACTGGAAAACAGGAAATTTATCCTATTTGTGGAAACTGAACTAGCAAGTTGAAATGCATGCGCAAATTCCCTTCAAATGAAAAGTGACACGAGTCAGAAGCCAATACTCTCACATTACAAAACTGTAAATATAACAGCATTGACTTATCACCATTTGATATGAGTACAGAAATACGATGCTAGAAGATACTCATGTTCTTCACACAACTTAATGAGCTGGTATTTGCATTTTAACCCCTCAAGTGAGTCCAAACCCAGAAGATACCTACCATAAAAAAAAAAAAAAAAGCACACACTGATTTTTTTTGTCCCCTGTTATGCAATTATATTTTTTCAAACAAAAATATAATGGATTCAAAATACACTAGTACATGAGAAATTCTCAAAACGTAAGCCCAGGCAACTACCTTTGCAGTACATAACATGAACAAAGCCAAGTTTGGAAGCTGCATGACTGAAGTAAAAGAAACCCCAACCCCTCATGTAGGCTTATTCAGGAGCTGAATCAACCTAAAAAAGATACCGCTAATTCAACTTCAAATTTCTTAAGCTCACAAAATCTTGTGCTATATAACTTCTCTTTAAGTATACAGAATGTATACACAGGGCTTCATTGCACTGTGGGCTAATACCAAAAGAATACAAAGCAGAAAAGTCATATACAATTGCAATACCAACACCTCTTATATCATGAGCATTTGTTCCTCAATGTTTCAAACACATTCCAAGAACAAACATCCTTTTTTAATAAAGTTTAAAGAGTATCTGAAGTTCAGGAAACTTAGGCTTTATGTTAAGTGGAAGGAAGAGGAGCAGAAAAATACTTCCCTTCAAAGAACTGCATATAACCCATGAAAAACCTGGGAGTGGATACAGACAAAAGCAAATTTTTGTCCCCATCTGTCATTTCAGGAGGCTGTACAGAGCTATGCAAGTGGAAACCTCCTTCTGCGACACTCCACACCTCCACTACGGGCTCTGCAAGTACAGCTATGCCAGCCAGGCAACCGGGACACAGTTACTTGCTTTTTATCAACCCGCTTTCTCTCCGAAGAGAACAGATTCTTCCTTTATTACTTTACAGTAGAGAACTTAAAGTGATTATTATTAATTATAAAGAAAAACTTCCTAAAAAAACAAGCAGACTACAGAAAATGATGATAAATTACATTATAAAGACTGAATTCCCAGTATCCCAAGTCTCAAAGGCTAGAAATTAAGCAAAACATTTCATAAAAAATCCTTAACATAGCTATGGAGATATGTTAACTTATACAGGCCTGTTGTTGATTTATACTTTCTTTCTGACATATCAGCAAAGTAGCCTATACTGCAACCACAACACAGCTGATTTAACATTTCTGAATCAGCTGAGCAATTTCACAAAAATTAATTCAACCTTAAAAACATAACATTGCTCTGTGGGTCAAATTTCTGTAGGAAGTTTCTGTGTTTCTCAAAATCAGTTCTTTTCCTGTGTCAAGGGCTGGAAGACTCTGATGCTTCAGTGTAACAGCCTTTTAAACTTATCATAGCAAATTATTTAATCATGCAATTCTAGCTACACACATATTCATTGCGCTCATTCATTAACTACAGTGTCCTAATTTTGTAACAGAAGACTGCAGAGACCTAAAGATTTCTTAACTACACTTTGTTAATGTAAAAACAAGCAAGCTAGGTGAAGTCAACCCCTTCTGTGCTCTATTTCCCAAATTCTGATTATTCCCTCAGGCCACTCAAGAAATGGTGACACATTAACAGCACACTGGAGTTCGTTATATTCAAAGAACAGGAAGCTTGTAGGAAAGCAGTAGAAAGAAGGTAAAAATACTCTAGTCCACCAGAAAATGTTATGGCTCATGACTTAAAATATTTGGCTTAATACCAGGCTTTTCTTCTTGTATTAGTACTAATGTGTATTATGGTAGTCCACAGCTGTCCTGTTTTCTCAGTGCAATATAAAGCTGTAGCAAATGATTTTCTACACTCAAATAATTTACAGTGTATGTAGCTAAGCAGTTTATATCTTGAGTTAAAATCGGAACTAACAGGTTTATGAACACTGTACTCACCTTATTAAGGTCCAGTCACCAAACATTAATTGTACAGAGTATCTTCAAACACTTCCAGGCCCCTTCCATTCCAGGAAAACACAGAGTTGTCTGGGTCAGTTTTTGCAGCATACTGAAGAGTTCTCATCTCAAAACTTGCCCCTTATAATCGTTGTGTTTGAAATGAACTACATTTACTTGACAAACTGAAACCAGTGTTAAAATAGGAACCTTTAGCAAAGAGATCAGACGCTCTGTTATTCAGAAGATTTGATCATAAATTTCCAAAACACATGTTGCAATTTCTAACCGCCATTACAGTGTTAAACTTAAAATAATCTTTGAAAGTTCTGCCTAACAAAGTGGGGCACACATTTCTTTCAGGAAGTCTTTAGAATTTCTTCTGTTGTACGAATCTGTTATACGGACAGATGTATAGATAAATACAAAAACCACAAATTATGTTGTTTTCTCTTCTGCTAATTTTTTTTACTATACAGATTAAATAACTACTTTTCTATTAGTCCTCTTTCCATCTCCAGAACGTCATTACTTTGTAGACTTTCCTCATCCTACTCCAGTATTTTTGAGCACAAGATTAATTATAAGAAAGTGCTTCTGTCATTTCTTAAAATAGATTCTGAGTGGGAGCACATGCCATCATGATGCTGTAACTCATCAGGAAATTATGATGCAGTACCGTCTTATTTTAAAGGCACCTGCTAGCTAAGATATGATCAATGTCATATCAGCACTTCTTATGGTTTTTCAGGACTGTTTTCCTTATCAGACTACAAGAAACCCAGCAAACAATCAAGAAGAAACAAAAAAAACGTGACACCAATCACTGAGTATCTTCAATTTCAGTTTTTGCATAGAAGCCCCACTACCAAAAAAAATTAAGATACAAAATGATAACTGTGATAATAGTAAGTGTAACTAATTTTTAAAATGCAGTGAACTACAACAAGGATTTATTTATCCAGTAAAGCGAAAAACTGAGCTGAGGACAACAGCCTTCATGTTTTATTTCTTTATTCTTTTTTTAATCATATGGCATGTAAATAAGGGTTTGGGGAGGAAGGCCAGGGAGACCTCCTCCAGACTTTTTTCCCTCTTGTTACAATCTTCTTACAGCCTGCACAAATCATTTTTGTTATGGGATGATACAGAACAAGACTACATCAGAGAAACCATGGAAGCAAAACCTTCCTAAGTAAAACAGGCAGTTATTTTTTTTTTCTTTCCAAAAACATTTGTTATTATTTAATTTGAACAACTGAAAGGAAAGCCTGATTGTCCAGCAACTTCACGTCTTCAGGTGTGCTGATAAAGCTTCCAGGCTGGGTGATCCCAGAACTTCCTGAATGCTAAGATATTTTCATTTAAATGGCAACAAAAACCAGTGCTCCTGCTGTTGCAGTATTCAAATATGTCATAAACATTCTTGGTATCTTCTCCTCATCTGCATTGCTTCTGAATCCATGGAAGTGTATAATTAGTGCATTTTTGCATACAAGTAAAACTTAGGCCCTCAAGTCCTATACAAAGCAATCCAACAAATACCACGCTATTTCCCTAGAAATAGAGACAATATATGCATTTAAATTTTCTGGTGGGAACATTACAGAAGACTAAAGCTCCACCAAGACATACACTAAGAGACTCACATGCAAGATAACACAGAGGTTACACCTGAGGCAGCACACATGCACCCTGTGGAAGGACGGTGGTAGATGCCATGTAAGAGTACTGCAGGGTGCTGCTGCACAAGTGTCTGCAACTGCCTTGGGACTACCAACTGTTGTAGTTTAACCCAGCAGCTGGCAACTAAGCACTAGGAAGGCAGTCACTCACCCATCCCCTTCCCCCCCAGCGGGATGAGGAGGAGAAAGTAGGCAAAAAGGAAAACCGCTGGGTTGAGATAAAGACAGTTTAGTAAGGGCAAAAAAGGAACTGCTAATACTGATAACAATACTGATAATAATTAATATGCAAAACAAACTACATACAATACAAATTTTCTCACCACCTGTCAACCAATTTGCAAATCCCCAAGCAGAGACTGCAGAACCCCGAAATCCTGAAAAACTTCAAACTCCCAGACAAGAGAGGATTCGAACTCACGGAAACGAGAAGCACAGAGAGCCTCCTGCCCCCCAGCCAACCCCCATTCCTAAACTGAGCATGATGCCCAGGGTATGGAATATTTCTGTTGGCCAGCGTGGGCTAGCTGCCTGGCTACGCTCCCTCCCAGCTCCTGCACACTTGCCCATTAGCTGAATAGGGGGAGAATGGAAAAAGTCCTTGATTTCATAGCAACAACTAAAAGCATCAGTGTCATCAACATTCTTCTCCTGCTAAAACCAAAACACAGCAGCTACCGGGAGGGAAATTAACTCTGTCCCAGCCGAAACCAGGACACCAACCCAGAACTTTTCCTGCAGATCCATGCTGGATTACAGCAAGTACCACAAAGGCAAGGAACTTGGGTTTAATTCCCTGTTAGCTCACAGGGATTCAAACATACCTTTATTTACCAGAAGAGTGCTTTAATTAGAAAACTAAAAGGCTGAAAGGTGAAAAAGCTTCTTATCTGCTAAAGCTAGGGAACTACCCAGATAAGAATTAAAATACTATGGCATCCAGACAATCAGCAACAAGGACCACTCTGTAGCCTAATAGCTGGGGCACTCAACTGGGAGAGAAGACCTAGATTCTAGTCCCTGCTCCATGGACTATTTCTGTTTCATTACTTGGTCTATAACAGAAAAGAAAATGCAACAATTGTTCAAAACACAAAGATTTGAACCCTGTTCTCTTCCCTCCCACTGCATGGTCCAAATTGCTAATTTTAAGACACTGCAGCATCACTACATCTATGTCTCTTTTTGGATCTAGCCCATGAAGTGTTACAGAGACTTGTTTGATTGACTATTGATATCTCTCTTCAGAAATACAAGACTTCTTAGAATTTGGGCACCTCTTCAGCCATGAAGCTTTTTTAATTTCAGAAGTGTATGGCTAGGGATGTGGCTCTTAATAGCACTGCTCCACAGAGAGAATAAAGGCAATGCATTCCATTTTAAAGAATATTTAAAGCTTCTTCTACTTTTAATGCAGCAATCACTGGAGCAACCATAATATCCCCAAATGAGTATTTGCAGAACTGGATCAATGAATATTTGCCGCTCTCTGGAGCATACAAACTCTCGTAAATCTATCTCACAAGTCTAAAACAATGACTCAACACCTTCCTCTGCCCCCAACATCAATCATCACACTTTACATTAACGCAAACCTTCTTCCTCTGTCAAGTGCAGGGTTTTTTTGTTGTTGGTTTGGTTTGGTTTTTTTGCAACTTGCCTCTTATGGATCATGTACTATTTTTTCCCTCCGTCCAAAATAGATCCAAAAATCTTCAGTCCACCCTTAAGATACACAAGAAAGGTAATGCTCACATAGGTTGACCAATATGCTAAATTAACTGTGAAGTATTTGTTTATGCTTTTAGAACTCTTACATGCTTTTGAATACCACATTAAGTTAAAACTACTAATGGTGCTTTGCATCTTCAACTTCTCATCTCAAATTCCTATTCCCTGGAGCAAGAAGAGATGTAGTCAGAAGTAAAACCTCAGATGTACGAGGAAGGCAAGTACATCACTCCATGTATGTCATTTCCAGTGGATTAGCAGTGCCTCAGTAAATTAAGAGGTTTGCAAACCTTAATTATTAAAGAAATATTTAGTTATTATTCTTAGAATACTATTTTTGCTGCAAGTCTTTCCTTTCATTTAGCGACCAAACTTTAGGACTCATCCAGAAAGGTAAAACTTTGGTGACATTTGAACATAATATATATATTTATATATAATAAGATAAAATATATAATTTGCACAGACTTGTGAATTGATGCAGACCTATATTTACTACAGAATAGACAAACTATTTCTACAGAATTCTAGCTATACAGGTAACAAATTTTATACTAAAGTATTCTCTTAAAAAACTAAGGAACCAAAGAGAACGAGACCAAGGATGAAGCTGTGTCCATGTAATGCTTTCAAGAGGTCTGATCCTGGTTACTTAACGTGAAAAGGTTTAGTAAGAAACAATATTAAAGCACAGAAAAATCCTAAAATAACACTCACTTTCTTTCAACTCAGATAATCCAAAGTGAAATAAAATTATTATGTGTGTTCTAAGAGCATCTATCAACTGCTAAATTTTGTTTTTAAAAACGACCTGTAGGTGTTTCATGCATGGACTGTTCTATAAATATTTAATAAATGACATCTCTTTTAATACTCAAATTGACTGGCCTCTAAGAATCTCTAACTTACATATTACATTATAATAATTCTATACGTTACACTTTAATAACCAACAAGTGTGTTTTACTAGTAAGCCATACTTTAAAAGTCAGGCTGGACTAGCCAAAGCTAATGATGAGAGTGAATCCAAGCTAGTAAAAGAATCCAAGTTTATTTAAGAACCTCACTTACCAGTTTAGTACCAGTTCTTGTCTTCAGAGACTTGAAAAAGCATTTTTTAGCATGTAGCCTATCTGCATATAAGCTTCAAGACTTCCTTTTTATCTGAGAATTTGCAAAGTACTTACATAAAAGAAATCTGCAAAATGTATAAATAAAAAATAATGTACACTGGCAGAAAGAACTTCATATAGATTTACACAGTGAGAAATGCTATCACTCACAACCCAGTATCTAAAATTACATGCAATATAGAATAAATCACAGAACAGTGACAAGCCATGCAGCACTGTGAGCTTTAAACATCTTTAAACCACGTCCTTACTCAAATGATCTCATCTGGGCACCCAATAAAAGAATTTTCTTCAATTACATTCACATAATATGGTTAAAAAGCCAGTCTGTATCTTAAGATGCACCATCAACGTACAGTAATTGACATTAGATAGCTGTGTAACAGCCCAGAGGAACATTACAGATGTATTACATTGACTTAAATGGAACTAACACAGTTAAAATGTATACTTTTTTTCCACTATGAAGGAAACTCCTTGCAAGTATGGAAGCTGAACTTCCATTTCTGATTCCATTGAAGGGACAAGAAAATGAGATGAATCTCCAAAGGCTTCTAAACAGCTACAAAAAGCTAACATGTGAGAAGTAAAAATGCTATTCACAAATGATAGGGAAACTATTAGCCAACCAGCCTTTCCTCATCCTACAGGTTGTATATTAGAATCTATGGTAAAGCCATTCAGTGGAATGTTGCTTCCTTGCACTGATCTATAAAATGCTTGTATTCCTGAAGAGAGGGGGCAGATAGATTAGTTGAACAAGCTATAAAATATCTTATAGGCACTTTTTGTCTGGCAGAAGGCTCAAAGGCAAACTAGACTTCTGTAACCGCATGACTAACAGGTAGATAAAAAAATGTAGCAAAATACAGAGCCTAGTCTAACAAAATCTGCTTTCTACAAGGAGATCACTGGCTTGGTGGGTGAAGAGCAGTGGCTATTGTCTACCTTAACCTCAGTAAGGTGCACAAAATTTTTGTCTGTATCTCAACCCCAGAGTTTTCTCACTTTTGCCTTTCTGATTCTCTCCTTCATCCTCCTTGGAGGCAGTAGGCAGGCATCTGTGTGGGGACTTAGCTGCTGGACAGGGTAAACACACCACAATCACCTTCAGTGATTTCTTTCAATTACTGCCTTTGAACTGCATTAAAGCAGTACATACTCCAGATATATCACCTGGACAACCGACTACTTGAAAGTTCACTGGCTGCAAAATGAAAGAAACACAGGAGAAAAAAAGAAGTCTTTAAAGAATTAACATTAACACCATGGTCAAAAATTATAATGTTTACAAGCAGTTATATATGGAAAACACATTCTTCTCAGAGCTATACTGAGAAAGCAAAGATGGAGTGAGGAAAACAGAAGTATTTCACTGAGTTTCCTGCAAAGTCATTCAGGAGCGTGAGGCAAAGTGGAAGAGATGCCTTGTCATCTTTCAGATTTAAAAAAAAAGAGAGAGAGAAGAGAAAACAAAGGTAATTATGAATATTGACCTGATAATGAAATCCTAAGATTCCAGGAGACATCAACTCAAAGCACTTCCAAACAAAAAAGTTCCAAGAAAACAAGCACTTGACGTTTAGTAGAAATTCTGTAAGAAAACTCTCAATCTAGTTGCATTCAAATGGTTAACTTTTTCACCTAACACCAAAACTAATCTGAATAAGACATATGATATATTTGATCAATGAACTCTGTATCAAGGCATATACACCCAAAGGAAAAAAAATTTTTAAAAGTAAACAACAGTGCAAAGAAAGATTTCAGTATAACTTGTCACGTTACAGGCAACAAAAGACATTACAAACATAGGCCCAACAGAAGATTGCCTTTGTCATACAAGAACAAGACTTATACTAGAACAGAAATAACAGTAACTGAATTTTCAACACAAAAATAGCAGAAAAGCACTGAAAAGTCATTTCCAGTATTTAGCCAGAACAATTTAAACGAAATGCAAAGATGAAAAGTCAGACATGGAAGAAGATGACAGCAAAGGAATCAGTTGGTCTTACTGCTGTAGCTTCCATTGTTTTTAAAGAAGAGCTAAATTGGGTTTTTTTAATGCTTTTTTCTCGTGCAAGCATCAAGAAAGTGGTGTGCTCAAGCTTTTTGCTTAACAGTTCAGAGGCGAAGGGAAAGAGAAACTGCTGAAAATTTTGGAAGTACTTTCCCCCCCTTCCTTTTTCCAAAACTTTTCTTTTTTATATCGGTTGTAATAGCAGCCATAATTAAATTCTGAAACCTCACGAAATACCCAATAGTTCTACACAAGTTAATAAAGAAAAGTAATTAAAATAAAGGGAATCTGATGTTCTCATGAAAGAAGACATTAGTAACATAGGAGCAGATTCACAGATCAGCCAGACATCACCAGAAGTAGCACAATCACTTCAAAAATGAAGGAAGCCAATGATTCAGTATCCAAGAAAAAGGGAAATATCCCACAAACAAACAGCATATGCTTCTGTGAGGACAATTAAGCAAATGGAAGGCAATTGAGTTTTGAGCCACTGTATGTAGCCTCAGGTCACCGACTCTCAAACTGCAATCAGTGGACAACAGGTGGTGCACAAGGCTGCCAGATGTGATCGTATCCATTCAGTCTTTTCAAAAAGGGTGTAACTTCTGATTTTTGCAACTGAAGTTTGATAAAAGTGCACCGCAGTAATAACCCAAGTTTTGAGGGCCTGGCAACAGTATATTCCCTAAGAACATGGGGCACTAATTCTTTGGCCAAAGATGAGTTTTTCTCATGCGTTATTATCAAAAGAAAAAAATCCCACCTTCTTTCTACTAGCAGCAACTTGTTCCCATCTCTACTGTGTGGGCTCAAGCATTTACTCATAATAAACCAAGAGAAACTGATTGAAAACTAGCTTGGCAAAATACTATCATCTGGATCAGTTCACATTTCGTTCGTATAAATGGTGATAAATGAGAGCTCATAGACAGGATTACTTCTCTAGGTGGGATTAATTTCACCACTAATAAAATGGAGTAAAAGACAAATTTATCATACAGAATTGCTAAAAGATTCAATACTTGTCAACTTTTAATACAGCTCAGTGACACATTACAAGCATTTGGTATATTTTGTTTATTTTTTCCATTCTTGCTATAAAAAAGGGTCCCTAATTTTGCCCTTGTTAAGTGATGTGTTAAACTTTTCTAGTGAATGAGATACTTGAAGATACCTACAGAGGCATAATCGTTAAGCACACAATTTTTCCCTTTTCAGCTAGTCTACTTTCCATTAACAGCCTTTACGCCTCATTTGTATAACCTCAGTCTCCACATTCTTTGCTAGAAGCTACACTTTATGATATGGTTTTGATTTATATAAAGTGGCTATCAGTCTCCTCTACACTTTCTTTTTCTCCCACTTCCCATAAAATTCCATTTTTATTATTAATCTTTAACAACTTCTTCCAGAAGGAGTGGTTTTTAATGTTAGGATTGCTTTTTCAGTGACTACAGCATTTCAGTATTTTCTGCTATTTTAAAATTACACTTCCACTTCCACTGCAACTTACAAAACTCAGTTTAGCTCACCACCTTTACCTCCAAGCACTGCATCTGGATACCAAAACCATGGTCAATGCATAATTAGTAGCCCTGGAGACCACGGAAACAATACTGGACAAATGTATGGACCAGCAGGCTTCTGATTTTCAGTGAAATAAGGCCTTAAATAAATGCACATGGTTCACTGACCACAATTACATAACTAAACTATCTATTCTCCTTCTTCAACCCAATCCCTCCCCCTTTTTAAAGGAAATATCAAGAATCCCAAAGCCTGACTTACCCAGCTAGCTGATGCCTGTGACTGGTTGTTCCAGTTATCTCCATCACATGGATGACAGTCCACTCAAGAGAAAGGTAATGATTCTGTTCAGGTCAGCAAGAAGAAGGTATGCAGAACAAAAATGAAATTAGGAAATGATCTTGCATGCAGATGTTTTAAATAGTTGGTGTACAGACAGGTGTCCAACAAAATAAAATTAAGTCAATAGCGTATCAACTGCTGTTTAGTACGTATCAGATTAGCATCCTCAAAGTTAGCATATTAGCTCATTTGACGGGTAAAGATACGCTTAGAAAAACTATAGCGAGTGTAAGTAAGATGACAGATTGAATGGTGCAAAAGAAGTCCCTCAAACAGAAGGCAAATGAGATCTGGTAGAAAGGAGAAATTTGTCATATCCATTTTTTTAATTATTATTTGATTTATGATATATATACACATATAAACTTTTATTGTATAAATAATATGTATGTATTCTTAGTTCTGTCAGGCACACAATAAGTTACAAAAGCTAAATGTTAGAAGTTTTGACTATTAAAAATTAACACATTAACAAAAAGACCCTTTTTGCCTGTAAATGCATAACACAGTGTTCACCTTTTCCCAGATTTAACACTGCAGAATTTAATGTTCAGCTTTTCTAGTTATTTAATATATGCAAGTTACCAAATGTTCAGCTCTTCATTAAGCACTAATGCCTAGCATAGCCTTCATACTCAAATGAATCAAGGAAGCTTACATACAAAATTGGAAAATATATCTTGACTTATCCCCTCCTCAAAATCATTTCCTATAATGGGCAAATGCTTCTCTCCCTTCACTATGGTTTTTTTCTGCTTGTTTTTCAGTGAGGGCAGTGTCTTTGCTTGCCACTCAGGACAAACTAGCAAATACCACTGAGAGGATACCTGGCCTGACAAAGCAACACTTCCAAGAAAGGAGACAAAATTTAGCTAGATAAAGGAGTGTCAAGACTATCTTCTTAATTAATGCAAGCGAACTACACAAAACCAACACATGACTACATCTGTCTAAGCTGTGATCAGAATGAAGAAGTCCCATCTCCCACCCTTTTCTTTTTCACCCATGCAATCCAGCCCCCCCGTCACGCTGGCACTCCTGAGGTACTTCGCTGAGTTGGTTCAATTGGTTCAGGCTACAGAAAACTAATCTCACAAAAAGAAGAGTAGTTTTCCATTAGGTTAACCAGCTAAATTTGTTTTGCACAGAATGACAAACGGCAGGATAGAAGAGTAGTAAAGAAAGAACAGAGTCTAAAAAACGTGACAGGAGAGGTAAAAAATTACCAGCCCTGCTCACCATTCACCTGCTGGAGCTGAAGTCTGCAAAGCGCAGTGCAGAACGAGATCACACAGCTGGCGCAGCTGGAAAGGCTCCCTTTTCTCTGGCAAGTTAAGTTCCAGCTGTTTCAGTTCCCTGACTGCACAGCCACACAACAGGTTATGCCAGTGCAGCATGGGAGGGAACGAGCAGCAGTGATGACAGAACCGTGCCCAAAATTCCACGGGGCATAAGATTAAACCTGGACAGAGTCCTGTTGGGCTGTAAAGCAGTGACCAATTACAGCAGACTGCATGGTACAGCAGAAGAAAATAATCTCTGAATAACGCAGCTTGAGATGTAGTGAATGCAGGAAGAGAAAATCCCTGACAAAGTGTTCCATGTATTTTCCTAACAGACTAGTCAGTCAGACACAGGGAGGGCCTGTCCAAACTAAGTATTAGTGTAAACATGTTTTTTCTGACATTTCTTCATCTACAACTTTTTATAAAGATTTGTAATTGTGTAGCTTATTTTGGACGTTTTAAATACTTTCACTTAATACTGAATTTTACTTTAGGCTAGCTTAAACTAAGAGTCATTTCAAGGCCAGTTAATAAAAGGCATTTCTCACATCTCTTTAGGTACTTTCTCCAGAGTATCTAAAGATCCAAAGGAGATGCCCTCGCCCACATCACCCCCACAAAATGCACAGGAACCGTCCAAGAGCTGGTATTTTTCCCGACACTTTCCACCATCAGGGAAGTCTCATCAGCGCTACCCACTTGAAGACCCCTCTGGCACGCACAAGAATTGTAGGAGGTACACACAACCCTGTGGCGGCAAAAAGTCGCCACCAGTGTGTCTATATTAGAGTTTCTATTTGGTTCAAGAGTGTGGCTTTCCAGCTATATCCTGACGGTCCCCAATCACCATACTTTGGTTCACACTGCAGAGAAGGATCAAAGCACGAATGCTGAATTTTGGACAAGACTAAATGAGATGTGCTCCAAGGGTGCACTCAATGGACTTTAACCATTACTTACAGCTCACTCCATGGGTTTTGAGCTAGCATGAAACAAACACCATGAACAGTGTGGATATGGAGCCCCCAGTACTGAGTGGTTTGCTCTACAAATCTGCTTTTCTCAGGCTGCACGATTTTCTAACATAGACTTTACTTTAATTAAATGTAATCACAAAACGTAAGTTAACTTACTGGATTACAGTCAAAAGACTTATGTAGGTAGAGCAAAAAAGCAAATACTTTTTTTTAAAATTGTCTACTTGTCATTGCGGAATTGAGAGTGCATCTAATTATCCAAATATATAAATTTCTGTATCTGCCTGTTTTTTCCCGCAATGGCTGCAAGTCAGAATGTCAGCATCTAGGGGTTTAAGTTTAAATTTACGCTTTGAATTAATTATAATATGTATTTTGCTATTGCCTCAAATGCCTCCAGGCTGATGTTTTCACAATATCTTGAATATAGAAGAAGCTTTTGAATGTGCCCTAATTGTTAGATACCTTCTAGATGCTAATGAGATCTCAATCATTCATTTTAAAGTGGTTTTTGTCTGCATATTTTTCATATGCACAGCTGAATTTGCTTTCTAGAGTCTGAAGTACACGTAGAACATTTTTAGCAGGTGTTTGTTAGGTGCAGAAAAAGGATACTAGGAATAATCTGAATATGAAGACTTGCTAAAACTACTGGGGAGGATACCAGAAGCTGCTACTATTCTGGTAAGAAATACTGAAAATGATTACTATTTCACATCTAAAATCTCCCTTATGATTTGATGAGCCCTCACAGCATCTTACACATAACAATAACCAAATATAAGACATGCTATCAAGGAATTAAGAGATTTTTCTAATATTAAGGATAATCCATGATGTCCCAGTTTAATGCTATACAGAAATTTGCCTCAGATGCCTTTTCCAGAAAGATGTTCTGTTCATCAAAGCACTCAAAAAAGTCTACTTGAACCCTTCCCTAACAAAACAATGCTGAAATGACAACTAGTATTTTCACTAATTCTCTTTGATCAACTGCCAAGCCAAAGAGAAGAGTCAGGTACTGAAACCATTGTGCATAAACTGGAGCTACACCCTTTGGAAGAAAGAAATAGGAACAGGCAGGTGAGCACCCTTGAAGCTTAACCATCACGGGAAATTCTTCAGCAGTTGCTTTTTTCAGTAGTTGCTTTTAACATGAACTTTAAAGTTTCCATTTTGTTCTTCAATGCTTAGGAAAAAAGCCTGAGTCTCACTCAGATAAGAAGGTCCCACACACTGGAGACACTAATGATAGTTTTAATTCTTAACGCACTCGAGTTTAACTGGCAAGATCAGACCTTAAGTTTTTACAGCTTGCCTCCCTACTGTGGAACAGAGTGTGTTCCTAAAAAACAGATGTCAGAACAGCATTAGATTCTGGAGCAGTTTAAATATACCCAACTTGAACCATACACATCTTACCAACATGACCATTGCCAACTTCTTTAAGCTCTGTGCCTTGCTTTCTGTCCAAAGAATTACGCCATACAGGGCTACCCTGTAGTCACATTTACTTGAAAAAGTTGGAAGATTTCTCCCAAAAATCTCAACACCCTGTTAAATCTCCTGGCTTATTCTACATACTTCTTATTGGTTTCTTCTTTCTTTATTTTGCTAAATAAATGCCAGAACAAACATTTGCATGTCCAGAATGGTTTGGAATCCCTCACAATAGGAGGGAAGGAAATTCTGCCTGCAGACCTTTCAGTCTGTTCGATCAAAGTGATCATTACAAGAGCCTACTATCAAGTATATTTTACAATAACTAGAAGTACTTTTATTCAGATTTAGCTAAAACTAGAAGCTAGGGAGTTACACTTCACTGATCTACTATACACATCTATCCAGGCAAAGGAACACCATTAGAGTGACCATCTGAGAAGGAATTCTTTCAGGACATTGTAATGACAATGAGAAAAACCTGGAGATTACAACAACATTCCCCAAAAACCACTTCATATAGCATTTGTTCTAAAATATCCTCTAAATTTTATTAAAGTATGAAGTCAGACTGCAACAGCAATGCTGAAGATTTATCCAGAGGGAGTTACACACATATGAGCATCTGTTGCGACGTTTTCCCAGCATCTCTGGAGTTTTCTGAGTACTACCTACTGAAATACTTTGTCCCTGAATTACCTTTTACAGACATGTTTCACAACATTTTTCCTCAGTATGCTTAATTTACAGCTTATTTTTCCAAGGAAGTTGATTTTGAGAATTCTTGATTTGCTGTAGGCTTGTCTAATGCCTCCCTTTGAATCACAGAATGGAAGGGACCTCTGTGGGTCATCTAGTCCAACCCTCCTGCTGAAGCAGGGTCACCTACAGCAGCCTGCAAAGGACCTTGTCCAGGCGGGTCTTGAATATCTCCAGAGAAGGAGACTCCACCACCTCCCTGGGCAGCCTGTTCCAGTGCTCCGTCACCCTCAGAGGGAAGAAGTTCTTCCT
>Ga0065711_1028989_pt1 | contig 38149 bp, 20 predicted proteins | sample Hoacrofraction12_FD_59098 | JGI IMG/M metagenome (GOLD analysis project Ga0065711, IMG submission 59098) | Hoatzin crop microbial communities from Cojedes, Venezuela - Epithelial fraction 12 v2 (version 2) | ecosystem: Host-associated > Birds > Digestive system > Esophagus > Crop | place...
TTTTTTTTTTTTTTTTTTAGCTTATAGAAGATACATAATTCCTTTAAATAAAACTTCAGTTTCACTATGTGTGTTTGTCTTTATTGCTTTGGGAGTTAAACATTGCAGTTCCTTGGCAAAGAGAACAGACTATGGCAATTGTTCTTTTGATCTGAATGTGTATAAAGGGAGATAGTGTGATTTGGAAATGGGTTTGGTAGTGGTGCTTTGTGGTCTAGGGTTTGTTTAACCTCGAGATTTTTTAAATGATTGGTTTTTTTTAAACACTATGTTTAATATAAAGCCTGCTTTGGATTAGCAGCAAGGGAAAATTTCAAGAATGTGGCATGGTGCATTATCGAGACCTTGGTCACACAGGCATAGATCGCTTTGCAAATCAGAATAAAATACATGAACTTACAGGAGACTGCCATCCTGGGTGCATGTTTCTTCCTACTGGTGGTTCTATCATCTGTTCAGAGAAATAAATTGAGTGATTAACGTGAACAGTATGTTTTTGTACGATAGTTAATTGAATTGAGAATTGACTAAAGGTCAAATTAATAGAATGTAAGTGTGATGAGGTAGTAAGGAATTTTTAATTTTTGAATATACTGTACAAATACTAGCTTTGAAAATGACAGCTGCTTGAATTATAATTAGTGTCAAACCTCTCTGATGTCCCCATATAAAAATGGGGTCTGTACGAGACTGAGCGTAATACTTGTCCTGTAGAAGTCTTGTATACTTTTGTGACTTTAATACAACGTAACGACATAAATTTTTGTTGTGTTTTGTCCACTTGAAGCTTAACCTTGGAGACGATATCGTGAAAGTTGTAATCGATTGGAGCAAGCTTCAAAGCACATCAGCACTTCAGCCAACATTGCTCTTTAGTGCACTTCAGCAACATATTTTATGTTTGCAGGTAAATATTTCATTGGACACATTCAACTTGACAAAAGTGATCAACAACGGAATGTAGTTACATTATCTAAACTGTACAGTTTCAGTTGTTTTGATCATATATTGCTATGTCCAACAAAAAAGAGTGCAAAAGTATTGTATGCCTGGGATTCCACTGTGCTTCATAGGTGCTTACACTTACAGATTTTTCAGATTAGTGGTGGGAATAGCCACTGGAGGTGAGCAGGCTGAATAAATGCAGCCTCATTGATTTCTAGACTTGCATTGTAAATGTGATACATTTCCATCTATGGTGGGTTATAATTAAGCAATAAGACACGGCAGGTGTGTGTCATGCTATGATAATGATTCCATGCGTTGGGTGAGTTTTGAGGCTCATGGAGTGCTTTCAGTGGTTCAAGAAGTGGCATTATCCCAGCATGACACATCCTGGAGTGTCTTACTGCAATTAAATATATTTTCAGCGTAGCTTTTTTTTTTTTTTTTTAAAGAGTAATTTCTTTGACATTAATGTCTCATCTTGCCAAGTAGCCAGTCACCATTACTGTCATTTCTTTTAACTATTTGAAACTTTCCAACCCTGCCAAAAGTACATGTAATTTAGTTGCATGGCAGGGAGGGTGAGCAGTTTTTCATCTGGTAACCGAACAGTATTTTGACCTTGATAGTTCATCTGTAAAAGGTGGGGGTTTGAATACCTGTTTTTTGCTTCAGCTAGTCAATGAATTATTTCAAATGTGTAGTACTGAGAGGGTTAAAAAGGAAGTTCCCATATTTGCTTGTCTGTAGGTAAAAGAAAGACCCTTTATGTTTTCCAGGCATCCACCAAATCTTTGGTGTGATAAACAAAAAGAGAAAATATGCAAGATAAAAGGCAGTAAAAATTACATCCATCTGTAAGAACACTGCAAATAGGTGTTTGATTCCATTTCAGGAAATGTGACTGGTAAAAATCATGTTGTCTTAAAAAAAAAAAAAGTTATTTCTAGAGGAAAAATAAGCAGTGAAATTCAGCATGGAGGAAACTGGTAAAAATTAGAAAAGGGAGTGTGACATATATATGTACTGAGGTTTTGTTATTACATCTTGCATAAGAGTTATTGCAGTAGAATAATAAGCATTTATTTTTGCTGCTACAAATGCCAGTGCATTCTCTCATTTAATTTCATGACCTAAGTAGATAATCAACCGTGTCAAGAAAAGCATGTGTTCAGCATAACGCCTGTATATTTCATGTCTGTGTTCTCTCATTCGCTTGGGCAACTGCAGTTTCAAGTGGAGAATGTAGTGCCGTGGCGATAAAGTAAAGGCTTTACAGTGTGAAAGCATTGGCTTTCCTGTTAAGGAGGAAAAATACTAAGCCTTACTGTTCTGAGTAGGCATTTGAATGACATGTTAATTAAGTGGCATTGGTGCCAACGATTGAAGCTTTGATTTAGCTAGTAGCAGACAAGTAGCAGGCAGATTTTCGCAGAAATTTGGGAGTTTTTCTATACAAACCTCTAAAAGACAGAGGTCAGAAAGGCCAGAATGATGGTGTGCACGCTGTTTGGAACTATAGCGCTTTTTTTGATTATTTTATTACTGTGTTCCATTAGAGACAGATGTTGTAATTCCTAAATTATTTCAGTTGGTCAGTTTTAGAAATTGTAGTAGTACTTGGCTTTTTGGTTTTGGGATTTTTTGGCTTTTTTTTTTTAACCCTAACATACTTGTTTTCTTTGTTTAGCCTCTTTTAGAGAAACTCCAGTCGTTGATTAAAGAGGAAAATATAGGCCGTGTTGAACCTGCAGGTAAAACAGAAGGCCAGACTTGTGAAACAAATTTACATGTTTACAATGGTAACTGTCAGACTGAAGAAAAGTGTGCAAGTTACGACTTGGGAGATCTGAAGGATGCTCATATTAATTTTGATCCAGAGGTGGTCCAAATAAAAGCTGGAAAAGCAGAAGTAAGTGATTTATCTAAACTTTAAAAAAAGCAAAAGACCTTTCTAAATTTGAAATTTAAAGAATGAAATAGATATATACCATCATGTTTATTACCTGCAGATTGACAGGCGGATATCAGCCTTCATCGAGAGGAAACAAGCTGAGATCAATGAAAATAATGTCAGGGAATTTTGCAATGTTATTGATTGTAATCAAGGTAACTGGCTAGCCAGACTTTAATGTTCATAGCAATTTAAGTTGTTTTTATTTTCATTTTTTTACTTTTCAAAAGCACTATTCTGTGTTTAAAACAGAACTTATATTTTAAGAGTAACTTTGTTTTAAAGTTAAGAACTTGCATGTGCACTGCAGATGTTGTCAGATAGACCAAAAAAAGAAAATAGTCACTACATTACAATGTTTAATGCATCCTATACAGTAATAGCTATAATCTTTCTGTATTCTAGTTAAATTACAAAGGAGTATTTTTTGCAATCAATTTGAATTTGTAGCTACTCAGAATAACTTTTTCTTTTCAACATTACTCATGCTATTGGTGTTTTTAATGTACCAACTGGCACAATTGGCTGTAGCTATAACCAAACAATTATAAATCCAGCTGCTAGGCTGGATCTCATCAGCATGATCAGTAACTGTGTAACCAAATACGTCTTAAAAGTGAAGACGCTTTTATATACATAAGTAGTACGGAGACACTTTCTAAGTACCTACGAACCCAGATGTACATTGTCTTTGTGATGTACTTATGCTTTTAGAGATCAAAGCTTACTGTTCTGTGAGCTTTATAGGAAGAGAGTTTAACTCCTTCAATATCATTTGGAATGAGAAAGACATCTGAAGTCTAGTAGAATATACTAGGTAGTAAAATACTGATTCCTAAAATTGTTAATTACACACAGAAGAAATGTTGATAAGACCTTCCTTTGTATGTTCAGGCATGATAAAATATGTGTAAAGCTTTGGTGTATATGAACAGAGATTAAAATATAAACATTAGAATAAACTAAGATGGTCTGTACTGTAGGGTTGTATGGTTAAACAAATTAAAGAAGTCACAGGGATCAGAATAAATGCAGGAAGGTGAGAAAAGAATGCTGATGACTAAACTACACCAGTCTAAAAATAGGAGGAGAAACAGTTTAAAAAAAAAAAAAAACAAAACAGAAAACCAGAATAACAGTGGTAAGCAGGGAAAAGACTTCTGTACAAGTAGAAAGAAATAAGTTACAGAGAAATGCAGTGATAAGTAAGAACCAATTAAAATGTAAATTGGAAGAAATTTGGTCTTGATCCAATAAACTTTTATTTACACATGTGCATACATTTATATAAGTGACTTATCCAATTAAAAACCAGTAGGTCCATGCAAGTGTGTGAAACTAGTAATGAGCAAGTGTTTATAGAGTGAATTAAGTATTTTTAATGTTTTTATTCTATGAAAAATTTTAATTTGATTTCTTAAAAACCTCAAAGCTGATGGTGGTTAGAATATTTTAGAAATTGTAAATACATAATTAGGACCTCAATTTATATTATTATTATTTATTTAGAAAATAGCTGTGCCAGAACAGATGCAATTTTCACACCCTACCCTGGATTTAAAAGCCACATAAAGGGTAAGCAACTATTTTAATATCCGTTTATTAAGAGTGTCCAGATAGAACAGCACTAATGAATTTGTGACTTAAAAACTTTTTATAGAATGCTCCAAAAAGGCAAACTTAATGTATTGATTTTTGACTCTAGCGAGTACTTTTACATCATTGCTTGCTTCTCCAAGGTTTTCAATTCCATAACTGTTTCATTAAGCTGATGGTTATGCACCCAAGACCAAAACAATGTAGCCTATTTTCATTGTCTGAAAGAAAAGATGCAAAAGATAAAGCAGGACACAGAAGCTGAACAATTCTTAGTTTTTCTTCTGAGGTGAAGCCAGCAGACCAATTAAGGACTTGAGATTAAATGAAATTATATTCCATTTTTCGTTAGTCGGTGTAAGTATATTGAATTAGAAAATAGTTTTGGGACACAGTGGAAGTTCCAAGACATAGATTTATGGGAAGTGACAAGCTGGGGAGCAAGCTTACGACTGCACTAGCTTTTGGAGAGGAGCAAGGAGTGCAGAAGTGATTGTCCAACAGAGGTTATGTAGAAAAGAGTGCTTGTCCATCTACTGCTCTCTAGGCGTACACAAGTTACTCTGTGTTTAAAAACGAACAGAATCTCCAAAATGAGAGTGAAAGCAACCCTCTCTTCCATTTTTGAAAGTGGTAGTGTTCAATTATCCACTTGATACTGGTTCTAGAAACCAATTCATTACTCTGAATTCTAGAATTCAGAATGCTGTGAAGTGCAATAATATGTATAAGCATTGACAGGCCTGGTGAGCTAAGAGGGAGATGGGGAAGTGAGTTTGAGTTTAGAATCTTTCACTAAGAACCCCTTTCAGTAGTCACTTTTTAAAATTGAGTGCTAGTTTCTAACTTGGGTGGTAGCATATTACAGGAAAAAAGAAAAGTTTGCACTTACGTATTAGTAATACCCAAACAGTTGATAACTGAAACGTGAATAACACTTAGAAAGGAACTGGAAGTAAAACCAGCATTCTCAACCAATTGAGAAATTGAGGATTTAAAAAGAAGTGACCAAAATCTTCTGATGAAGACATGGTTCAGCAGGGGGAAAAAATAGACCCAGAGGCAGCTGAAGAGTTATTAAAGCTGTTAGCCAAATAACAAAAATCAGAAGAGAACTTCCTTGCTGAGACTTGTAGTGGTTCTGTTAGTTGTATACCTCCCCTCATCTTCATGTATTTATGATGCATCCTGTTGTGTTAGGTTTGGCCTCTTCTTTGCATTCACAACAGCTCACGTGTGCAATTGCTGACATAGATACCGGGTTTTCTGCTGTTTTTCAGCAGCTGACGACAAATTCTTGATACTGCCATTCTGCATGAATGTATGAGTAATTCTTTCACTTTGCATATGTACAGTCCTAGGTTTTTGTTTAGTTTAGTTACTCATGCAAAAATAGGAAAATACTTGTACTTGAACCTTTGATCTTAATGTATGTGGGACCCTTCACATCAGTGACTGGTGTGAAATTGGTTTAACACAGGTTTTCATAATTTAATATTTTGATTGGTTTAGTTAGATGTACGTTGTGTTTCATGTGCATGTATGTTAAATTTGTGTTCTCTTTACCTAGTTTCTAGGGTAGTAAATACATATGGACCTCAGACTAGATCTGAAGGAGCACATGGGTCCAGTCACAAAGCCAATGTACCTGTTCATGATTGTGGAAACCAAGCTGTTGAGGAGAGATTGCAAAACATTGAAGCACACTTACGGTTACAAACAGGTTTGTATCGTGTTTTAATTTTGATATCAGTGTGCCGGTTTGTACTGCAGTTATCATTACTGTAGTAAAACTGGGCAAGTCTATAAAAACTGTGACTGTAGAAAGCCACCAAAGGATTTAGTCACCCCACATACTACAATCTAATGTTTAGGTTCTTATGCCCAAAATGGAATCCAGATTTATGCCCAAATTAGGATGCTGAGTTAGTAAATCTGCAGTTGATGTGGCAAACGAGAAAGTGGCACTTCAGAATGGGATTTAAAACAATCTGGAATATTTGGAGGTAGGGGTTCTCCTTAGCCGGTGGAATCTTTCTGCCTTGACCCACTGAACAGGAAAAGCTGAGGTTAGGACTCAGTTCTGCTTCATAGGCACCTTGTGGGCTGGGGATAAGATGAACCCAAAAGACAGACTGAAGCCTTTTGCTGAAGGTGGATGACTCTTGAAATACAGTTAGGTGAGAAGCTTGTTTTCCAGAATGTGGGAAACTCATTGCCAGTACTTTCCTTTGGCCATGCAAACATGAGTCTACACCTTCCACTAAAATAAATGCCATAGCCATCAGGCTACTGACTTTTTAAAGTTGTTGCTTTCCTTGCCCCAGCCTCAGTTTTCTAGAATGTAAATCAGTGAGGCACTTATCAAGGAGGAATCCGTATTTTTCCTGAAAAATGTTTTCAAAACAGAACAGAAGCCCAGATCTTCACCTAATGTAGTGAATGTTCTACACATCACACTGCAGACACACACTGACTTTTTTTGTCTTCTGAGTACTGAATAGATGCCAATCTATTCTCTAAGAATATGGTGAACATTGACTAGATTACTAGATTGCTGTGAATGCATACTGGATCAAAGTCCTCTGGCAGCAAGGAGAGTAGAATACTCCTAGATACTGTTGAGGCAGCAGTCGGAGCTTGACACTTAGCTGTGTAACTGTCTCAAAAATAAGGTGGCTTTTGTGGAAACAGAATTTGCAAGTGGCTGGCCAGCATTAAGGTTACTACGTGTAGTAGCTTTGGAATTTATGCATATCAGGGATAATGAGTGGGGTAGCTAAGGATGGCCTTTGCTTCCAGGTTGTGTCTATAATAGGTCACGTAATTTTGTTTGAAGGAACAGGTCAGCTAAACTACAGTATAGGGGAAGAGGATGAAACTGTGCAATTCCAGCTCAACTCATATCCAAAGCAGTATTCCTGGGGAGGGTCTCAGGGTCATTTGTTACTTACCCCAGCAACTGTGCAAAAAGCATTCATCTGAGCAGGTAACCTGCCTCAGCTGTCTGCTTGCCAGTTTTTGTTTCTGATAATTGAAAGAGTTGTTCTTGACTCAACAGCTGTTTATCAGAACAGCTTCTACTAGTGCTAGTACTGCTCTTTTCCCTTTACATTAAGAGATGGCAATATGAAGAAGAGCAGGAGGTTAGCCGATTTAGTAAGTAGCTGCTGAGTGATGAGCAGAGAGCAGAATGGAAGGAGGGAGGCTACCTGAAAAATTGTCTGTCTGAAGTGAGGAAATAGATGAATGGAAAAAAACCCCATCAGTAGTTTGTGGAATAGAATTGTCTTACCTAACAGGCCTAGAAATAAATGGAAATAGGTGGCAAGAAGTAAAAGCTTGCTAAGGCTTTGGACAGGGCTCTGAGCAACCTGATCTAGTTGAAGATGTCCCTGCTCATTGCAGGGGTGTTGGACTAGATGACCTTTAAAGGTCCCTTCCAACCCAATCTATTCTGTGATTCTGCTGTTCAGAACCAGACTATCATTTTAATTAGGATAGCCAGTAGTTAGTTGTGATAAACAGTGATTTCAGTTTATAGAATACTATGTAGCATAAATAACATGCTTTCTAAGGCTGATCTTTTGATCAGTTCTATTCTTACATGGGGAAACACGCCCAAGGTGCTGTAGTATAGCTGCAAACAGCAAATGGGTTGAGGTGGGGTTTTTTGTTGCTGTTGTTTTTGTGGTGTTTGTGAGTTTTGTTGTGGTTTGCTGTTTGGATTTGGGGGGGTGGGGTGGTTGGCAGTTTTTTGTTTGTTTGTTTGTTTTCCAGAGCTCTGTTGCTCGATTCCACACACACATTTCCCACCCCTGCCTCTCCCCTCTATGGCCAGGCAAACACTGTTCCTTGTCAAATGCAACTCATAGCTGTCTTCTAACCTCCAATACTCAGTGGAGATAGTTCTAAGTAAAACCTGTCTTAGATACCAACGCTGAATTCACATGTGGTCTGCCATCCCATCTGCTCCCTCCTGATGCTGCTGTCAGTTTTGGAGTGGTAACATTTGGTATGTGACCAATGTATTGTAAGAGTGATCATTAGTTGTTCCAGGGACCTTGTCAGACATATTTCAACCACCTGCATAAAGTTGTCTCTTGCATTCACTGATTGCACTGGCTTATCAATCAGAATGGTACTAATGATACCCAGAATGATGTTAATTGCCCTTCCTTTTTATCATCCCATCTGTTCAGTTTGTTTCAGCTGCTGGTTGATAGCTGGACTTGAAGAATTCACCTGTAAAACTTGGAATCTTTAGTTTAAAAAGTCATTCAAGCGCTTTTGCTGATTTCTTTGTATTTGTACTGGTGTATTTAGGTGGTCCTGTACCAAGAGACATTTATCAGAGAATTAAGAAGCTTGAAGATAAAATCCTTGAGCTGGAAGGACTCTCTCCTGAATATTTTCAATCTGTAGTAAGAATTTCTCTCAACTTCTTTTAGCATGCCTAAATACATTTGGGACTTTTGTGCTTAAATCTTTGATATACAGACAAAAACCTAAAGAGTCAGAGGGCAGACAGCTCTGGCTTGGTGTAATGGTTATATTTCACGTGCACCATCTATGTAAGTTCATATTTCTACCTAATTTGTAATTTGAAAGAAATTAGTATTTGGGGTGAGGGGAATTGCAGCCACTCAAGCTTAACTAATATGTAAGAAATGTATTATACTTGTTGGATTCCCCCCCCTCCCTCCACCTTAAAATCTGAAGTGTTTCTTATGACAAGAAAATTGACTAAAGTTTTGAGCTTGATACAAATAACTAATGGCTTAAATCGGCTGAAATCCTTTGGGCTTCTGTACATGATCTGATTACTAAATATCAGCTATGTGAAATAACTTCCAATAGGATGAGAGAGTAACCTCTTTAAAAATTGTTTTGTGCGATTCTGTGACTTTGGTTTCTTTGTTGCTAGTCTTCAGGCAGCGTTCTGGTAAACCTTAGCCTTCATTCACCGAAGGAGGTTAGGACAAAGAGAGCATTAGTTGTTGTTACATGAGGCTTTGCTTGGCTGTAGAAATTTCATGTCTGTTACCTTGCTCTTCTTTCCCCACGCGACAGTAAGAATGTCTCTTTGACAGTTGATCATATTTTAATTTATATGTTCTCCCTTGAGACCAGCCAAAGAAGAGTCAGCCATTAAAAATCAATAGCCATATTATAAATTTTTTGTTTCATTTTTTTGTTTGTGTTGGAGACCAATGGAGTCCTTTATTTGTGAGGCTATTCCTTCAAGTTCTTGGAAACCAGAAGTTAAAACATATGCTTTACATAATCTGAAATTTCTGCAGAAAGTTCTTTAGGATCTTCTCTAGAATAGGGATCTGGGAAAAATTTGTGATGGTGGCAATAGTAGCGTTGTGCAGTAATTAGCATTCTTTTTGTCTAAAGTTTTGCATAAATATCGGTGTGGATACCAGAAAATTTTAGTGAGAAAAATACTGACAGTTTCAAAAGCTGGATATTGATCTTGGTTTTGTCTGAAGGAAGTTGATAGTTAAGTTGATAGTTGTTGGCTGCCAAGCATGGAGAAGCTTCAACAGCTTCTGACTGCTCTCCAGTATTATTTCTTGTGATCCAAAGTACACTTAATTATAAAAGAGATTTCTTTAATCCATGGAATAACAGTCAGTGTTCTTTCTGTACTTCAAAGACTCTTGTCAACATTGTTACTCAACATTGTTACAGAATTACTTGTCTGTCAGTGCAACATTAAGTCTGTTTTGATTATATCTTTTCTTTAGAGCTGTTCTGGCAAGAGGAGAAAGGTTCAACCTCCCCACGTAAGTGCTGTTAACTTTTGTTTACCTTAAGTTTAGAATGTTCTGAGTGAAAAGTAATCAGAAGTTCTACCAAGCAGATATCTAACTTCTCAGAAATAGCTGCATCAGTATTGGATAGCTTGCTTGCAAAGAAGAGAGGGGGAAGGAGAAAGAAAGTTAATGGGTGTCACAATGAAGTGAGTCTTCTAAGAGTCTGTACTAGGGTAGGTTGGTTAGTGTTTTCACCAGTTAGAAGGATAAATAAATTAATCTGTAAGGATGTTAATCAAGCTGGGCGTAACAAGCAATTTGTGAATTCCGATCAGCTTCCTAGTAATGTCTTCTGATTGTGTTTTGTGGCATGGTGGTTTTTCTTGATTATTTTTTTTTTTTTTAAGTTTTTTTTTAATTTGCTTTATTGGTTTATGAAAAGACAATAGAAGTAGAAAAGGCTGGCTTGGCAAAAGTGTTGCAGAAAGACCTGACATTATAGCATTATAGCAGATATTACCTTAAGTCAGTAAGACTTGCCATTTTCACAACACCATCATGTAAGGGAATGCATTAATCGCGTGACATACTTTTGAAAAAAGGATGATGACCTGTTCTTTGTGTAAGAAGAGATCAGAAGAAATTGTCATGTTAAGTGGGCATAGAGGAGATTGGTGTTGGGCAATAGGAGAAAACCCTTCAGTTGTGAAGCCAGGTTCTACAGGGTCTAGATAGTCTCGTCCAATGTTTTAACATCAGAAGATTTCTGGTTTTTTACGAACAGGCTAAACAAGCATCTAATGGAAATAGCGTGGATATCTATGTGTTGATCCATGATTAGGACTGTCAGTTTCTTCTGTTTACATTCTTTTTCTTTCAAGTTTAAATAGCCATAGACTAGATTCAGACAATTCTGCAAAAGCATTTCGATCATTTAGTGTGATATGCAGTGACCTCAAGTATCAAGTGCTAGGCCACTTCTCTAGCAGTTACAAGATGTAAATGATTCTGGTTTTTATTTTGTTCTTTTAGCAGAACTATTCATTGGCTGAACTTGATGAAAAGATCAATGCTATAAAACAGGCATTACTGAGGAAAACAAAAGAAAGTAAGTCCAAGGAGGCTGAGCGGCTTCTTCGATGAGGGGGGGGGGGAAAGAAAAGTCTTTTCAGAATCCTCATCACGCCTTACATATATGTAAACCGTAGACCTGAGTAGTGTTTGTCGGGGATGACTTTAGCAAAGAAAGCAAAGCATGCATAGAAGATCCTTTTGGATGATCTTGAAAGCTTTCTTTCAGAAGAACTCATTTAAAAACAGTCTTATTAATGAAATAGTTCCTTTAAAATGAAGAATGTTTCAGGAATAGCATTCTAGTAATCCATTCCCTTCTGTTATAAAGGAGGATTGCAGCATTGTTCGTGTGTGCATACAAAAGCTACATTTTACATGCAATTCTCGATCATTGAATATTAAAATGTCTTTTGAATACTTTTTGTGTAAGTAATCTGCATAGACTTGTGAAATAAATTTAAATACTTCTTCCTAAGTAAACTGTCTTGGGAAAAAAAATTACAGAAACCCTTGCAGTATGCATGCTTACCTGCATTTTTTTCCATATTTGTCACTGATTTCACAGCTGTTAGAAATGCAGCAAAATGCATTTCTGTTTGAAAGATGGTTATGGAAATCCTGTGTATGTAAATAGAGGCACCTGTTCTTCAATTCTTCAGTGTCCTGTAGGAATTCAAACTTCATACTTTGCTAACAAACTTCATATATTCTAAAGACTGCAGGGGGGGGGGTGAGGAGCATGTCAGCAGGCATCAGCTTCCTTTCCTTCTACGTGCATGCTTACATGATTCTGAAGCATGGATGCTGGGTGCGTAGTTTAAATTAATGTCAAACATTTTGCCACTCACTGAAGTGTGATTTTGTTTGTTTTGGTTTTTTTAAATAAACCATTTTCTATTTATACCAGTTGTTTTGTGTATTTGCTGTCTCTGTCTTTATTCCAGCTTAGAAGAAAAGCAGCTGTTACAGAGGGAGTATTTTACGTTAACTGCTCTGCTTACAGCAATCGTACTGTCGATGTCCCTGTATCAGTCTGTGACAGGTGTTATGGACAGTAGTGACTGGACACGGTCTTGCATTTTGAAGAATAGCAGGCATTTCCTGTGATTCTGTTTTTACCTAGACTAACATTTGTGTAGCAGCTGTACCTAGTGCTTCTCTGAAGGTGCCCCAGCAAAGGTTGGAGACAAAGTTGAGCTCTGGTCCTAGCTCCGGGAGAGAAGACAGTGTGACAGTTACTTGTTCAGATGCTTAGTGTCTACCCAGGAAGAGATTAACCCAAGCAGTTGTGAGTGCCTCAAATACAGCACTGGATATAAAGAGGTACTTTTGCAGTTGAAGACTGTGACCTGCCTGTGTGTAGGACCGTTACTCAGATTGTGTGCTACATATCAGTACAGTATCCTACAGAGACTTGCTTTCGTTGTGCGAAGTGTTGCTGCTGTTGAAAATCCTAACAGCTCATATTATGAGGGGTATTTTGGTGAAGCAGCACAGTAAGCTGCAACTTTTACCTCAAGTAGATAAACTTGTCTACAAAACTTTTTTTTTTTGTGCTGTGTCCCACGAGCCATAACTCAAATGAGTGTGATGTGGGTATAACGGTGCCTGGCGCCACACACTTCACACAGTAGTACTTGAGAAGTGGAAGGTAGCTGTTACAACTGGAAACAGGAAGGATGACCCCAGGGATTTAGCTTTTACAGAGCAGTAGCCTCTACTCACGTGCATTGTAATTCAAGTACTGGTGGGACATGCTGGCTAAGTCTACTGCATTTCCACTATGCAATTTTCTCTGTAAATTTCTGGAGTGAAGACCTAGAAGAAATTGACCTGTGGCAGATAGGTAGGTCTGAAAGATTTGTCTAATATTGAATTATTTGTCATTAGTTTACATTAAAACAAGTGTATGTGTATGTATATACAGAAAAAAAAACCCTTCAATCCTCATCTGGGGTCAGTTCTTAGAATAAATTGCAAACATTGCTGATTTCAGCAAGGGAGGCTGGTTACAAAAAGACTGCATTAGGAGTTTCAGAGTGGCTTTTTCTGTAGTGAATTGCCTGCTACTTGAAAGATCTTTTGCCATGGGATTCTCCTCCTCTTTCTCAAGATGGCAGCAACATAGCAGTTAAGGGTTGAAAGCATAATGAAGATGCATTATAGCCAGACAATAGCTAAGGAGACAACAGCAGAAGTACTCTGAATGGTAATTTATTACCACTATATACTTTATCAAATAAGTGCTACAGATACACTTGAGAAAAGTCAAGGTATTCATCTTGCTTTGTTATTAGACCTTTGCCATTCTTTGGTTTCAAGTTGTTGACTTCTTGTACGTTTAATGCCAATGTGCCTGTCCTGTAGAAATTAATTGGAAAGATACTCTCTGCTGTGAGTTGCACGTTAGAAGTAATTGCAGATTTCAGAGGGCTGCCAAGCTGTTGGAAGTTTCCCTTCCTCTGCTATATGACTTTTATGCATAGAGGGACCGGGGAAGAGGATGTTGTTCTGGTATTCAACACTACTAGTCTTATCAGTTTACCTTTGCTTGCCTTTTATCTCTCTGGGCTTTACCTTCTACAACTGACTTCCACTTTAAGGACTATTACTGCAGAAAGAGATGAGCTACCCCCTCTACCACACCTCCATAATAAAGGGGATGCAGTGTAGACCTCTCACGCTATCTATTTTCCAGAACTACCAATTATGCTGGTTTTTTCTCTGGACCTGAAACACGACAGTGCTTGCTGATAGGCAGAGCTGCAGCAGCTGAAGTCTGAGAGGTAACCAACCACAAAGGAAGCAAAAGCAGAGGAAGTGTTTACTATGTTGTTGGCATGTCTCAACACCTTGACCAAGACCTTTGTACTGATGTTGGGCTGATCTATATTCCGTTTTCTCCAGAAGGACACACCAAAGTGTTCTTGAGAACTTTGTATCTTTGTTAAACATCTTTTCCTTCTCTGCTTCCAGCTAGAGGTAGCAGTACAATGTAAGGCCGAGGGTACCTTCCCTCATACGTTTTCCTCTCAGGCTCCTCCTGGCATCCAGGAGCCTGTGTAACGAGAAGCACAGCTGTGGCTGGTGCTTAGTACAGCAACATTTCTCACTGGGCAAAAGGCCAGGTTTGAATCTGAACTGGACAAAGGAGTGGTTTAGATATGCAAGTTCACTCCAGAGAATTTACGAAATAGATAAAACTATACAGAAGCATTTTTGTAGGTTGCTTACGTGATCCAGTTCACCATTCTCCAGCATACATAACCCAGTCATGTTAAAGGTTTGCCTGTGAAAGGATGTTAGCACTTTTGTGGAAACACCTCTACTGCCTGCAGTTTGTCAGCAGCGTGGCGAGAACAGCAGCAAGCATTCTGCCTGGCTTTTGCTCCAGAGCTCTTTGATTTGCAAGCAATTTGGGAAAATTTGCTTCTGGTTTTGTTGTAGGATGGTACCTCAGTACATGAGCAAACACACTGCTGTAAAAATGGTAAATGTAGAGCAGATTCTTCATTGATTTAGCCTCACAAGCAAGTGTGCTGTTGATTAACAGTCTATCTCACCTTCAATGTGGACATCTGAGAGAAGGTCCCACCACCGCTACCCACCCCTGCTCCCCCAGACAGCAGTGGAAATCCTGTTGGCGTCAGTTGTGCATGAATGCCACAGCTGGATTCTGGGGTTTGGTACTGGAGTCACACAAGAGTGAGAAAAGCAATTCTCTTCAGACAATGTGAACCCCTTATCTACTTGTTGGTAGATAAAAAACATGGATTTGGGTTACACAATGGTAATTTGGTGTGCAAAGTTTCCCTGTTAAGGGGTTCTTGCACTGAACATAACTGCAACCCGCTGCAGGATGATGTATCACAAGGTTCAGATGAAATTCTGTGAACCTTCCCGCACGTGTCCAATCTATATTAAAATTGCAGGAAATTAGGAATGACATTCCTTAATTAACTTACCGGAACAGGTTTAACATTGTTGAACAGCTATTCCACATTACCAACACCAACAAGCTTATTCTGCTGGAAACTGGCCGGAAAAAAGAGAATGACCACGGTATGTGCTGCTGAAGAGAGATTGCAAAGCATTCCAGGCTACCAAGGCTCTTACTTGAGGTGCACCTCTTCTGCCCTGATGTTTTCAAGATGCATGCTTTGAAGGAAATGCTTAAAATCTCTGTAACCAACCAAGAACTGAAAGCATAGCTTGGTTTCCACTGCAAGAAGCCAAGGCAGACTTGCATCCCAGCTGCAACACATAAATTTCCACAGATGAAATGAGACGTTCTGTCTCCATATTTATGCTTACCTGAAAGCTGATCTAGAAATCTTTCCAGGTTTTGCCAGAGTCTAACAGCCCATGTTTCACCCTTCACCTCCGTTATTCAGGGCTTCTGGTTACAAGATTAAAAAAAAGATAATTGTACAGCACTGTAGATTTGGCATGAATTATTTGAGGAAGTTGTCTAAGAGCATCACTTTTAAGCCAAGAACATGCGTCTCCCTTGGCAATGCTTCATATTGCTGTTTTGCACCTTGCGTGAGAGATGAGTAAAACATTGGAGCTCGTGTTACTCTGCAGTTCTGCAATGTGTGCATGATCAGTTTCTTTGCTTCAGGCTCCCCTGAGTAGGGAGCGATTCATCTCTAGGAGGCTAATTTCTTACAGTTGAGTGCAGGATTTTAATAAATAAACCCAAAACTGAAGTGCCCTTTTGAACAGCCCTCATATCAGCAGGTAATATCAGTAATTTAGGAAACTCAAACCATTCACTATTCTACCCAATGTATTGTGATCAGTGCTGGATTTTTTATTTATTTTTTTTAAATATACCATAAGTTATCTCTTTTGTTCTAATTAAGAATTTACAACACCACTGGGAATTTTTAACCCCGGAATGCCAAAAATACATTATTTGAAGGAGAAGTAGTCAAAATACTGAATGAAAATAGATTTTTGATTGATGAGTTAAAAGTCATTTGCACCAGTGAGAACAAACAAAACATTTTCTATAGTAACAGATGCTGAACCATTCTCTGCTGAATGAAAACATGGAGAGGGGGCTTTGAAGAGGGAAAAAAAAAGTCTCCAGAAAGATTCCCTTACAGATACCATTTCCCTTCCTCCATAAAAGCAAGTGCTTCCCCTAACTCTTTCTGCTGAAGACTTGCTGAGTACTTCAGGCTTCTGTAGCCATAGGAATCTCTCTACCCTGATTTCAGCTGTCCTATAACATGAACCTGTATAATCCTCTCACAATTGCTTGCTACCTCAAAGCATGGCAGAAAGTGGATGAAAACGATGCGCGGCCCTGCGGGTTGCTGAGGATCCAGGCAACCTGTCCAGGAGCATTGAGCTACACACTGCCTTTGCTGCAGCACTGCTCTAGCCCAGGTAACGTCTTCTTGGGGGGTAGGAATAGGATTTGCTCTCCTGGCAACTAATCTATCCCACCCAAGAGCAGTGAGACCCAACTCAAGTGGTCTCCAGCAGATGAGTTTTCTTGTCATTGCTTCCCAGAATATGTGGATTTGATTTCTTCTGACTTCAAGGGCTACCTGATAGAGAGAGGTGGGAGTATGTACTGTAGAAAGAGTAATGATAGAGAAAGAAGAAAAAAGAAAAAACACATTTAAACTACTGTCTCTGTAGATCTTCTAATGAAACTGCCTTGTCATGGACAAAACACTTAGAAGTAACAATGAAAAGAATAGGCATTGTTTGAAGCTATTATTTAGAAATCATCTAAATTTTTAAAGGTTAATTAGTGTAATTTACCCATCTTGGTTATTAAAAGGGTTATACATGAACAATAAATGTAAGAGTTCAATCCATTTTATTTCCACAGTTGATTCATTCACATCTGTTTAGCTTTTTATGACCATCTAATTGATTTGTAGAATTCTGTCCAGTACAGATGGGCTACTGTTCATGACTACTTTCATGCCATTTATATTACTGTTGCTCTGATTTTTATTCAAGGCCAAACAGAGGGGAATATAAGAGTGTGATGTTCACCTAAACATAACAATGACATGAAATTTCTATTTCGCTCTGAGACAAGAATAGATTTGTGGAGACAATCCACTATGAATACAAATAAGTTGTTTATACATAAATATAATAAGAGTTCTTAATTATGACCTATTTTACCGGTTCTACAATATGCTCTGTTATTATGAATTTTTATAGCAACAGCCAGGCTAAATCAATTGTCACAACTTATTTGGCTCAAAACTAGAATTATTCCCCTACTGACAATTTTGAGAGCATAAAAGCTATGCCTCTGTAGCCTGTCCTGTGATAGTTCTAGTAAGTCTATACATAGTCGCTCATACAGCTGTACATGCGTATGCTGCATTGTTTTATACACAGTTTATACACACAGAATTTCGCATTTGTGGAGACTCTCCTGCTTCCCTTCAAGTTGTCAAAACGAACAGAAGCTAGCTAGGTGTTTTCCACCAAAGAGTCTCCTCGCATGCTGTGAAGCATGAACAAGTCTTCCCCAAGCAGTGGCCTGTAAAGCTAGCTCTTGCTCTGTTTCGTTTCTGAGTCTTTTGGGCGTATGAGGAGTAGGTTGAATAAGCTGCGCTGTACTTGTCTTTAGACAGAAGAATGGCTATCAATGCCAGACCTTGAATCATTGAAATCATTCAAAGAATGCAGAAAGTGCCCTTAATTACCCAGCAGTCCCACCTCTGGGATGAGTAGTCGGAGCTGCATGTATGGAACCTGTATGTCAAGCAAGGTTCCATACACGCAGCACACCACTAAGCAAGATGTAGTGCAGTAACGAGAGGTAAACTTTCATGCCAGTAATTTTGTACACATCACACAGTAGATGTCTACTTAAGCACGCCAGTCGCTTTGCTTGATCACCACACAGGCAATTCATTTTGTGATCAGCCACAACAGCCACCACTAATAAATCTGAAGAAAACTAGCACGGAGTTTTACTAACCAGATGCTTCTCTGGCCAAGAGGGTGTGTAGTGTCAACAAGCTCAAATCCTGAGCTACAGCCTTTGCACAAAACTAGTGAAGGAAAGAAAATGTATGGATTCTTGCCTTCACATATGCATCAATTTTTCAGAATTTGATGTCACCCAATAATAGCATCATAAAATGGGGGAGGAGGGCAGAAAGAGCCTTCTGTTTAAAACAGACTAAACGACTGTTGCAGGAAGGCAGCCTGTTCAGATGACACAGCTAAGCAGATTTTACTGCCTGTAACTTCAGTTACAGGGTGCAACAAGAAGTGTCATGCTTGCTGGAGTTGTCTACCACAGCTAACACGAGACAGCCAACTACAGGAATTCCTCAGTGCAGCTGACATGTTGCAATAGCTTATGACAAAAACATTTCTTACATTGTGGGGATGAGAGATGCTTCTTTAGTGTGAACAGCTCACAATTCTTCATTATTATGTGTCTCAAACAGCAAAGGAGGAAAACCACTGCAAAATGAAGATATTTTGGAGTATTTAAAAATCAGTATGGTAAAAGTTGCTGATGCTCATTGCTTCTTGCCCATGGAGAAACAGTACTCATACACCCTCCAGCACAGGTTGAAGGAAGCATCAGTTCAAAACCCACACTTAAAGGGAGCGTTTCATCTCTGCTTTGGTTTTACAACAGTAACACATCAAACAACAAACTATTCTGGCCTGTGAATTCCACTGTAATACAATACGATAACATTTGTGTATCTGGACTTGTCTTTTAGCTTTGCCAAAGAGTGCCTCTAATGCAATTACAAGGCAAGTGAGCAGTGAAGAATGAGAAAAATAGGTACAGCAAAGGTGAAAAGCTATTTCAAATGCAATTTGAAACAAGACAGAGCCAACAAGAGACAAAATAAGGTTGTTCCAGGTGGTGGAGCTGCAGGAGAGAAGACACTTACCCAGTACAGATAGCTGTGAAGGCAGAGAAGAGACCAGGGTGATAGAAGATGGGCCAAAGGAAAGTGTCAGAGATTGACCTTGCAGGATGTGACAGAGAAGGGTTGTTAGCACAGATGAGATGAAAACAAAGAAAAAAGCAGTTTGACAGGAGAGGAAGGAACCAATTCTGGTTATGTGACTCCGAAAGGCTGCTGCTGCTGAAGGTTACGTAGACACCAAGAAGTCTAAAGGGTATCAGGTCAGTAACTGCATAGAGGAGAGCTGTTTCCATGCAGAAGAAAACCAGACTATTAATCCCTCAGAACACCTCAGTGCAAAAGGTGTTTCTGACTCCTGGCGACAGAGCCCCGTGATTCTGCCTGCAATAGCTACAGGCTTCAGGAACTGGTTTTCTCTCAGTTAATATCAATGTTGTGCCTTATAACCAGGGTTCAGGGCTCTTGGAGGATTATCTAAGGAAGGAATTTGCTTCACAGTCTAGTTTTTAGGGAGACTGTTATGATAATTTTTGTAACTCCACAAATCTTATGAATTACAAAATATTTGCTATATCCTTTCAATTCAATTTGTCAGTCACCCAGAGACTGCTGTGTGACAAGAGTGAATTTGCCTGCTTGCCTTCTGCTGAGGGAACAGATTTACTACAGCAAGAGTTAGAAAAACAGGTGTACCAGGTACTAATCACCAAAAACATAGCATACCTTCCTGGCAAGGAAGAAACTCTACTGTCCTTCCACAGTCCAACACTCCTCACCATATCCCAGCATGTTCCCTATGACTCCAGCTGCTCTGTATTTATTTCAGCCTCTCCCATTTTTGACAATGAAGCTATGCAATCGCTGCTACCTTTCCCACCTGCTCTCCCTTGCTCAGGTTACTGCCATGCTTTTGGTGACCTTCTCATCATTCACTGCTTGGAACAGGTGAAAAAGCCCACTGGGAGAAGGGAATTCCTTGGACTGCTGCCAGCGGGTCTGTAGAAGGGTGACACGCAGGTCTCTGTTTTACAGCAAGGCACCCTGGTTTCATGTGGAGTTCTGCAGTTGACCAGAAGTCAGAAAAGGCATGAAATACAAGGGAGTAGAAACACTGAAAAAGAAATAATTCAATTAGACTAAATACCAACTTCTGTGTTCTGGGGGAAAGGATGTTCTCATGGTTACAGTTCTCTGCTGAGATTTAGCAGGGACTGGTCCCGTGCCTGCCACATCCACGAGTTAATGGCGAAGCTCTGTGCAAATCATTTGATCTTTCCATGCCTTATCCATCAGTTGCCTGTAGGTAAATGGGGATCATAAAGACTGGCTGTCTTACAAGGTTGCTGTCATGATACATCAGGGAATGTTCAGGATGTGTTTGGGTCCTGCACTTAAAATTGTGCTGTCACATGTTGTATCTGGGACAAGAATAAGCAGACTTTCTAACAGGATCTTGTTTTAATAATGCTACAGAGTAAAGATGCCTGAACTATACTGTATTCCGCTGCTGCAAGACTTCAGGCAAACTGCTCCTGCAGCTGAATCTGAACAAACACAGCTTTACAGCTGCTGAAGCTGAAGAAGTTCAAGCAGAGCTACGCTGCAGGCAGTTTCACCATGAAATGTCCTCACGAGCTCCTTCCACCGTCAGCGCACTTTCACCAGGCTCTGCCTTCCTCCGTGGGTCCCTGCCCAGTGCAGCTTCCTCGTCCCCCTTGGCCCCGCTGCCGGGCCAGCCCCAGCGCTTGGCATCACCGCCTGCTCCCTACCCTTCATCCAGGTGCATCGGAAAGCAGGAGCAAGACTTCAAATGGGAAACCCGTCCAAGCAGCGTAACAAAACTTTTGCTCTTTGAACCTCTCTGTATGGCTGCTTGAGAGTTTGTAGGTTTTTTTTCCTCCAGAAGAATCAGCAAAAACAAATTTTAAAAACCTCATTGCCTTAGGAAGACATAATTTCTGAAAGTATTTCTTTAGTGAGAAATGAATTACTATCCAGTCACAAACCCACTAGTTTTACCATTCTCTCATCTTAATATTTAAATGTCTCAAAGAAAAAAAAAAGAAACCCAAAACCATATATATATGCTGTTTATATCAGTGTTTATTTCACTGAAATAATGTTTTCAAATTGAAAGGAATGAGAGGGTGTAGGAAATATTGAAAAGTCATGAATCAATTTCAATCAATTTTAATTCTAGTATAAGAGGAAGTAATGCCACTTGTCGAAAACAAAGCAATCATTTCTGACAGCTAAATTTGCAAGAGACTTATTGCTGTCTGGAGAGAGGTAAAGCTGGATGCTTCCCTGCTTCCACCTCTGCATTAATTGACTTTCAGTACTGTTTGATTTATTCCAGTGAAGTTTCTCTGTGTCCTGTGACTCCAGCTTTTCTTCCCTTACGTCAGCACTGCCACAGAAACAGAATGATTTTTTTTCCCCAGAGTTTTAATTTGAAACTTAGACTTCAGCTTGCAAAAATGTATGCAGGTGTTTTGTGTAAGTGCTTTTCTTTGTGAAAGATGTCTTGATATAACACTTCTGTGTCATTGTACCCTTTTATTACAAGCTGACTTTTCTGTCCTGTGTGTACTTTGTGGTTGAAGTAAGCCAAAATCCTCTAACAGCATGTGCTCATTGATTAGTACCCAGTAATCATTTTGGCTGGTGGTTGCCTAAACATTTTACTAACTGATTCCTCCTGATATCTATGAGAGTTATGGATCTTACATTCATATATTAAAAAGTTGAACAATTTTACTTTTGCTGCTACAAGAAAAAAGGCAGGAGCCTCCTCCTTTGGAGGAACACCACGAGGACTCACAGCCCTCCGTGAAGGTTTGCAAGGGAAACATCGCAGTGGGTTCAGGAGCCTGGAAGGGGAGACACGCAGTGAAGGAGTTTGCCCAAGTATCTTCAGGGTCTCAACTGCAGGTCTTGGCTTTTGCCCTTTCGTCCATTTGTAAACTGGTTCCTCCACATACAATGGGCTCAGGTAAACCATGGAACAAACATTGGGATAGGAAGCACCACTGAACATTGGCTTCACTGAATCACCTATTTAACACAGTTTTTTCGTTACTGATTTCAAGTTTTTGAACTGAAGAGAAGTTCACTGCTCAGCACAGCTGCTACCTTACTAACATGGGCAAGACTAAGACTATGTCTGTACCTGAAGGTTGTTTTCTTCTAGACCGTGCTGTTGCCTTTGGCAGCAGTAAGACTTGAGGGACACGTGTTTCCTTGTGCAGGAATTGTTACCAGCAGTGATCAAATATCTCTTTTACAGTTATAAGCAATTCTGAACACAGATGTTTTGAAATTAAAATGCATTGATCTTTTATTGATATCTACAACATATCTCTTCATAAGACAGTTTGAAGCAAGCCAGGTTTTCTACCAAAAATTGAATGCTGAAAGTAAGAGGTTAACAGGGTTTAATTTCAATCTAACAGGTTAATGAGGGTCTAGTTTCAAACCCTCATCCCGCACACCAGGACTGCCTACAAACATGGGTCTCATTCACACCCCGGCAGGCATCAGGAGCCCTGGACTTGCATGAAAGTTGGAAAATCCCCAAAGTAATAACAGTGGGAGAGCCTGGAAGTTTTGAAATTGGCTGGCGATGTCAAAAAAAAGCAAACAAAGGGAAAGAAGAAAAAGCTGTGTGCGCTACATTGAAAACATACAGTAGCAGAAGAGGATTTGACTTGGTAAATTTGGTAAATTAAAAATTTTGAAGATAAATTCATTTACTATACTTGAGCAGTGAGGTACCGTGATAGGTCTGCCTTTTCTACAAAACACATGTTCTACACCTTTATTCATACGCATGAGGGGAGAAAGCTTGATCCGTGCCTCGGTGCCCATTACTTGTGTGAGTAATTCCTTGCAGCGCAGTGAGGGCGGCTGTAAAGGCTCCTCGCATCATTAAAGACTCATAGGACTGGGCCCATCTTTTGTTACGTATGTTGAGACTGAGATCACTGTAACGAGGAACTTTCACAACTTTTAAAATACCAAGAAACAAGTATTTCATCGTAGATTTCGCCTCTGAAGTCCATCATTACCGGTTAACTAACCTCCAAAGAGAGCCCACAATGCCGAAGTATATTTTCAGACATTCAAGAGCCTGTCAACGTGACACCCAGTCTTCCAGGCAAATTCATTAGGCCAGAATTAAATACTTACTGTGGAATAAAATATAGGAAGAGAAACTCCAGCCTTTGTCACCCATACTTTTGTTAACCTAGACTTTGCCAGATTTGCAGCATGTCACAACTGGTGCTTGCCGGGGCCATTGAGGCACCAGGAATGCATTGGCTTTGTGCAGAAGTAGTTTCCGCTTGCATGTGACAAAGCAGCTAGCTGGCTAGTCAGCCTCAGTCAGTGTCTATTTATGGCAAAATGTCAAAAAAGAATGTCCTGCATTTGTGGCTCAACAATAATGAACATGGCTAAATCTGAAAATGAACAAAGGGAAGTGAACAGCTTTTTAAATCCTGAAGAACATTCGATTCTTGGTGTCCTTTTTGTTCCGATTGTTTGGGCTGAAGGCTGTGAAAGGACCACCTGTTGGGCTGCCATTTTGGGATTGTGCTAAATGCAGGGATTGCATGAAAGAACACTTTCCAAAATAACCTGGTATTATTATTCACTTATTTTATAGTAAATCTGCATTCAGAACCTGCAGGAAAGTATAAGGCTTTTTTTTCTAAGTGAAATTTAAATCGCTAAGTTCTCTATAGATGCCCTTACTGCGGATGCATGATTTTATGGTGACAATCATGACACTTTAAAAGGAGCTCAATTAAACCTTTGATGCAGCAATAAGTTCCTAGGTAATAAAAAATCAACCCTATGAAGTAATAAATACAGGATGAAGGAGAAATTAATTTATACAGAACTGAGTGTGTCTGAGGATTAAGTTAGCAAGGACTACTTGCACACAACGTAACTTAAATATTTATTTTGCTCCTGGCACAAACTTGAAATTATTAGTGATGCCAGTTATTTTTTATGTCTATAAGATTGTTCTTGGGTGTAATTTGCTTTTGCTCAAAAGACTGCGTTGAATTGTGCTAGAATCTTACTGCATTTTGAGAAAGTTTACCATAAACCAGTATAAACATTTCATTTAAAAAGATGAAAGATATATTCATTTTTCTAAGAGTTTTTTTTGGTAAAAGATACTTTATACAGTTAAGTGATAAGCATTATTTACATTAAAAAAACAGGAGAAAATTTGCCCAAATTAAAAAAGAAAAAATCATGTGTGTTTTATAAACATCAGATAAGATCCAGCTGTTAGTTTTTAGGTTGAGACAGATGAATCCATTCACACAGTTTAGTACCTTTAATATAATACACAACGTCTTTCACCTGACTCAAATAAACATGCCTATTAATATATTATCGAAGCAGATCTTTTCATGAGTGTTAAATAAGCTCGTTTATAGCAAATGTTAACAACGCTTGAAGTAGCAAAGAACAAATGTGTTTTCCAATATATGTCTTCTTTTTACACCCACGATGAATTCTGAAGTTATTTACATAATCTCTCGTATATTACCTTAATTTTTCGTAAATATAGATGCCTGCGTGAGCTTATTGACACAGGTATGTTTTTTACCAGGATGAGCAATGAGCTTTCTCTGTGTGTTTCTGAACAGATGATCTCACCTCATGCTACACAACACACATTTGCAAAAACTTTATATAAATTTTAGCTGGGAAAGGACTTCAGGATTGAAGCTGGGTTACACAATTAATTGGAGGGTTAGCAGAAAGGGGAGTTTACATGAATAGCTGGATGTATTTCCAGCTGCTTTCACCAGTTTCAATCACAAAAGTTATAGCTAAAACTCAGGAGTTAAATCTCTTGGGTTTCGCATATTTTTCATCTCCGAAAAGTAAAGGCAGTTGTATGTCTGAAAATGAGCCATAAATACATTGGTATACGTAAGAGAGAGCTTATTTCCTAGAAACTCCCTGAATATTTTATACTAGCAGAAATGTAGCTTGATGTATCACTACCACTACTTTAGAAAGTTAAAACGTGATTTTAAATATATCGTGATGGGTTAAAGTGACTCTTAGAAAATAATAGTTTTGTTGGCCAAACAAAATTGCTAGCCAAGCAGATTTTTACATGTGGGTTGAACTGTATTTCCTGCGTGATAGAAAAATGAGTTTTTATGTGACTATCAGTTCAGAGGGAGAAAGAGGTGAAGTGGAACAGTGTACAATGCACAAGTATAAATTAATGTCTGGGTTTATTGTTCACCGTGCCATAAAGAGCATGTACTACACACAGCTATTCTATTAGGAAATTATGGAAACTGAGGCTAGCGAGCAAAAATTACTTACGTCTGAATAAAAATATGTATCTTTGGGAGAGATACAATATGTTTGGAACCCTGAGGGTTAATGAGAGGTAAGCTGGTGTAGGAGGGAGAGGAGATAAGGGAAATAACAGAAGCTGAATAGATGAAAGAAGTGATTCAGTGGGAAGCATTGTTGATCACAGCTAGGTGTCAGAAACAAACTAGAAAAATGGGAACTGCTTTAACATCGGCAGGAAAATAATATATATAAAAAAGAACTTATACCACATACTAAAAAGAAAAAGAAAATAAGAAATAATAAAAGGCTTTCAGGCTTTCTTTGGGACACGTCAATGAAAAATAATGCAAGTAAGCAAGAAAGAAAGCGCTGAAATGGAATCCTCTCTGAAGGTATCTTGGGGAGAGGGGCTCATTGTCCCATCCTTTTCACATCAAGAATTTAATTTTGCATTCTCTTTGTCTGTCTTGAGATATACTTGCAGTTATTCTGCACTGGTTACTTTTTCTTTCTTTTCATCCACTTGGGTGGAGAGACAGACAGAATGAGAGAAATCTGGCCATGGATTAAATCATCCGGCTGTCCCTTGCCAACGCGATTTTTGCCTAAAATTTGATCTGTACCCAGAAGCAGTGTGGGATCTTTATTCCTGAATTTTAGAGTGAACTGCTTCTATTTCCCTTCCTGTTTTTAACATCTGTTTTTGAAGAGAAATTATATCTATCTGGAGCATCCCGATTTCCTTATGCGTATTGCTACACGGGATGCAGATATACTTCATAGAACTTCATTATCTATTTACCTGTCTTTCACTTTAGGCAACTTGAAAAAAGGTACCAGCTTGTATTTTCCCTCTGAAAAGACCTATGCTAAAACATTATTAGCAGAACACTAAAAACTGCAAAATGCCATTTGCTGTTTAGTGCCAGGAACATTCCGGTTCCTACATACATATTTTGTTTACACCCATCCCCCATGAATTCCTAAGACAGTTTCTCTTATATTAAGCTTCCTTCTGGTGCCCATAGCAACACCATCTAGTACTGAAATGTTCCTGCAAGATTTGCAGGAGTCCTTTCAAAACAAGATGCTGATTCTGCAGTTATTGCACACCCAGCTACTTATATCAGATTCATAGTCTGAGCTCTTGGTTGCACATGGAAGGCAATTTGGCTGACCACCAACTGTCCTCACCATCACTAGGGATGAAACATGTTACGTATGCTCTGGTGTGTTTGGGTTTTCTTCCCATAATAACAACCAATTTGTTTATTTTTTTGTAGTTTACTTAACTGTGCGAAGAAATTGCAGAAGGTGGCAGGATTTGGAATTTGAGACAATTCTGTTGTTCTATTTACATTCCTCTGCCTGCAAAAGCACTGACATGCAAATTGGCCTCTGCCTTCTGCTAGGTGGCTCGGGAGCTGCGTGCTGATCTGGAGGACAATGCTGCAAAAGAGGAAGAGTACATTGGTTTAAAACCAAACTGGGAGAGGTTCATGGGAAGCCCCAATGACTGGCTTCTTCAGCCCAGGAGCTTTTACCAGAGCTTGTGTACTCGAACCCCAGGTCCCTGGGGACACCTGGTCGGGGTCACGTCAAGCTGGACCTCGGCAGGCACCGCAGATGCACACAGTGGGGTGGAAGGGAAGGGCCCACGCCATTGCCACTGTCCCCTGTCTCCCTGCGTGTGTTGGGACTGAGGAGGCTCGAAATGAGCTGTGAGAGCCTGTCTGCCTCTATGCCTCTTCTCTGCATGCTGGAGATGCCAGTGGATCTCCAGGGGAGCGGAGAAGGCTGAGGAGCTACCCCTAGGCATGCTTGGAGGCTCTTAGTCCCCCATTCCAGATCTTCAGGATGAAGAGGAAAAATGCTGCTCCCAAGCATTGGAACCATGTTAATTGTCAGCACCAGTCATTAATATGATTTTAGCCAAAAAAAGGAAAGCACGAGGGTAACGATTGACACTATGCACTTTGTTCATTCATTTTGAACATAGCATTTCATTTAAATTCTGTGTTGTGCCATGCTTCATGCTAGGAAATGTACCCTGGGATATTTTTAAAGCTATAAAAGTTCAGTAAATGGAGACTTCCCTGCAGGACTCAGCTATTAAATCTTGGCTGGAAAGTGGGAGTCACGTCCATTAAAAAAATCATTTTCTGGTGAGATTAATCACATCTTTGTACTACTAAAGTATACTTGAATTCAGATGTTAATCTCATAAATATTTGGCAGTTATACATCATGTAGAACAAACGCCACGATTTGGCAGAGTTAAATAGCCCCTTATCTCTGAAGTTGTCTTGAGAACGTGGAAATATTTGGGATATGCGTTCAGGCTGAAAACAGAAAATTTGCCGCAGTGAGACAAGAAGAATCCTTTCCCTCACCATAATTTAGCAAGAGAAAAACTCACCTGGAGTGCAGTTGCCTTTATCTTCTGCTCTGCACTGCTGAGCTCTGCTCCCTGCTCGGAGCCAGGCGCAGCCCCCCTGCCCGGAGACCATGCCAGCAACACGTCGAGAAGGAGCTGGATTGTTGCTGGCAGATATAATATACACATAAGGTTTGGGCCTCTGTACAGAAAGTGTGAAAAGGATGGAAAGAGCCTACCCAGCCCTGCTGGTGCTGTGAGAGATGCCTTGTGTCATGGTGGCAAGGACTCAGATTCAGATGGGCTTATGCTCTGAACAATAAAACAAGACCTGGAAAATGGGAGAGCTTGAAACTCGTTTGGAGGAGATGGGTCACAAATCATCCTCCTGTGTGTTGGCTTGAGCAGCATCATTCCAGAGCAGGAGAAAAGCTGTGCAAACGGTGTCCTGAGGTGCAGCACGGGCCCGTTTCTTCCTTGCAACCAGCATTTGTGCTGTGCAAAGTGTGTAATTCTGAATAGCTAATATTTTAATTCTAAGTTCAATTCTAAATTTACACCTTTTTTGAAGAAAGAAAAAGGTCTTTATGAGTCAAATACCCTTTTCAACTTGCCAGGAAATGTGAATGACTTCTAACATTACTATTGGAAAATCGAATTTTTATCTGATGTCCTTCTTCCTGCCCAGCCTTAAATACCCCGTTACTGACAATTAACTCCTTATTTGGTCATTGCTATTCTTGCTCAAGCAAAATTGAGATCTCAAAATGTCTTTTGTTTCAGAGATGGCAGCCTGATGAACATATCTCACCCATGGGACAGTTTCTTCCATGCTCTCGGGAATACTGCTTGGGCAGAGGAAAGCAAAATTGTGGGTAATACCATGTGTGTTGCAGGGATGGAGGGTTGCAGGGTGGGAGGGAAGGAGGAATTTGCAACCCAGCTTGGATCTGGCAGGACGTCTTCGAGTATTTCATCAAGATATGCTGCATCAACAATTCTATACTGGATGGGCTCAGAACACCAAGTCAGAATTAGAAGTGGCATCCAGAGGTATCGAATTGGGTGATCCCAGCTGGCACAGATGGGACTAGATAGGAGTTTTAAAAAAGACAGATCAAAAAATCTGCATTTGTTTATGAACACAAGGGCTAGAAAAATCACTTTTACAATTGATTTATTCTGAATCTTAGGTATTTATCCCAGGTTTGGGGTTTTTTTTGTACTCTTCTTTATGTCTTATTATTAGGAAGTATTTCTTTTATGCAAAGGAATCCTGATGCTACACAAACCTTCAAGGAGAAAAAAACATTTTTTTCATCATGGGTTTTAAGTAGAAACTGCAATCTGAAAGAAATTTTTATCCTCCATTTATTAAGAAACCTTTTCTTGTGAAGATACATTAATCCTGCCAGGTTAACAAATTAGCCAGTTCACACCAGGCTGCATACTCCTTGTATTTAAGATTCTGTGGTTTGCTATTTAGATCTCAGAATGGTCCCAGATGTGGGACCTGATTCATCACTGCATTAATTTTGGTTTATGCTTGTATAAAGCTGTTGCATTTAAGTTAATTTAAATCAGTATAAAAACTTCTCAAGACACACATTCCTCTTCCTGAATGTCTAGAAAGTCCCTGGCAAAATGCAGAATGCATTTTTTCTCAAGATAATTTTTGACAGTAATAATAAATCACATCTAAAGTTGTTTGTGTGCATGTGAATGCAATGCATACTTTATATCAAAAAATAAGAAAAAAAAGGAAAATATCAAGTGCAAGGATGATTTGATTCAAGAGCAAAACTACATAAATCAAGGCTGTCAGGTTGCTCTCAGTGCTAAATTTTGTCCCAGTTCTTAATCCAGACTGGTAGTCTGTGTTTCTTGCAGTGGAGATCCTAGCACCCCTTGTGAAAAACTGCTTTACTACCTGTAGGTGTTACTGAGAGGAAATCTGGGCTTTTGCCCAGCTATCGTTCCCTTTAAAAAATTCTCTCCCCTGATAGTCAGAATCAATATTTACCAAGTCAAGAAATGCCATTCCTTGCCCGAACACTCCATATACTTGTCCCCAGCTATAACCCATCCCTTTTTTATCACTTTGCTCTGCTGAACAAATGTAGGTCCTTTTCTTAAAATGATGAAAAAGCAGAACTGTTGATAGTATAAGTTATTTTTTAATAAATAAAGCAATAATCAGCTATCTGATATACAAGTTTCGAGAATGAAGCATAGTTAATTTAACACGAACAACGACTTTCATCCACTGAAACTATAAATGCTAGGCAGATTAGTTGCTTTTAATCCCATTTAACTAAAGCTCCCCATTTCATTCTTTTAATCTTTCCTCATAAACAAATCCTTCCAACTTCTCAGTCATGTTTTCTATCCTCCTTGGAATTCCTCTCTATTTGTCTACATATTTTGAGCATAAAGAGAGGCCCAGGGTGAATGCGGGATTCTAGGAGGGACTCCGTCAGCATTGTGCTAAATCCGTAATTAAAAAGGGTTAAAGTTAATATATTTAAGCTACAACAGCAAATCCACTTGATCACACATGACAACAGAAGTATTTATAATTATAATGATTGTCTTACCTCTCAAATGGTCAGACTTAGAGTGTTTAATCTGTACAGATATATTTTCTATAATGAAGATATTAAGGACATTTCCAAGGCAGTGCAAATTTCACTTGAACTGGGGAAAGGGAATTATTTTTAAAAGGTTTCAAAAATCTTATGCCCTGGTGATTTTGACCTGCAAATAACAATCTCTCTCTTCTCTGCCTTCACTTTAACACTGCTCTTTCTGTCTCGGTGTAGCCAGACCTGCACCTTACAGCGGTAGCCTCCGTGCGCAGGCACAGAGCACGCAGGACGGTGCTCAGCAGCAACAGCAGCTGCGAATAACATCTTCCAACATTTTTGTGCATCTTTACTGAAATGCTTAAATAACACAGTGGTGATGAAGAAAACTGGCTAGTTCATTCCATGAAGCAGTAAATGAATGCAAACAGAGTTTGCCTGTGTGAATTTTATTATTTAAATGTCCCCCAAACTATGCCAAAAAAACAGCTGCGTACGGAAACCCCAAATCTGTTGACTGCAAGAGTGTAGCATTAGACTCTGAAACACCACAGATTACGACTATACAACCGTAATCTGTTTGGTTTATTACCTTTCTGGCCTCTCACCAAAGATGAACAGATTTTTAAAGTCAAGAACTGTGTCCATGCCACTTGTTTATTAAAAAGGAGCATAGCCCACGTCCTGATTACATTCTGCTTTTTCACAAGCCGTGAACAAACCTGCTCTTTCTATTGCCACCGATGGGCATGAACAGGACACCTCGGAACCCCTCTCGTGCATTGGGACCCCAACAGGGTAAAGGCAGTTCCCACTTTACAAAAATTCTCTGATCTGAAGAGCTTCCTCTGGGCACAAGTTCTCAGTACTTTCTATTGTCATACTCAGGGTTCAGAAAGTTTAGGGTTTGGGTTTTTTTCCAGACAGTGGTGCTATGGAATTAATCCAAGCTGGCTGATTTGTGAAAATAAATTGTGCTCTCTCCAAAGACTAATTTACCGGTATGAAGCACATATGCATGTGTACCTTACCCCCCCACACACACCTGCACAAGTACACACACGCCCACATTTACATGAGCAGATTAACTGCATCTAAAAATCAATTACTTATCTGTACACACACGTGTTATTAAGATTTATGAAGACTATGCATAGATTTAACTACAGGTTCTGCTTACGTTCCTAAAAATTTGAATCAAACTATGGTCCCGATGCTCTTGATCACTCTACTATTTACCCACACACCAAGAGCATGTGATATTCATTTGTATATGGTATTTATACAGGTGTCAGGGGGAAGATATATATAGATACATCTATCTATGTATCTGTATATGACAATCATGCATTATTTATAAAATGAGTTTATTACATATACAAACAATAATTATTCTAAACATGCAATTATATATCCATATTTGTGTGTCTATATAGATTTTTTTTTGTCCTTAATGGAAAACTTGAACTGCAAGCAGCCATGTCAGAACTCAGATGGTTAACATTCACTTCTTGCTGTTTTATTGCATATTACTGTGCGCTCCTGAGCAGCAGGAGCAGATTCAGGCAATTACAATCAAGTCAGGGCACACGCCGTGGCTGAGCAACACGATCATGATGAGGATACTGATGAGGCACTTATCGAAAACCCCACATCATCCACACTCATCAGCCACAACATGTCACCCCAAATGAGGCATCAGCTGCCTTCAAATGGCTCATTGCACACTGTTTACAGCTTTCTTTGGACCCACTTTTGATTTTGCGGTCAGGACTTAGTTCAAACAGCAGCTGACTGGCACTGGCAAGCCTCGGGATTCAGCAGAGCCGACTTCCTGGGAGTCAGGAGTGTTTTGACGCAGGGCCTGACCGACGAAGAGGAAAGGTCCCAGCTCAGTCCCCCCCCCAAGCATCGGTCCCTCTGAGTGGGGGGGTGTGTGTGTGAGTTATTTCAGAAACATCTGAAATCAGGCAAGGAGGTGCAGTGGGAGAGAAGGGAGAAGTAATCAAACAAACAGTCCCACAGCATTTTCTGATATTTTTTTATGTCGTGCCTCCACCTTAGCAAGTGGCCAGCAACAGGAATTCAGGCAGAAACATTTTGGACCAGATCCCTGTCATTTCTAGGACCCCCTGAGCCACTTTGACAGTAAAAGGGTCCTTAAAGTGGGGGCACAAGTCATGGGTTCTCTGCTCAAAATTGTCTTTGCGTGGAAGTTGCACTAAGCTGGCAGAAAACTTTACCTGGGCTGCAAACGTTTCCCTTTACTTACTGGGATTCAGGAAAACCTTTCTTTCTTATTTACTTCTTTCTGCAAAAAACCAAGCAAACGAGAAAGAATCAGCAAGGAAGCATGAGAATACGTGGATGGCTCCTGGGGATCAATCCCCTGCTCGAGTGGGGGCCAGAGGTGACCCGAAAAGGAATAACTTCAAAATAGAGAGACTCCCTCCAGCCTAGCTGATGGGCACTCGAAAGAGGGGTTTAGAGACTCACTTGAGTAGGAAAGACCACGTCCAGACCCTTGCCTAAATCAAGTGGAGTGAGAGCTCTGAGCCCGAGATTGGTTACTCCCGCAGAGCATCCCCCTGGGCTGAACTAGAGCTGAGACTCTTTCTCCTGCCACCACTGCCTAGAAACAGGTATTTCTGCAGCATGGTTTAAAACTAATTTGTTTTGACAAGCAGAGATTTTTCTGATGAGAAAGTGCTACGTCATGGAGTCCCTGACACTCTGCCAAAGAGAGGAGGAAGGACCTTAGGGTGAACAGAAATATAGTCTTTGAACTTCAGACATCAGAAGATGGAAATGTATACCGATCAATTATTGTCAGTTCATATCGGTTTATGTGCGAGACTGGAAATATGAAGTTGTTTTACTTTGCCAGTCTTCCTCTTCTATATCATAGTATCTTACGAAATTAATGTATCCTTCTATGACAATGACAAATGTCAAAATTCCCAGATAATTGGCTTCCATACCGATTAAGAATCTTGTTTTACGAATAGACAAGCTTATGAACTGAAAGCTGAAGTTATTCACCCGATCTTATACGGCCAGCTCAGGCCTGTGAAGTAAATCATTAGACAACACTCCCTCTTCTGATTGTTCAGTTAATATGTAGGAATATATACATAGTTACCTTTATGGTTACTGTCTGCAGCCTGTGCTGTCTGCCTCAGTGGTTCTCGGATTCTAGAATGCAGCACGCTCCCTCCAGATGCCAAATTGTAACAGCATATTGCATCATGAAAACACTGAAAGCAAAAACAGAGGATCCATGCAGGTTTTCCTACATGTGTACACACATCTGCCGTTTTTTTCCCTTTGCTACTTTCATTTCCAACCTGTGTTGCACAATGCTTTTTCTCTTAGGAACAGATTCTTCCTGCTGCTTACTAAGTTTTAGTTTAATGTTAAACAGAGGAAAAATATTCCCCAAAAAGGCAAAACAGATGGTGCCAAGAAAGACAGAATTTAATTTGTACAATCCATTTATTAGTCTTATTTACTAAAATGTTTTTTTTTTTCTTTCCCAAGGATAGCAAATGTTCTACACAATTCCTAAACCCACTAATTTCCTCAGAATAGCTTAAACTTATTGTTAGGACTCCTATCATGCTATCTTCTCTGTGGTGCTCAGCAGCAGAAGCAGGAGGAGGAGGTAAGGAGTGTGCACGCATCAGGATGGCACAGCATAAAATCCCTGAAAACTGCCTGGCCAAAATAAAATTGAGCTACTCGTGCACAGTGCTGCAAAGACAAGAAGCTCTGTGTGACTGATGCTAGATAAGAACTGAAGCCCCGGTGGTAAAGCATCCTAATTACAAACCTGCGGTGCAGGCAGAATAATGGACAGAGCGGCGGAGCTGGTAGCTGTGTAAAAAGGAGTGGAAGTTTGCATTTTTGTGGCTGTATCTTGAATTGAAGTGTCTCTGTGTGTGTGTGAGAGAGAGAGAGAGTGTGCGAGAGTGCGTGTGTGTAAAGAACTGTTTTTGGGTCATCATCTTACGCTCTTTGTGATGCACATTCTAATTTAGGCAAAAGGGATGCATCTTTCAAATGCAGATCATGTTTGCATTAGAAGAGCAATGAGAACACTTGTCACTTTCAGAACATTTATGTGCTAGAAGTACTGTTAGCAGAAGAGCAGTTTAGATAAATTCAAGACTTTTTTTTGCTGATCACAAACATTAAGCTTCACACCTGAAACCCTCAACCCCCTGCTGTGCTCTAATCCTAGCACCATTCACCCTTAGAGACTCAAAGTGCTGTGCCACTGCTCTCAAACATTTGATTGCCCTTACTTTGAATGCCACCACCTGCAAAAATGCCTTTTTATTCCCTTTGAGCCTCTTGAGAAGGAAGTAAAAATGATAATTCATGACAAACATTAATTAATTGTTTACAAGATGATCTTTTCTTTTTCTAACTTCTGTTCAGCAGACATGTTGAGCTGCAAGACTCCACGCTTGATGGCAGAGCTTGTCAAGAGGTCTGCATTGTTGTTTATCACTCAGGCATAGGATAGACTGCAGGTCATTGTTTCTGCAGTTCAAGTAGGACTGTCTAGCTCTTGTTTGAAGAATGGAAGTGCCATGCATGAGTTCCCCAGTATAAAAGAACTACCGGTTCTAAGAAGGAACAGGGATTTAGCTTCTAATGCAGAGTAAATAAACATTTTTCACCATCTCTTGCTCCATGTGATTTTGGAAAGGTCAAGAGGTGCCATTACAGTATTTTAAAAGCTTCAAATTATGTTTAAATAACGTATCGCTAAACTGGGAGAAATCTTATCAGAATTTAAGAACCTATTGTCGTTGTTTTAGTTCTTGAATTCATCACCAGAGGAAGACGTATTTTGAAAGGAATGCGCTGGTGTTAGGAAGGCTGAGGTTCGCTCAAGGCTTGGTCTCAGCCGTTCACCCAAGCTAAAGCATAACCCCCCCACCCCTGAAAATGCAGACTTGATTTAACCGAGTCCTCAAATTCAAGAATTAATTCTACCAGAGGTGCTACACCATGCAAACAACTGACCCGAGTATCCTAATGGCAGGCTAAAAGAGATAAATACAAGCAAATGTGAAACAACGCTGCCAAATGATTGAAACCCAGTCAGGAAAACTTGGATCCCCAAATTACACTTCTGCAGGTAAAGGTGAATAAACAGGTTTGCAGAAAAACTGAGCTGCCACAACCTGGCTGAAATGGTTAGCAACTGTGGTGAACAGCACCTTTGCAAATCAGACTTTTTATTTACTCATGTATTTTTTTATTATATATAAATGTGTTTATTTACACACATGTAAGCAGACATGTTTTGGACATGTTGCTCTCTTCCTCTTGTGACAAAACAATTCCAAGAACTTTAAACCATATCAACAGTCTGGCAAAAAGGTAAAGAGAGTGAAAGGTCTTATTTGTAGGAAGTGTATGGTATTAGAGCTTTTCACAGAACTCTGGTTTCCACATTCCAAATTAGGAGCCCTTAGATCACGGCTGCAAGGCTAAAAATCAATGCTATATTTTCTGAGTTAATACTAAGGGTTGCGCTTAACAGACATGGAGACTAATAAGGTATGCAGAAGGAGTAAAAAAGCAGTGCACAAAAAATTCAGGCCTTCGTCTTGGCGATGATCCAGCACAATGATGTTTCAACCAGATTTGAAAAAAAAAAAAAATCAATAACATCTGTGGTATAATGGTTAATTAAAGAAGCTCTTCAGCAGAGCTCAAGATGAGAGGCTCGGCCTGAAATTCAGACAGCTGAAGCTTGATTATCAGGAAAGGATGCTTTTTTAGCTATGAGTGGATAGGCCAAAAGCTGCAATGTGTGGAAATGGGGGAAAAATTGCTTTTATTTTAACTTTCTTTAAGTAATCAATACATGTTTTTCACCTGCATTAGGAGCTGTTTAGAGCAAAAGCCTCTTTCTATACATCTATATAAATATAATCCACTCCCTTTGGAATCTATAGATTCAAAAACAACAGTAAAGATAAGCAGGTTGTCTGCCTGCTCTTAATTCACAATTTTGCCACCTCCCCTCCCCACCCCCAGCCCCTTTGGCTGTGCCTTATGTACAAAACCCATCCCATGGCAGATCCCTCCAGCTACATTCTCGTCTTACATAGTTTAATATTTAAGACCCACGCCTTTTGAGATTAAGCCTGAAAGAAATGAATCAAAGATTGAATATTAAAGCATAATATCTGCAGTAACCAGACAATTCTACCATCAGCCTCTGCACCTTTCTATCCTGTTCTTTCTACTCTTTCATTTGTCACCTCTATCTAAAATGTGTATGCACAGATTTACAGCCAGAAGGGACTGTCCTAATCCCTTGCATGACACAGGACAGAGGTTTCCAGCTGGTAATTCCTGTGAGTTGTCTAAATCCCAAGGGATGAGCAGGAAGACACATAGTATAAAAAAAAAAACAACAAACCACACCCTGATTTAGAGATTTCAAATGATAGAAAATCCATTCCATCTCTTGGCAAGTTGTTCTGAAAGTTAATTAGCATCACCGTAAAACTGCCTTATTTTTAGTCTGAGGTTTTTCTACCTACTTGTGTCTTGGACTACAAAGTTCAAGAGCCCTGGGCTATCAGAAATCATCTCTCTGTAGAAATTACAGACCATGGTCAAGCCTGCTCTTCATCTTCTTCCAGATAAACTGAAAAAGGGGGTACCTCCTTACTGTCTTATGGTAGACAGACTCTCTTACTGTAGATAGGTTTCCCAGATTTTTTCTTGTAGCTCTTTTCTGTGTCAGGGTCCTTTTCAAGGACAGATAGACAAACACAAGCTCTTCTTCCAGTAGCAATCTCACTAATGCTTACTGTTAGGGCTCTGGCTTCTAATTCATTTTCCCCCATAGATCAATCCAAAAACTTCTCAGCTGCCAACTCCCACATAAGTGCTTAATTATTTTTAAGCCAAATAATTTTTTTCCAAAATGCATGTCCCATCCTTAAAAGTAAGAGCAACGTTCTTTCTTCCGGAAGATGAAAATACCTTGTATTTGACCATGTTATTACAAATCACGCTGGAAAGAGTACAGCTCTGCAAACATAACAATTCTTTCATTCTGTAATGCTAAGCAAAACATCTCCAAAATATTACAGCTGTCAGGAGCTGCATTTTCTATTTCCCAGGAAATTCCAAAACAGAATTCAAACAGTAAGTATTTAAGCTAGCCAGCAAATAAAGTTTCAGGCAGAAAAAAAAGAAAATTGCTGGATAAAAATTATTTATTTAAATAATTTAGGGATTTAATTCAATTTTTTATTTTAAAATTAATATTACTTCTATTTACATTTTGCTTCCTAAAATGCACATAAAAATTAATTATCAAAACCTGTTCCAAAATGTCAAAACAAGTTGTTTCAACCTTAGCACTGTCTCCTTTCTTTTTCCTAGGTGCAATCTCTTGGAAGCATTACTTTTTCCAGACTTTCATAAATCTAAGGGAAAAAACACTGCTCATTAAAAAAGAGGATAATCGCAGAATCACAGAATCACAGAATAGTAGGGGTTGGAAGGGACCTCTGTGGGTCATCTAGTCCAACCCTCCTGCCAAAGCAGGGTCACCTACAGCAAGCTGCACAGGACCT
>Ga0065711_1028990_pt1 | contig 38146 bp, 41 predicted proteins | sample Hoacrofraction12_FD_59098 | JGI IMG/M metagenome (GOLD analysis project Ga0065711, IMG submission 59098) | Hoatzin crop microbial communities from Cojedes, Venezuela - Epithelial fraction 12 v2 (version 2) | ecosystem: Host-associated > Birds > Digestive system > Esophagus > Crop | place...
GAAGAAGGGAAGAAGGGAAGAAGGGAAGAAGGGAAGAAGGGAAGAAGGGAAGAAGGGAAGAAGGGAAGAAGGGAAGAGGATCTATAACTAATGCAAGATCTGGCACATTGGTTTCAGTGGATGCACATGCACTCACACCAAGTGATCCATTCACTCAAAAGCTGCCGGGGACATAAGCGGTATAAACATTGCCTAATCACAAACAACTGTCACCTTGTGAGGCACATGTGCTCAGAACCAGGTGTGTGTCACTTCAGTTAAGTTGGAGGATATTACTCTGACTGGGCTATAAAAGGAAGGATGGGGTTGGAACCCAGGGAAGATATCGACACCGCAGCAGGTACTGGAAATTGTTCTTGGCTCCTAGCAGCACTGTTTGATCTGTTCAGTGGGTCATGTGCCAGCCAGCTGCCTCTCTACGTGTGTTTAGGCAACTCTTGCATGTCTGAATTCTCTTGGCCAACTGGTTGCTTAACTCTTTCATCTGCCTTGACCTCCAGGAGGCAGGCGGTATTGGAAGGAGCAGAATAAAACCCAGCAGGGCTGCACAGGGATTGAGTTTATTGAAGATGCTTTTTGGAGCGGCAAAGCAAACAGAGAATTTTATGGGACCCTTGAACTGACGGTGCCCACTGCTGCTGCTGTTGATAAAAAGTCATGACCGTCATCCTCCTAAGAGGTGTTTCCTAACATGTCTTTGATGGAAAACTGACCAGGGCAGCCTCTGCTCTCTCAAGCTTTGAAATCCTGCCGTGGAAACCTGTAGCACAGGGTGAAGAGACAAAAGGAGCAGCAGCGTATAGCACAACCTGGTATCAAGAATAACTGTCAGGGAGAGGTTCATATGCTTGTCATGCCATGCATCTTTAGTTGCATCCCTCATAAAAGCAAATACTAAACCTAGAAAGCCTGGAAAAGTGACAATGTCCACCAAAGCTTGTGGCACACCTGCGACTGAATCCCACACTTACGACCCCCTCCCCTCCTCTGCCTTACTCCATTGTCACCTGACAGCTGTTAGGATATGGTCTTTGCATTAGTGCTCTAGGTCTCCTCTGAAGTAGGCTTACATGGCACCCAGGCAGTGCATTGCCTGGGGGAAAGTTTTCTAGACCCCTTGCCTCTCTGTGAGTCCTTTCTTTAGAAATATTCACTAATAGATCTGCAGCAGACTTTGATGTGATGACCCATTGCTCCTGTCATATGTTTAAGCCCTTATACGAGCCACCCGTCTCCCTGTTTGCTCCTTCTGCTGTGCTGGTCCAAATTCTCAGGTCACTGGTTGGACATCCAGACTCATTCCCTGGGGCTGATTCCAGCCTGTCAACAGCACTGCTGAGAGCTGAGCGCACCCTCCTATTTCCCGTCCCTCCGTCCAGGGTGACAGGCTGGTTGTGAGGTGGACTGCAACATCTCAAGCTTCAGGTATTGCGCTGGTGTTTGCCATGTTGCAGCCTGAGGAGACCCAGCTGGCATCTCGGGAATTTCAAACAACCATGTCATCCATGAAGACTTCTTTGTTCTGCTCCCTCCTTGCTTCTCCCATGCGGGCAATCTGTTGCCCTTTTGTGCAGCTCAATAAAATCAAGGGCAGAATCCCAATCATGGAAGATGAGCTGGGAAAATCCCACAGAGAATGGTAATAAAGGAGGTGTGGGGACATCTTTCCACTCAGCAAACAGGCCTGGAGCCACTATGATCACGCAGTTACCATCAATAACATGGGGAAACCATTCCAGGTTAATGTGATGGTATAACCACCACACTGGTGTTTTCACAAGCCACATGGCTTTTGCCTTGCTGACAAGCAGGCTGTTCCCATCCAGGGTGCCACTGAAGTTAGGAGAGTCACACTGATGTATAAACGACAACAGTGGGAGCAGAATAAGGTTGTAATTTTCCAGCAACAGTGAGAAGAGCAGCCTTTTGCCTTTCACCACCTCAGCCACGAATCCCAGGGAGGCAGACCCTCCTCCTCACTCCTATTACTATTCCATGGACCTGCCTTGCCAAAAGGAGGTTGGTCAGGCTCCCAGACAGAATGGGGACCCAGGCTAATGATGGAGGAGGTGATGGGCTTCTTTCTGCGATGCCTACTCTTTCTTTAAGAGGGAATGTGTTGATATATGTCACTGGTCTGGAAAGTGAAGCGGGGGAGAGGAGAACAATGACATGTCCTCTAGCTGTCCGCTACAACAAGTCCTCCACTCGTTCTTGCCTGCTCGAGGTAGAATGTGCTTCTGACCCTACCCTTGGCACAAGTCTCAAGCAGGGTTGTCAACATGTATTCTTGCCTTGCTTCTCTGCATCTGCCTCTGCCCCAGCAAGCTGGACTCCTGCCAGGGCGACTCACAGAAACTGCGTCTTGTTTGCTTTCAGCTGAGTTTTTACTGTTTTATGACAGCAGATGCAAATACCGAGTAAGTAGCAGCTCAGCCCCCATTTACCATAATCAGTGAGCACTGCTGGTTCCACTGGGGTGGAAGATTAGTAACCAGCCCATTGACTTGGGGGGTTCTGTTGTGTAGGGGCATGGGAACAGGCACCACTGCAAACCCCGTCTTCTCAGAGATAAGCACCAACAGATTCTTTCGACCTCTGCCACCTCCAGGCCAGCTCCCTCTGTCTTTAGGTCTGCCATCAAAGGCAATGCCACCTCCTCCCCACACCAGTTGTCTTCAAAAGTAGCTGCTAGCCACACAGCCGTGAGGAGAAGTCCTGTCAGCTTTGAGAGCAACCTTTGTCTCTGTGTCTTTCTGAAATGATAGATTACATGGATTTTTCTGCCAGCAGAGAATAGAACTGAACTTCTGCAGGACTAGAAGCCTGGCTGAATTCCCAGCCTGTGGAAGATGCTACAACTGTTGGCTTTTTGTAGGTAGGGCTTACAGATTTCTAAGCCCTACAGAAAAACGCCCCAGGTGTTGCTGTAAAGGTATCTATCCGCATCAAGAAAAGGACCTTCCCAGAAGGTTGCACTGAGAGGTAAAACAAGTCCAGATGACCTGGGATGCCACCCTCCCTGGTGGGCATTAGATCAGCAATGACAAGCTCACCTGGAAGCCTGGATATCAGAGAACAGAGAAGAGCATTGGAAAGACCCATTCACTTCCAGTCCTCTGTTATAGCAAACAACCACGGTACATGAATGTGCTCAAAAGCACCTTTGTAAATCAGGCTGTCAGGTGCAGTCTATCAAAATACCCTACTGGAGTGGGAGATCTGCAGGCCACTTAGCTGGCAGCAATGAGGATTGCGGCAGGGCAAATCAGACTGCAGTCAGCTTCAGCAACCAAGATGGATTTGTGAGATATCAGCACTGTTTCTGATATGTTTCTGGATAAAATAACAGAAGCCTCATGTTGGGACTGATTTTACCGTTGATAAACTGCTTTTATAGAATTGTAGTTTTAAAAACATAAGAAACTTCTATCCCTGTTAATCATTCATATCCTAGTCCCATGTGCTACTTGCAGAAGAGACAAGAACCACTCCCTTGCTCGACCTTTCTACTGTCCACACATGTGACTTTAAAGAAAATATTGGATTTTTGCTGAGGGAGGCAGGGAGGAGAACATTTAAACATCAAGAGCTGAGAATTTACCTACCATATCAAAGTCACTTTAGGCTTGACAAAATTCCCCTTGTTAATTGGGAACAGCCTGCGAGGAATTACAAGGCAAAATCAAATATTTGAAATGCTTATTCCTATTGTTACATTGCTCTGTTTAACTGCTCTGGCAAGCCTGCTGTCAGTTATAAATTTCTTCCCTGTGCCAAGCCAATCCAGCAATAATGAAACGTGCATGCTCTTGAGTTACCCCGGGTTCCCCAGCCTCATGGCAGCTGTTACTCTTTCCTACCTGTGCCTGTGGCTGGGCAGTGCTTTGAAATGGGTGCATGCTCACAGAGGCTGCAGCCTGTGAAGAAGACACCTGGCCACATGCAGGCTCCTCATCCATGCTCCACCAGCACATGGCACCCATGGGCTGAGCATCGCAGGTGTCTTCTCGCTGAGCAGGGCACACCTGCCCTGGTCCTTCTGTCTCCTTCCTTCCCACATCTCACCCTCCTCCACTCCAACCTCCCTGACCAGCTGGGTCCCCATACCTAGCCCTAAGTGAACGTTTACATCCAAGCCAATGAGGCCATCACTATATTCTTACGTGCTGTTTACAATCCGATAGGTCTGGTTTCTTCTTCTATGTGAACATAAGTTCACCAGAAACTCAAATACATCCTACTTGTCAAGCAATGACAGATCTCCCAAGACGAAATGCCTTATGCACTAAATGCTTGCACAGCCTGGCCCCGGAGTGATCGTGTGTTTGTCGGGATCACACATGGTCCTGTGACTTCATCGTCAAGAATATCCCCAAGCGTTAAGGCAGCACGTTGCATTCGGGGGATAACAAAATGCCCACAGCACCCAAAGAGCTCCACAACTGCTGGGGAACCCTGGCCCCCCCGGCATGTCATCAGGAGCTGAGTAGACCAGCATGTCCCCCCACTTTCACCAGCATGCCCACGACACCATTGAGAACGTGAGAACGTGCAAGGAGTCCCATGTGTGTGCGGCCATGCCCTATGGACTCTGGAAACCCTGCACAGCCCCGTGATCTGCCTGCCTTGGCAGAGGTGGCAGTCACAGAGCCACACCTGGGGAGTAAATATCTGTCGTGAGCCATCCCTCTGCTGTATTGGCTGCGAGGAGGGATCACACCAGGCTGGGAAGACACACCATCCTCCCTGCTTATCACTTGCAGCGGGCCTGAGTCAGCAACCGAGGTGATGTGGGTGCCCCGTATCAGCAGGCAGCAGCTGGCTGCGTAACGTGCGTGGCAGCAGCCGGCACAGTGGCATGCAGATCCCCTGAGAAATGTACCCAGGTCTTCTGCATCCCCACAATGAAGATCGCCTGCTGCTTGCAGGTGGTGTCCAGCCCAGCACAGGGAACTCTGCTTTCTGTGTCTGCACTGTGAGAGAAGGTGGCTCAGCACGGTTTCACTCTGAGATCCTGAAAGCTGTAAGACTCACATAGTGTGTCAAATACTTCTCAGGGAAAACCAAACCCCTGGGTTGGATTTGGGACGTACACAGTTTTTGAGGACTCCCTCTACATATCAATGTGTTTTTTGTTTGGTACATGAATCCACACACAAGGGGAATGGTCTATCTGCACAGTCAGAGAGACTCAGTGATGCCGTTGTCCTGCAGCCTTCAGACAGAGCTTTGTTGCCACATGTCCTATTGGGAAGTTCTCAAAAGTGATGTTGTTATAGGTGGGTGGGATAAAAATTTCCTGTCCTTGAAGACAAGTCCTCAGTGCAGCTTATTCCTGACTATGTACATCTTTCAGAACAAAATTAATTCTGTTTTTTCTTTAGGCAAGTCTCTCCCATAAAATTCTGGACTAGGCATTTGTTTCCTGTCGGTGAAGAGGAAAGCAAAGTTTGGCCTCTGCACTGAGCTATGTTGTACTTCCGTGGCTGCCTGTCACCAATGCTGCAAACTGGCAGGTCTATTGGTGTACTTAGTCCTGCACTTGCATCCCAGATTCTGTTTCTGAGCTCTATCCCTTCACCTTGGCCCAAGCAGCACGTGTTGTAGCTGGGATGTCCCATTGGGCCTTTTCAGTAACTGAGCATGCCCAAAGCTCATTAGCAACCCCTTGAGATCAAGTGCTGACGTAACATTGAGTAGCTGCAGAGAGATACACCATCTTCAAAGGAAGTGTGTGCAAGCCCTGCAGATGCCCTAAGACTTGCCCACGCTTTGGACATGCTCGCCTTGGGTCATGCTGCAGCGCAGTTGCCATCTCCAGTGTGTGCTGTTAGGTCTACCTACTCTGCCTGGGTTTTGCTTGGTTGAGTGACTTTGGGTATCTTTCATGGCTCGGGATGTTTCCTGTGTGTTCCCTCTGCTGGTACTTTGTTAGAAGGTTCAGGCATTAATTTGTGTGGTTTTATAACTGATGTGCCTGCACCTGGAGGTCACAACAGCAATTTGCTCCAGGAAGAATGAGGCACTCAGAGGAAAGCCTTGCTCATTTTCTGCACCACAAGGGAAGTCTCTGGTCCCTGCACATGACTCAGCCATGGTCTGCAGCAACTGCAGGATTCTGGCATCAAGCTGGTGGTTTTGCAGGGCTGCCTGTTGTGCTCTAATCACCTGCTCTGATGAGGCAGCTGCACCAGTGTGACAGGTTTTCCTGCCTCTTCAAAACACAGCGCTGGCCGATGGGCATGGGCAGAGTTTACTGTTGTCATTTTTCTGCATGGCATACATGTCCTGTTTGTCTGGGAAATTGCTGCCTGGGAGGAAGCGGTGACTTCCTCATACGTCCTGCATGTTACCTTCTTGTTCCATCTTCACTGTAAGTCTCAGGATTGAGGTTTTCAAATTGCCCAAAAGGCTTTGAAATTCATGCATCCAGAACCTTCATGCAAGAACGGCAAGGTAAAATACTCCTCAGTGCTTTGAACACGTTCAGTTGCTTCAAAGCATCCTTCAGAGGATCCTGAATGGGGATTACCTCTGACACCAGTGACCAGAAAAGCCAGTGTTTGCAGCAGCAAGGATCCAGAGAGTTGATTCCTTCACCCAACTTTCAGTAAGGCAGGTCCCAAAAGAGGAAATCCTAGTGCACATGTGCAGCCTTTGGAGACCCTGAGGGTCAAGAAAACCTCAGAAAGCCTCCGCTCACCAAGGTCAGCACATGAACACACTGCAGGGGCTGCACCACAAGCAAAGCAAAGAGCCAGTTCATCTGCCGTCAAACACATGGTGGTAAAAGAAATTACTCTGGTCTAAAAGCCAGCCTCATTTGCTTGAGGGCTGCCATAAGGATTTCATGCTGATGCCAGAAATCATGGTGCAAGAGAGGTAAAGTCCCTCCATAGCCCCCAGGGAAGCTGTCTTCCTAGCCTGGATCCTGAGCTTCTCTGGGCCTGCATACGAACGCGTAACCTGCCTATCCGAGTAGTGAAGCTGTGGACCATGGTGCTTTTGTAGAAGCAAGGACACACAAACGCATGCAAAGGTTGTGGGTGTCTTTCTAATGCCTTGGTATTTTCATGCACCAGGTGGAATGCGGAGAGGGGATCGGCAGCCCTCTGGGGACTGCACAGCCAGGGAGGTTGTTTCATTCACTTGGCAGCTGCAAGGACACAAAATGAGTGTGATAGTATCAACATAGCCTCTAATTAATGTTTTGTCTGCTGGACAAAACCTCTCTGGAACTGAAAAGAGAGACTTGGGAACTTCAAATGAGGAGGGTGCTACAGGGTGACAGCCAGAGAGGGGGAGAGAAAAGTCCAGCGTAACATAGACTGCAATCCCAATTTGTACAAGAATTGTACAGTTCCCCTACCAGTCTCCAGCAGAGGAATGCGAGATTGTACGAGATGCCTGGCTCACCCAGCCTGGTCCTCAGTTCTCGCAGGCACTACATTTCAGAAATATATTGAATTCCATCTTAAAAGCAGATGGGTATTTGCCTGAAGTAGGAGACAGTTTCAGAACCCAGTTACTGAACACAACCCCTCCATGGTCATGGCATGTTTAACAGAGGTCGTGAGCTCAATGGAAAAGTGCTTGCAGAAGTGGAGCTTTGGCTAGAGGTCAGGTAACCATCAGAAGCAGTATTCAGCCTTCTTCGAATTTCTCTCCTAATTCACTCTCCTTGCCCACAACTGCATTGCTTTCGTGTCTGTTAAGATGCAAGAGGCAGCATGCATGCCTCAGTAGCTGCCCATTGTTTATTTATCTTTTTATTACCTCTTTGCCTTAAAATTATCTCTGTCTATTTTGCAATTCCTGGACTGCTTCACAGAGCAGCCTTAAAGTTACCATGTAAATCACAGGTCTCCTCATTCTATATACACAGACAGGGAGCAATAAAGAAGCTATAAAAAGAAATTTGGCACTTTTTCAGCTTATCGTCTAAGTGTAATGTGGGTGTGCTTTACACAGAAAAGAAACTGACCTCTTGCCTATATTATTTGCCTGGAAGAGGAGAAGAGAGATGGGTTTTTAAGGTGGAAAATTCCTGCAAAATCAACTAGTGAATGGCGCAGTGAGGTTTACTGGTCCAGTTGCCAGGTCTAGGTTTCACCCTGTCTCACCCCTGCATGGAGCGGAAAAACATGTCCCTTCTCTCTACGGTGCCGGGTGGAGGAAAGAGTTCAGAGCAGCAGGAACCCTGATTTACAGCCCAGCTGCCCTCACTCAGAGGACATGATCAAAGCATCCTGCGATACCCCACTGGAGTGATGGGAAGAAACGGCCGACTGGCTATCTGCTTGGCATGTTCAGCTCTAGCATGAGGCCAACGCAAGAGCTTTGTTTTCATGGACCAGAGCTTCTTAGAGTGGCTGCTGAGGGGAAGTGACTGAAAACTAATTCTCAATTAAGTTGGGGAACCAGTAGGTGGGAAGTTCCACTCAGGCCAAAGACCCATAATCTCGTCTAGAGGTGACCTTGTGTTAAGAAAGAAAATGGTGTGACATGTCCTGTCCTCAAATCTCCTGGTGTGCCCTGGAGGAGGTCATGACCCCTGAAAACTTGTGCTCCTCTCCCACTGAGGCCTGATGCGCTCATTTGGAGACCCAGCTACCAGAACACATGCAGATCCCCCAGCAGACATACAAAACAGAGCAAGATGGGATGCAGCCCTCCACGTTGGAGCACACGACCAGGCCATAGTCCTCGTGTGACTGTGTGATATGTATGCATCCTCCAAGGCCAGGAGTAATGAGCCAAGGCTGAGCTCAGAGCAGAGATGACTGTGGTCTTCTTGCTTCTTGACAGCAGCATGGAGAATGAGGATGTCTCCAGACACATCAGCCCACAGGGACAGGCAGCTTAGCATCCTGGACAAAAGGCATGAGGCCTAGGGCATGTCCAGTGCTGCACTGTCTCCAGAGCATGGGGTCGAAGGGTTTCTTTGGGCTTTGAGGGCTTGCACATGTGTGTAATCATACTGCCAACCTGAGTTATGTGGCACAATGCCATGCAGCCCTCACAGACTTTGGCTCACCAGGCCTGGACTCACCTCTTGATGCGTACTTGGAAGAGGAACCTATAGTAAGCAGTTAGGAAAACTGGCCAAAGCAACCTTTGTGAGAGCAATCGAGCTCCTCCCCACAACCCCAGCAGCACCTACTCCACCACAACATGGTGTTGTGTGTGTTGGATTATTTCATCTTTGGGACCGTCTCGAGGGGAAAAGCAAAGAATGGTCTTTCTGGAAATGTCACGTAGGTTGCCGTCGAAGGGGCAGCTCAGGGGCAGCCTCAGTAGGTGCCACTCGCTGCCTACGCAGGGCTGGCATAGTCATGGAGCACGTAAAGATACCGGGTCTCCTCCTAAGGAAAGGCTGCCAAGGAAGATGATTAATGCCTGGAGAGGTGATTGACCTTCGCTGGTGAGCTTGGGGAGGGAGGGGTTAGCGCGGAAAGCGGCTGTGATTTCAGCACGTATACATGGGATATGGGAAATAAAGGAATCCTCGGGTCACCAACATGACAGAGCCAGCCAAGAGGGATCTGGGGACAGCACCTGTTGTAGGTACTTTTCGGGCATACATGGGATGGAGGTGGTCCCTCTGGACAAGGATAGCTTTCACTTAGGACCAGTCCTGCAACACCAGCTGTGATTCTTAAGACTCCCAAGCTGGAAAATACAGCAAAATGCGTAATTCCACCTCTAGCATGTCTATTTCTTCAGTTTCTCCAGCCACATCCTCATCTCAGCCTCTTTGTTCTAATCCTCCACATTTACATCATGTTGCCTACCAAGCAGACTAGCTCTTAACCTGCATAAGAGCTTGCTTCTTCAGACCTGCTCTCGCCAGGGGAGTCACAATCCAAGGCTCGAGCCACCTGCATGGCCATCCTTCCCTAACGTCACCGCTAGCCTGAGGGAAGTGGTTGAAACGTGACACCCACGCCTGGTCTTGACTCCTGGAGTTGTTGCCATTTCCAGTTTTATTCAGTATGGTTTCCTGGATAAATAGCTGGATTTTCCTCTTCTGACCCTTTGTAAATATTATTTAAAGAGTTCCTTTGAAATTGTATAAACAATCACCTGTTTTCCACCTTCACACAATATTTTTGCTGTCCTTCAATACGCAGATGTGTCTTCTTAGTCCGTGCCTAAGTTAGCATTCTCCTTGAGTGGCTCCCACTTCTGTCAACCTCTAAAGCAACAGGTTAATGCCTTTCACTCACAGCCTTAAATTTCTTGCATCCCAAATAATCTCATGGTATTTTGGTTGCAGCAATGACTGAGGGATTCTCACAGCATTGGAGGCCTGTTCCTAACTTGCACAGATATCAACGATCCTGTCAAAAAGGCCCAGCCTGCAAAGGTTTTCTTCTTCGAAGAACTAAAATGCTAAATCTTGATGTCTTACATTATTGCAGGATATGAGCATGTGAGGGGAAACCTGCCTTCAGATGCCTGGAAGCTTGTCTTTTTTCCTAACTGTGTGATTTAGTCCAAATAAACAGTATACTTTCTCCTTATTACACTTTATTTATTTATATTCTTTTACCTACCACAGCTATACATGAATATGGGAGACTGTAAATGCGAAGGGCTGGGGTGAGGCAGAAGCAGTCAACTCATCTACATTTCAGAATTTAGTGCAACCATAAAAAATGTTCCTGATAAAATACTAGAAACAAAATCAGCAGCGACTGCATCATCATCATCATGAAGGCACTGAGAAATCAACCAAAACCGACAACAAAGGGGTGTTTCGGAGGCATCCAAATTTTGCCGACATACTGTTCTTGGTATCTTTTTTTGTACATACTAGCTGCCAGCCTGTCTTGAGCAACCTGTCTGAAGCAAGCCGTGGACAAGTGTGGCAGCCAGAGGCTGTTTTTCCTCTGCTTTCATCTTCTGCTTGAAGACCTTTGCTCCCTCAGCAAATCCTGACAAACTATATGGCATTGAATGAACAGCTTAACTGTAAACACAGAGCAGGACCAAAGGTGAGATAAACAGGAGGCCATGAAAAGCAAGCAGCATAACCCAGCAGCTCTCAATGATCCGGGAACAAGGGGCAGAGTTGACGTCCAAGAATTGGACTGAGACTGATGTTTGCTTGCCCCTGAGATCACAGGACACTGTTTTGAGGACCCTTTCCATGGGGTTCCTATAGGAAATTCACTGGCCGTTAACAGCAAGGTGGAAGGGAAGAGCAAAATGTACCCTGCGGCTCAGACCATTGATTGACCCTCTGACATGCTCTCCCACCGCCTGGTCATCCATCACATTGGCCTCACCAGCAGGCGCAGGGTCCTCCTGTGGTTTATGCTCCCTCCGCTAGAATAGCTCGGCGGGACAGGAGTTTCCCTTCAGCAGGTTTGCACAACACACAGACCTGGGGAGAATCAGTGGAAATACTTACTAACAGATAACCGTTGTTTTTCTAAGAGCAGACTTGCATTGCTCTTGACAAGATCTGACACAGCTTCAAAACACTTGCTCTGGCGCAGGGATGTGGAAAATCTCGCAGGACCGCACTGAGAGGGCGTCTCATTCCTTGCGGAGAAGGCTGGGATCCGTCACTGCCTCCCAATAGCCAGCACTACTTCCAAGACCCAAGCTCACCTGCCTTCCCACCTACACCTCCGTGATCGCATGTGGATTCATGGTGCAATGAATAGAGGTGTCAAGGGCCTAGCCATAAGTCCAGAATGACTTATCCAGGTGGTACGTGCTTGGAGTGCTGCATCTGCATCGCACCCAGCTGCAGACATGCCAGCAACGTGTTAGTGAAGCTGGTTGTGCAGTATGTTGTTACTTACCTCCACACCCCACCCAGTGGGGTCACAGCCGAAACCAGTGTCTGCAGGCAGAGTGGGCTGGAATGTTTTTAAACACAGCTTTTTGTCCTAAAAGACATTTTGATTAAATGCATTGTTTTTAATAACCAGATACTGGTGTCAATGGAAATTTCCCCTGGCAAAATATATCATTATGGGCATCTTCTTTGTTCTGGGTTGAGAAATACTTTTTCATAAATTTATAAATTTCAGAAGATACCAGTTTTCACTGTAATGCATTTTAACCTTATGAGAGCTCCTCAGTGTGCACATCACCATACGAAAGACTTGAAATCTTGGAGTTTTATTTCCTTTCTTAAATCATGATGGACAGCTGTTATTTAGTACTAATTAAAACACCTTATCTTTTTTCACAGATCAAAGTGTCTCCTGTTTGTTTTGTAATGAAGCAGTTTGACACTTTTCGTGTTTGACTTTTTGTCAGACTGTTTCATTACAAAACAAACAAAAGTCACTTTGATCTGTAGAGAAAGATAAGATTTTTTAATTAGTACTATATAACAGCTGCCTTCAATTGTGTTTAAAAATAAAAGAATGGAAGGCTTCAAATCTCTTGCCATATTATGCACTAAAACTTTATCCTAAAACAGTCAGTAATCATTGTAAAACATGAAAATGACATGAGTTAGGATTTCTAACTGATGCTTTGAGATGCCATAATGTGAATGAAACACAAAATGTAAACCCCAAAATCCCAAACTGGAAACTCTATGAGAATCCATTTTGTAAGAAAATTCCAAAAATAATTGATTTGCTTCAAATATATATCAGAATTTCTCTTCCCATGGAAAAGTTGAGGGTCTCACCCGGAAAATTAGCAGGCAAAGGCTAAGAAGAATTTACATCACCACCCCATTTTTCGGCATGTTAGGACAACCCTTGGTGTTCCCCTGGCTCCTCAACACTTCTAGACATTGAAATAGCCACATCTGTTAGATTTGTATCTGCTGCTCTGTATGAACACCGCCTCGAGCAGCAGAGTCCCATTCTTGGCTGGCACCTAATCGTTCTGCAGATGAATAGCAATAAAGCATCTTTTGGCAAGGAGACAACACTTCTCTCCCATTGGGTTCACATTTTCATGCAGCCTTTCCAGAGATGACCGCCCCTGAATTTATTCCCTCTAACTCCAGGTTGGGCGTTGACCTCAAATGCCAGACCCTCTGGTTCTCTGCACCAGCTCCGTACCAAATTTTGGGCCATATCCAGACTTTCCGCCCTTCTTCCCAAACCAATTCACTGTCTGGGCAGCAGCTGCCTAAGGGAACTGCTTCATGCTCTCTGAGCAGCAGTGATTCACCTAAAAATCTCTGTCTCGAGGTGAACGCCGATGTCTGCAGCAGATGGGCGTCTTCCCTGCTGCTGACTCCTACCCTGGCGTTTGCTGCTGCAGGGAGCCGGGTGCATGACTGCCAGCTTTCACATCTCTGAAGGCCAGAGGCACATCTCGTTTCAGCCACCTCACCAGGACAACCCCATGCACACCAAATACAGCCCTCGCTGCTGAGAGAGCCGACAAGCGTGGTCTGTCCCATTCACCGCTGCACAGGTCCCTGGCACAGCTGAAGGACCTGCTCCAGATGAAAGGGTGTGCGTGGAAAGGGGAGGGATGGCAAGGGAAAACGGCAGAGTCCCTCTCAGCAGCCCATCTCCGCTAGCAGCCTGCACCAGATGCTTCATGGGAGGTAGTAAAACCCTTGTAGCAGACAGTTATGCAATAGGCTTCCTTGTCTAGCTCGCAGCAATTATTGTCAGGCAAGATGAAGATTTATATCCTGTGTAGGTTTTTATCCCAGCTGGTGTAGGGGTGGATGATATTTTTATTGGTCTTGTATGGAAAATGCGCGAGTAATATCTTCCCAAGCTCTTGGCCCTGGTCATATTTTCAAACAGTGAATTCCACAAGTTACGTACTGCGTAACACAGCGCGTTCCATTATTAGTATTTAAGGTGCAGTATTTTAAGTCATGAGCTTTTTCTTTCTCATTCTGGTATTTTAATAACGGATGAATAGCAGAGTCTCATGTGCCTTTTCCCTGCCATTGTTCTTTCTTTTCATTCCCGTGTCACATCCCTCTCACTAAATTAATGGTCCTAACCTCTTCTTTGTGAAATCCTTTCAGGTCTTCTAATAATTTGCATCATCTATCTTTAGATACCTTCTATTTCTGATATGTCTTTCAGAAAAGTGACAAAATCTGAGCACATCATTTCAAATGTAGACATGATTTCAATTCACAGGAAGGTATTCTAATGCAGCCTTTTCAGTACTAGATAGCTGTTGTGTTCATTGTTACTCAATGAGTCTGAAAAGAACCTTGATGTTTTCCTGAGTAAGAAATAATTAATTTAGGGCCTGTCATGTTACGTAAGTAGGTTAAATGGATCTTTCATGTTCTATTACCTTGTACCTACCCATGCCGAAATTAAACTGCCAGCTGCCTACTCTGGAAATCCTCACATTCTCCCATTTTTGAGTCCTCTAAGCAACTTCTGTAGCCCTGGAGCCCAGGATCCACGTTGAGTCTTGCAAAACCAATACCCAGGACTCTGAGAAGAGCAAGAGTTGCTGCACAGCCCTCTGGCAATCTTGCAATGAAGTGTGGTGTGTAACGTATTGACCATCCTCCACCCACTTCTAGGGAATCAGTCACTGAGTGTTGCTCCTACACCACAAGCAGGTCTGCGGGGAAGAAGATGTGAGCCCACAAACAATGGCTGCTGTCTGAGTGGCTAGATCCTCACATCTTCATGCCCACAGGAATCCTCGGGCACTTCTAGTCTTGCTCTCTGCTTAGTATCTGCTCAGCACCAGCCATAACATTTCTTCCAGTTCACTCTTCCTCAAGTCTTGGTGATTGCTGAGCGAGATAAAGTGTATGTCTCGGAAATTCAGCCAAGCTCAACTTGGGAGTGCAAGTCTTGGTGATCCTGCTCCATTGCTATATGTTCCTTCATGAGTCAAGCTGGAATTTGCCACTTGAATCTAGCTCCACACATTGGCTCCCACCTAATTCAGTTGCTTGTGGGGCTGCTCATCTCTGCAGATTTGCTGTTTGTTTTTAATTGTCATTAGTGACTCAGCATTGGCTGAAGCAGTTGCATCAGCAAAGCTGAGAGGGGTGGAAAGTGAGCTGGCTGAACGTGGATCACAAAAGCTCCATAAGCTCTTTGACAAGAAAGTGACAAGCAAGAACAGAGTTTGGAAGACAATTGGCAAAGACCTATAGCTCATCGAGATTTATCTGTTGGTACTAATTCTTGCTGCCTTGAAAGGGGTTTAATTAGAGTTGTTTATATAGACTTGGCCAAATCCTCAGTAGTTATAAATCAGCATAGCTCCAATTAATTAGTTGAAACTGACAATTGACACCAGATAAGCATCTAGCTTGTAGTACATTCTTGAATCCAACCAGATCGTCTCCTTTTCACAAATACATGGCTGGCAGTTTTCCCTCCCAGGATCCTTGCAGACCTTTCCTTCTGGAATCCAGCAGACTTCATGTTCTTGCGGTCTTGCTGGGCACAAAGTAACATCTGAGTGTTAGCCCCATAAAAACAAGAAGCGCACATGGTTTTTTTACAACAGAGACCTATTAGCAAGTCAAAGCAACAGCTTGGAATGGTGGAGGCACAAACGTAAGGAATCTGTGGTATTTGTAAGAAATGCAGATAGCAGAGGATTTGACTTATTTCCAAATACTAGGGCAACTGTTCCTTTTAATGCACAGGGCTCTGCTCAGCCTGTTGCATTGCCTGCAACAGCAGTGTATTTACTGATGGCCAGAGGCAAATTCACAAACCTTCCTGTAAGAAGTTCTTGCCCCACAAGGTATAGGGATAATAATTGTTCCTCCAAACCATCTTTCACCAGCAGATTTCTGGGCACTTTGCAAACACCTGCTTCAGCATCAGAGAAACCCTCTGTGAGGCAATCAATAGGTGTTGCTGTGCTAAGAGCGTGATTCGGTAGGCTGCTGTAGGACAGCAGGAAAGGCAGGAATTAAGCTCCACTAATCCACTTTTCACTTCCAGGCTACAGTCAGTTGCTTCCCAAGCCTGGAATGAGAAGCCAAAATCTTGAGTTCTGTCAGCAGCTGTAATCTCTAAACCAGCTCTCTTTTCATTGGCAAAATAACACCTACATTTCTCGAGCCCCTAGTCCACACTGTAAACCCTACATTCTTTGTAGAAAGTCACCTAGAAAGACTCCTCTGTTTCTTTAAAATTATATAAAGCCAAGGTTCCCCTGGTCACGTGGTGGAGACCACCTCTCTGCTCTTTGGTTTGCTTTGGAAGTCTCCATGGGAGACTCTCAAGGAGAGGCAGAAGCCCAAGTTCTCAGCGAGAGACTACTCAACTATCCTGTTTGGGTAGAAGTTGGATAAATTACTTGCAGTTCAATCCGAATCTCTGCTGGCTTTCCTTCTTATGATGATGTTTTAAGTCAGTTCCTTATTTAAAAATAGTGATTCTTATTCAAGGTGACTTCTCCTTTGCCTGTCTTCTGCTTTCTTGTTCTTTACATCATGTAGATATTTTTCCTGTTTTTCTGCTATGCATCACACTATATCTGCCACGTCTTTTACCAGGTCTTATCCATCCTTCTGCTACCTTTTTCCATTTTCTTTCTAATTCTTCCTTTAAGTTCAGTCTGAATTCAGTGTAAACTCTCTTGCCTGACTTCAGGGTATCTGGATATTTTGTCTTTTGTTTCCCCTGATGCTGTTTACTGCATCTCTCCTTTCCTTACCACTCCTCTGCAAAGCTTCAGAAGGCATTAGCAGTTTCTGTGCCCTGAGGTATAGGAGAATTCTCCACTTTATCTGTCTAAGTCCATATCCTGGCCACATTCTGATATCCTGGTGTGACAAAACCTGTATATACTTGATTCTCAGTCTCTCTCCACTCTACCCCATGCCTTAATGTCCACAGAAATAAAACCAAGTTTCCTGTGCAGGAAGACACATCTCAGCCACATCTCTGCTCTGGAAACTCATAGGACAACAGTCTATACCGTAGCGTACATCTATGCATAGTGTAAGCCAGGTTTTCCTGACTGTACCTGACCAATGCTGCAAAAACTCCACCTACTGAAATATCTATACCATATCTACTTACAATAACTTCAATTACACATTGCATGTGAGAAGTGCTCAGCACCTCTGAACTTAAGATCAGATAGTTGCTGAGCCAAGCAATGAGATAAGAGGTAAGAGAGGCCCCCACAACCAAAAATAGGCACAAAGATGGAGCCTATAATCACACAGGAGGTCAGCATTAGATTAGGTACAGCACCAGCTCTCCTGATGGTCCCTCACCACAGACTATATGACATTTCTCGCTCCTCACTCCCTCCTCATCCCTCTCTCTATCTCCCCTAAGCCACTCCTCTCCTTTTATTTTAAGAGCTGACTCTGCCATTTCCCATCTATAAGGTGACATATGAAAACTTTCTTAGAAAACAGTCATAAAAAGGAGAAGAAAATGAAAAAGAAAGACCCAATGGAGAGCAGAAAATTACAGTGTCTGGGCCGTATTTACAATAATTATAATTATTATAAAGCACAATAGGGTGAAGAAACCCATAATTCTCCTGGTGCTTTCTGATTTTTAGATCTATGTTTAGAAAGCACATGCCAGAGAAACAGTCAGAAAAGGAATGCCATGAAGTCACTTTCTCCTCTGTGTTGTAAAAGCACTGGGGGGAATATTTGTGTCTGCAGGAACATGGGGATGAGCAGCTTCAGAAACGAGTCCATCCTTGCTCATCCCAGGGTGATGCACCACCTGCTACAGTGAAAAATGAAGCCCTCTCCTGACACTACTTGATAAGAAGAGGCCCTCCTGATTCTACCCCCACCCATGTGTCATTTTTATAGGAGCAGACATTCCTCCCACTTCTGACGCTTTGCTGACTCTTACTCAAATGTCAGACTCCACGCCGGCAGCCATGGCCCACAGTCCACAGTAAAGCAAACTCGAAGTTGCTCGCTTCCTATCGTGGTGGTATCTGAAGACTTCCTAGTAGTACCTGAGGCAGTCTGACAAACATCTGCCCTATGGCACTCCTGCTTTCCTCATTCCTCTCCCACAGGCAGAAGGGCACATGTAATGCAAGTGGTTTATTTTGTTCAGCAGGTATCATAGCCAGAGAAAGCAGCTTTGAAGAAGTGTCCTCATGTGTAAGACAGAAGGTGGGAAGGCTTGTGATGGTCCTTTGCTGCTGTAGACTGTTATCTAGCCCACCAGAAAGCTCTCCTCCCTGCCCAGAGGAGCTTTCCTCATTTGGCAGCAAATTCTATTGCTCATTTCTGCAGCTTTGCTCTTAAATCCCATGCAATTTCATCAAGGAAAGGGGCCAAGATCTTCAGTTCTAATCAGAGGTCTTCCATAAGGATATTCCTACCTAAACCTGCGTGGCTGCCCACCTTGGAGCCAAACCAGTTCATTCTGATCTTCTCCCAGTCAGCGTGATAGTATGAGACTTGTGCCTCCTGAAAGAAAGAGCGAGGTCTCTCCGCATGGTTCAATTATGTCCACGGTAGTCTGTGCTGTTGGAGGTTGTTCGCTTCAGCATCCAGTACAAGCTGGATTAGTTCTCCTCCACAGGTCTCCCTACCCTTTCCTGCTCTGGTTCAGACTCTTCCCTCCATGCCCCGACTCCTAAGCTCTGCCGTCCTGTTCTCCTAAGCAGCACCTGTTCCAGGTGCTATGATGTACGCCAACACCTCCTGCAGGGCCACCTCATAGCCCGTAGCAAAAGTGGTGTTTGGAGCGCTATGGAAGTGCCCACATCCCTTTCAGAGCTACGCAGAGAGCTTGGGACACCTTCTTAGGCTATTTGACTGGAAGCAACCACTGGGCCATAACACAGCCACAGTTGTGCCAGCAGACACTGAGGGCTTTCTAACCAGCAAGGTGGATTAGAGGCATCTTCACTGGAAAGAGGATTCTTTCTAGAAACAGGCCTTTAATTGTCTTTATTAATACGTGAATGGGTGATAATAGCACCTGAATATGAAAACCCACATCGAGTTATGACCAGGAAACATGTAACAGAGCAACACTTAGTGACATCTGGGTAAATGGGTAGGAAATCAACAGGGACCAGCTGTGAAGGAAGAGACAGTCTGTGGTTTTGGACAGGAGTGAAAATGCACCCTGCCCTCCAGCATCAGTTGTGTTTGGGGCTAGGTACAGGGATCGGTTCTGTGCATCGCACACTTATGTATGTACATGTATGCTTGTGTATGTGTGGTTTTCTTTGAATATTACACATTTTTGCCCAGATAAGGGGGCGTGGGACTGCAGCATGAACATTTGTAACCAGAAGAGAATAATCCTTGCAGTATTTATGCCTATTTGCAAAAGCCCTCCCAACCCTGCAGTACATGCCAAGCTCAGGCTCTTCACCTACCAGATAAAAAGCCAGGAGATTGCTCTTCACCAGAAGTGGGGTGTTTTACCTGCCTTCCCCATGCATTCCATCTCCTCTGGTGCAGGCCCACCACAGGCACAGTAGAGAAGAAGGCACAGAGGCACTCAGAAGAGGGCTTCTTCTCAACACTTGTTGTTTCCTAAGGGACAGGTGCAGAGTTTCGCATGGTACCTTCAGCAGCCAAGATGAGCTTTCTCCCTGAGAGGTAGGAAGATTGCCAAACCAAAGAGATTTTCCCCAAGGAGGGCTGAGAGTCACACCTGGCCGGGTATTCTTGCTCTTCCATGAGACCGAATCCTACCCCACCTCAAATGAGACAGCCTAAAGTGGGGAGAGAGGGTGATCAGATAGATGCACATACAGGTATCTCAGATATGCACCTGCCACTCAGTCAGCGCCAGGGAGACGCCGAGGAGAAAAGGAAATTTTTTCTTTCTCTGACATTTTTAGCATGGATAACAGAGTTCAAGCAGAGCAGAGGAGCCCAGCGATAAAGGCTTCTCTTGCCTTGAGCTAAGCTGCCTAATTGCATGGGACTGGCTCATTTAATCAGGGAGAAAGGTGAAACACCTTGTTGCTTGCCCCAGCTGACTTTCCTCAACGAACAAAGCCTGTGAGCAAAATGCCGGCTGATCCCCAACATCAGAAAGAGCTAAATGGGACAAAAAGAGTCCTACTAATGTAATCCTGCGGGCAATAACATGTGAGCACACCTGCACTGAAATGGCTTGCAGACCAGGCTGAACCTGAGGCCCAGTAGCCATGGTCCTCCCAGCTCACTGGAGGCACATCTTTCCCAACTTACCTCCTCTCCCATTCATGCTTCAGGGCTCTGGGGAGCAGCAAGCAGCTCCCAAGTGGTTGTTGGTATCTAGAGGAAACTCTGTCTGCTGAAACAGCTGACATAAAGATCTTTCTTCCGCTCAGTGTCTCACAGTTCAGGGCCATTTTCTTTCACCCCTGCCCTTCCCTTCTTTGCGAGACCTTGGCTTGCTGTTTAAAGAACTTGCAGTCACCATGAGATATAAAGTGTTCTGCCAGGATGTATAACTAAAGATCTTGATGTACCCCACATAACTGTGGGTAGCAGAATAAAAATGCTCAGCAAGAAGGGCCCTAGCCTGGACTGATCTCTTTGCATGTCCTGTCAGTCAAACCCCTCAGCTCTGCAGCAAAACTGGACTATGCAAGGTAGACTATTGGCCAGCATGAGATCAGGACAGGGCTGAGGGGTCTCAAGATGTGTCCTGCAGCTTACAGCGAATTGTAGGTAGTCTGGTTTCATTTTACTTTGGAGGCACACTCAAGGCAAGGCAGGTATCAGGGGGTGCGGGTTTGGTGCCAGTCCGGCCCCTTTGCCCCATGGAAAATTCCACATTAGTCGGGGACAGAGTACAATGGGACCAGTGCCCTGTGCAGAGCCTGGCCCACAGTCTTCTCTCTCCGGTGCCTGATGCAGCATCAGACACCATAGCCTCAGCGAGGTGCCCCCAGGCTTAGTGATGGGTGCTGCGGTCTCTTTGGGGAAGGGGAACCCACCCGGAGGTACACAGGAATGGCTCACCACATCAATCCCGCGGCTGCGCCTTTATCACCGGCACCAGCCACAACACCCATCTGCCCATAGCTCTGGGACAACATACACCTCATTTTCCCAGATGACACCACCCCCTGCAGACAGTGCCCCAAACCTTCTGTCTGCTCTCAGGGGGCTGATGGCTGGCCAGTGCTCACCTCCCCATCCTCCCACCTGCACCCCCAGCCACGCCGGGCTTTCCCTGTCGAGCTGCAGTCTGTGCCAGGAGAGGGAAGCACCCTCCTGCAGCCCACAGGCGAAGGGGAAGCGTGGGCTGGAGGGTGCCTGGCCCTGGGACGGGTCTGGTACCACACCGTGCCGGAGCCCTGCCACGGAGGCAACGTTTTCCCATGGCACCAAGTGCCATGAGACCTGGCTTCATGTCCTGCTGCTGCAACTCACCCAAAACATGGTCTTGGGCGAGCTATTTTGCCGCTTCCTTCGTTCTGTCTCTCTCCCTCCCTGTCTTCTCTGATTAGGTGAAAGCTTTCCAGGGTAGAGATCACCTCTCCCTGGGCAGTGAAATGAGGCAGCTGGGAGCACTCCTAGACACAATTAACACCCGAGCAGAGCAGACCTGCTGGATATGATGGTTTCAGCAGGAGCAGACGTCCCTGATGCAAACTTTTATCTTGACTCAGTCAGCGGGCAGCAAAATCTCAGACCTTCTGTGGTTTGGTCGGAAAGCCAAGGCTTTCCCCTGGAGAACCAGTCCCCGGTCAAGGCACCTCCTTGGCCTCAACAGGCCAAGCAATGCCTGGCTTTCACCAGAGCTGTGGGATGCACCTCCCCTCCGAAAAGCCTTGCGGGCTTGCCTCAAGTACAGAACAGAAAGGCTTTCTTGAGCTTTGATGCTGCTAAAGGAAAGGCTTTGCCTGTTGGCTGAAGATAGCTGGAAGAGTCCTGGAGCTCAGCCCATCTTGCAGGTAGAGGCTCACAGGCAGAAGGGAGAGAGTGACCCTGGCATGGTTATTACAAGGGCTGCTTGCCTGCATCAAGGTGGAGATAGCATCAGCCTACTGAAGACAGTCTCGGAGCAGCCTAATTGCTCCTGCAGCAGAAGAAGAACGTGGGGCCCAGGAGCCGCTCTGGCTCTCAGCATATTGCCGGGCAGTTGCGCCGCAGGGATCGTGTATCTTGGAGGAAAGGCTGTGGAGGAAGGACACTGCGGGCAGCCAGCACGAAGATGAGCTCCATTTAAACACCATGAGGGATGGGTGAACAGAGCAGTACTGCGGGGAGAAGGCTCAGTTCTCTGTCTTCTCCTTCTCCCTGGGGAGGTGGTTGCAGATTGGGGTGCTATGCTGAGGATGGTGGTCACCTTCTCAGAAGACAAGGGCAAGGGCTCTGTTAGGGGGCCAAAGGACAGTAGGGAGGAGGGCTGTGACAGCTGCTAGGAGTTTAAATGGGGGCACTGCAAGGGATCTAAAAGTACACAAGGTCTCCCTCAGTGCTTCACTACCCACCTTATTAATTCATTGTTGTTTGCCAGTAGATTTGAAGACGTTGAGAAGAGAATGTCACGAGACTAATGCAGCTACAGACATTGCTAACCTCAGATGCGGTCACCACAGCCAGCATTGCAGAATGGCAAACCTGAGGTGTGCAGACATACCAAACCCAGACTCTCCTCACTAAAAATCCACATGCTCAGGATATTTCCGACACGGCTTATAAATAACACATTGGCCTTAAATATTCGGAAACCCACAGTTATGTCCTCTAGGATTCAGGCCAAACAAAATAAGTGAACATTTTGAGACGTACAGGTCTACGCGTTTGAGAGCTGCATACTAAAAGTAGTAGTGGCAACAAACGTAGTGTTCTTCGTCTGCGTGGTGAACATACAAGAAGGAAAGTGTGTGTCAGGTAGCATCTCCGCTAAGACTGAAACTGGAGCTGACTTGAGCATGAGGGTTCTGGGCATCTTCCCTTCCTCTCCTCCTGCATGGAGTCTTCTCCCTGCTCTGAACAATCCAACAGCTTGGCTCACGACCCTGGCAAGAAACACAACAAGACCCATCTACACTGACCAGGACCCACACCGTCCTGCCAATTGCAGAACAGGGCACTGAGCTTTGTAGAGCTTGCGAGGCAGCAAGAGCTCAAGCAGTCTTCCCAGCAAGCCCTTGAGCTCATTCACAAAACAGGAGCTCAGATCCCTGTGAACCCACACACTCACCAAAAGGAGCCTGGAAATGATCTGAGGGAGAGCACAGATGGAAATCATTGTCATCAGGGAGGCCAAGAGCTTTGCAGGAAGCACGAAAGGATCAGATGTTTCAATGGATAAAAAAGAACATTTAGAGCTACACGAGACAACAAAAACATAAGAGATACAAGCCCACTTGCTCCAGGACACAAGCCAGCCCTGACTGACAGGGATTCAGACAAAATGGTACATCTGAACGGGTTGTTTTGTGTTCACCTGCAGCTGCATTTCCCGCCCTTCTTCACTGCAGTGCCCGGCACTGGCCCGTCCCAGACGCAGCTCTGAATTAGACCGCTGGGAAACTGGCAGGAGTGGAAAGGGGCTCTGCAGAGGGGAGACGAGGAGACAAACTGGGAAACCTCAGCTGTGGTAAAGCACTCTCATCCCCCTCTTGCCTCCCCCCTTATCCCTAACTTCTCCTCCACCCCTTCTGCCAAGGAAAGATCATCCATAAGCAAAGCTCTGATGACAGAACAGCCTGCTTTGGATATTTAGGTAGGCAAGGGAAAAAATTAATTTTCAGACCGTGTGTCCTGGCCAAAGAAGAGCAGTCTTTCCCAAACGGACCTAACTCCATACAATGTCAACAGTAAGCAACATGATATTAAACAATAACAAATCAAAGCTGACATCATTTGGAGCACGTCTGGACCCTCCCCTGTGGGGGTATCACTCTTCTGTGTGTCAACAGAGGGAAGAGAAAAGCAGAGGAAAACCTAATCTGAGTCAAATAAAAGACAGTGGGCCTAGGATGGTGTTTCTGAGAGAGAAGACCCCTCTTAAAGACTTGCTGTGGACACCACGAGGGTCACAGGGAGGAAGGATGGGGCAGGATGACCTGTTTCCTGTGCAGCAGATAATTGTCTAGAACAGCAAAGCCACCCTTGGTGCAGAGGGCTGGGACCATCCGTTCCCGCTGCAGCATGCAGGACACCTACCGGACCCCCTGCCTTTGCAGAGGGATCCCTTCCTCCAAACTGCAAGAGGGCTGCACACCTTCGTCCAAACCAGCAAGCCCAAGATCTCAGACACATATGGGGAGCAGCAGGGCAGAAGGGGAGCCCTCACAGTAGCTCTGGACTGGAGGATGTGGTGGGAGTTTGACAGTGGCGTAAAGTGCCAAAACAGCCGTCCAAAGTCATGAGGATGGCTTGGGGAGACATCCTTGAGCCAGCTTTAAACTAGCTGGGGACTAATGAGAGAGTATGAGCAGCAGCAGACAGGGCAGCTTGGCCTAGGAGGGGTCTGCAATCCAGCCCTCTCTGTGACACACCACTGCTGGTACCTACTCTAACAGGCAGAAAACTAGGTTAAAACTCAGATTAAAACCCAAGCTCGTTAGGGTGTGTTTACCAAGCTGCAATCCCACCTCTGGAATGCAGTGCAGACATACCCAAGGGATGACTGGATTTAGCTATCTCCTTGTAAAATACTAATGGAGAAGTGACTTAAGGGAGTTTTACTCCAAGGCCAGTCCTAGAGCTGTATACTAAGCACTTCAGGGTAAACCTACGATTTGGTGTCTTTAATGGGAGCAGAAAAATGAAGCTGTTTTCACAGCAAGGGACACCAGTGTCAGGAAGGTGTGCTGCAGATGTGCTTTCTGCTCGTGTCTCCGCTCTACAGACCCCAGGTCAGGGTCTGACACATAGAAGTCCCTTCTCTCTCTAGTTTGGTGCTCTCATCAAGGGCATGTCCAAGAAACCAGCCAGCAGGCAAGGGAAAGTTGGCAGGCAGATGGTGTTCAGAGACCACAGCTTCACCCTAAGAGCTGAGGGCATCTCACAGGTGCAGATCTACAACTGTGCTATGGGCAGCGTCAGCCCAGCGCAGGGCAATACACAGCGCGCAAGAGCAGTGCTGTCCTTCGGCTACTTCGGCCTTTATAAGAGGTTGCAGACATCGGGGTGGATGGCTCTGAAGTAACCACAGTCCAAGGCAATGGTTGAAAAACGAGCGCTGGATCCCATCACTGACAAGCCCATCAGGCTGGAGGGAGCTACTGGGGGCCTGGGGCTGGACTGGCAGGAGTGGTGGGGCAGGAGAGAGGGGCAGAGGCAGAACCAGGGGGCCTGGTGCCAGGCTAAGGGGGGGACGTAAAGGGGGCTAAAGTGATGGGGTGAGCAAATATCTCTGTCACTTGGTTCTCCCACCTCCCTTCCCTCTGGCCACGTGCACTCCATTATAATTATTTGCTTCCAGTGGTGCTGGAAACTCTTCAGACCAGAGACTAGTTCTCCAGAAATGCTGTGCAGCTCCAAGAACCAGGGATTATCATCCACAGAGCTTCTCTCTCGGCTGCCATCACTGCAGACACTGAGAGGTGCACATGGGAAGAGAGGTGGTTTACAACAAGGAGAACAAATAAGGTGCTTGAGCTGCTTCCTTTCAGTTTTAATGGGCTTCTGGTAGGTGTGCCACTGCTAGTGAGTGTTGAGTCATGTTGGCCAGAGCTTTCTCTTGCACAATCTCTCCCTGCCTCCCCAGGTTGCTCTGTATGTGCCCTCTGATAGTGCTATACCTGATGACTAGGGCAAGCACCACTGCCAGCAGCAGGTTTTACACAGTATTTGCTGAACTTTACCAGAACGGGACCCGATTGTTTCACTCTGGTGGCTGTTTGCTCGGCCAGCTCACTGTTTGCTCGGCCGTTCCTCCCCGCGGCCCCTCCAAAACCCTCCCCAGGAGCCCTTGCCACGCTCATGGCAGTGAAAGGTGAAGCAGCCCCAGCCAGCCCAGCGTGCACCCCTCAGCAGCTCCCCCCTGCCATCGCCCACACCCACCCTGCTCGCCAGCACCCGCGGCCCCGCTCCCTGCCCCGAGCACGGGAGCAGCCACCCACCCGCCACCCGAGCTCCGCTGCCAGGGCCAAACCCCCAAGCTGCAGGTGAAACCGGCTCTTCCCTGCTGCCCCGGACCCTCTCCCATGCAGACCCCCGCACAGCATCACACCAGCACCCTTTGGCCCTGCCTGGGCACAGATGAACCCTAGCAGAGAACACACCAGCTCAGTGCAGGCACAGCTCACACCCCAGCCAGTTGGAGGCAGCCAGGAGCTTCAGTACAACATGACCGGCCCCCAGGCACACCTTTTTTCCCTTTTCTTTCATATTTCTCTTCCAGGCTGTCAGCGGAGGAGTCGCACGTGGCAGGCAGGATCCAGGAACCCCATTCAGTGGCATCAGTCCCAGCAGGACTTTCCTGACAACCTCTGTGCACAGGGGAGCACTTCTCAAGCTGGTGCTTGAAACCTCTTATACCAGGACTGTGAGCCCAGAGACACCGTGTAAATAGGCAGTGTTCCCTTGCTGATTCAGCTAAATGTACTGGCACATCATGGGGAAAAAGCTGAAGTATTTTCACTGACTCACACGGTTCCAGAGATCCTGTTAGATCTATCCCAGGCTATGAGAGCGAGTAGAGCCTGTCTCTGCGTCTCAGTGCCTTGGGATTGCAACAGGCAGGAGAGGAAATCCCTTGTGGGGAGGAACTTGGATCCTGTCTAATACACCAAGGAGAGCAGAGACCTTCCAACCTGCAACAGGCGCAGGCTGCAGGGCTGCATGATGCAGCGCCCTACGCCAGTTTAGACTCGTCTCTGAATCCCGCCTTCAGTCTCCGAGTGGCTCCGCATGCCAGGGCACAGTGTCCCGGCATTAAAAATACCAAGGCTGACAGATAGTGTTTATTAATAGCACAAGTGGTGTTTATTGCTGAGCAACAGTCAGCAGCTCGGAGGTTACTGCTGTTACAAGCCAAGGTCTGAGAGCGTTGCCACATTGCTTCGTTCTCAGGGGAGCAAGGCTCCATCTTTGGAGGCAGGAGCCATGGGGACCAGGGGCGAGGTGGGTGCCCAGCTACCTCGGGGAGCTGCTGCGTGCAGGGGAGGGGGTTACAGGCAGAGCATCCTGACCTGAGGCACAGGGCAGCCCCCACGGACTGGGGGACCCCAGCTTCCCAGGGTGACCTGCGTAACACACAGCACAGCTTGTGCGAACGGGTGGAGAGCAGACGTGCCAGCGCTGGGCATCCGATTTCTTCCCATTGCCTGCACTCGGCTGCGCTGGAGGCACCATCCCCTATCCATGAAGAGTCCTGGTCTTCTGGGGTCTCGCTCAGACCTACACGTGGCCCTGCAGCTCTGCCCCTGCCCCTCGCTCCTGCCCCATGACCCCGACAGCCTTTGGGCACCAAGCTGCTGTTTAGGAGGATGTCGGTTTTAACATCCCTGTTTCACAGTGAAGGAAACTGAGGTGCAGAGAAGCGTGATCTTCTGCCTGTGTTCCAGAGATGATCACAAGATCTGGCAATTACATCTTAGTGATCCAGAAGTGATGAAGTGGGGTGCTTCACTGGGTGTTCTGCAGAGATCTATGCATCTGACTTGAAGAGCTCTGAAACGGCCCTGGAAGAGGGGCAGGGGTTCAGAGACTGAGAGAACTGGAAACCTGATAAGCAGCTGTCATACCCCCAGACTCACAGTTCATACTGTGGAGGTGGAGGCCACATCCCGCTCTCAGCAGACATTTCTTTCCAGTCCCTGATCTTACCCTCCCAGCAGACTTTGTGTGATGCTTTGCACTCCCCAGGTTTCCCTCCGCCAGAGCTGCGCTCCCTAGCTTTTACCAGTTTATGGTTAAAGCACTACAGCCCCAGTATGCTACAGGCAACATCCCACTTTGCTCTTTTTCTCCTAGGTTACTTCCCTTTTCTCTGTCATCACATGCAACATGTGGGGGTCTCCTAGAGTACGTTACCCCTGCATTATCTCTTTACACATTGCTTCAGGGGAAGACAGTTGCATCCTGCCCACACAGGCTGCTGCACACCTGGAAATAACAGCACAAGACTGGTGAGCGCTTCTCTTAATCAAGCCGTGACTTTCCTTCGGAGCCACGCAGAGAGAAGCAAAGGCTCAAAGACAGGCTGCAAAGTAAGCAAAAATCATGCTTTGCACAGCATGCAAAACTTCGGCTCGCCACTTGCTGCCCACTGTCGTGCAGTCTCTGAGCACCCGGCAGAGGCTACCAATTAACCCGTCTTTTAACTCCTCACCATTAATTCACTCGCAGATCGTCCCCCAGGGTAGCTCAGTATTGTTATCGCCTCTAACAGATGAGGAAACTGAGGCAGAGCCCAGAGACCAGAGTAGTGATTGACACCACCCTAATTAGCAAGCGAGGCACAGGGTTGGGAAGAGGACCCAGGAGTCCCAGATCTGGCACAGGACCAAGGTACAGGATCACCGCAACAACCCCGTCACTTTCAGTCAGTTTCTTTTACACCAAGAAAAAACACAGGATTTGGCAAAAAAATTCTTCCATAAAGGCTGAAGTTTTGGTTCATCTCAGCTAAAAGGTCCTATCCAAAACTGCCTTCATTCTCTGTAGCAGCCTCCAAGCAGGTTTCCTGTCATTACCGCAGCTTTCTTCTTTACCCGCATCCCCTCACACTCAGCGAGTTAGAGACCAGTCATCCAGTGCCAGCTAGCACCCTGGATGCAAAGGATCCACTCTTTTCTGGTGCAGGGCTCGGTCTGCCTGGCCGCCTGGGCTGGGAGAGCCACAGACCTGGTTCAGAGGTGCCCGCAGACCGATTTTGTCACTAACATGTTCCACACGCTTATAGTCTGAAGGAGAAAATGAGGAGCCTCTGGACGCATCAGAGCCCGTGCATACAGGCAGGTCTGTGTGGAGATGCCGAACAAGCGCACAGATCTCCTGTGCTCCCAGCATAGCAAAAGCGAGGCTCCTTCTCTCCTCCCCCAAGGAGCCCAATCCGGGTCAGGGAGTCGGACCATGTGTGTTTAGTCTGGAACAGTCTGCGGGACACGATTTGGTGGTGTTCCCGTGATATTTCGCACAATAAGCTTAGAGAGGACAATGCAGTCGCTTTGTGAGACATGGTGATGCTGTGTCTTGTGACACAGCCTATTAGCAGATTGGCTAATGCTGGGTGTGCAGCTGCTTTCTGTCACGGGGAAGGCTGAAAGCAGCCAGAATATACCTGTGAATCCTGCCTCTAATTACTTACAGCAAAAAACACTGTGCTCCTGGTTTTCCCGTATCCGAGTACCTTGCAGACACATGCAAAATAACAGTCAATAACCAGAACAAAAATCCCCTTCTATGCCTTACTAAAATCCTGCTCAGTAAACAGGATTATACTTGAAATAGGCTGCGACAGAGATACAAAGAAAGAGACAGATGCCCACATTTCTTTTCACGAAGACAACTTGCTAAACAGCTGAATGGATTTTGCTACTTCTGCTTCATCCCAGCTGCCTCTACAACCCCTGTTTGCTTTTTACAGGGTCTGTCTGGCAGCCCTCCATCACTGCCTAATTTTGCTGGGGTGGGATGCGAAACAGCTCGAAGAGGGAACATCACTTTTTTCCATTCATTTCACCGAGGCCGAGATTTCCCCTTCTTGCTGAGGGTGGCTTGGTGGTAACAAGGATCCTGGCAGCGAACCCCCTGTGAAAAGATGTGAACGGCTCCTCTCCCGGAGCGAGGAGACAACATCTGAGGGCTCTGGACGGAAAAACGAGGTAGTCGGCTAATAAAGAAAATTAACCCAGTGGACATGATTTGCCCGCATTCTCCAAAGCTGGAGTGCTTTTATAAGATTTGCCACAGAAAGCTCTTAAGGATAACAACTAATCCCTGAATAGGGGTCAAAGTTCTTGCTGGGCATTAAAACTTGGTGACGTGATTAAAGAAAAAGTGAAAACTCGCTGCACAGAGCAAAGCCTCCAATGAGGAAGCCGCAGGGTGCCAGTGCTCTGGTCGCTGCTGAATGGTCCCAGGACACTGAGGATGAGGAGCTAATGGGTTTGGTTCATGGTGATCAGATGTCTGAGGAGCCTGAAAGGGATGTAAAGATGCTTTGGAGTGAAGCAGAATAACAGCCCTCTGAAACGGCCCCTGGAAAGGTGCAAGGTGACGTACCCTGGCACATAACAGCCAAAACTTCACCTCTTCACCAACTGGTCTTGAAGGTCCCCTCTGGAAAAAAATATTTAGCAGTTGCTGTGGATACCTCTGATTGAGGCCTGGGTTTTGTGTGTATCTACAACCCAAAGGGCAAACAGGGCTCAAGTGACTTAAAACCGGGAGAGAAACTGTAAAAAATACTCACAGTGAGACAAGGGCGTATATATGTAGTCCTCTTCCAGGCTTAGGAAAGGTCTGAGATTGACAACACCAGAAGATGGGGAGTGGATTAAAAAGAGGGTGGGACCTGGTTGTAAAGGGATGTGGCGAGAGCCTGGAGAGCAGAGTCTGAAGCATGCCCAAGAGGACTCCGTGGCAGGATTCAAGGCTAGGAAGGAAAGTCATCACTGGCAAATCACCTGCCCAGTTGAACTCCACAGCAGTTTGAAAACTAACGCAACCTGGGGACGTTTGCCTTCCAAGCTTTTGAGTATACTTCGGTCATGTTGGATGATTTCATTTTTTTCACGAGTATGAAGGACTGAAAGCTTTTTGGTTTGTCTAAAAGCAGGCAGCCTTGTACACCGCATGGCTCTTGTGCTGGTGTAAGCAGCACAAGATTCTCAGCGTTGGCCACGCTGGGCTCCAGCTGCTGCCTCATGGCCTGCATGGTCACCCCGCAGAACAGGGAGACGCCAGGGAGTCGGTAGCCACGGAGGCAGCCGTGCAGCATCTCACAACCACCCTTGTCGCAGCAGGGCTCTCTGTGGCACTGGGAGGCTGAGGGGCTGCCCAGGGAAGACTCCCCAGTTGTGGGTGAAGCTGGCAGCTTAGGCATCCCTGCAGACCCCAACTACAAGTTTTCCAGCGCTCAAAGCAGTTCACACTGGCGAGAGATGCGTCCACGGGAGTGCAGGAGGTTTCGTAACTGGGAGGGTTCCTGCGCCCAGGGCTGCCCGATAATCTCAGGCCTGCCGCACTCCACTCCTGGGACACAGTCAGCCGATTCCTCCTCATTCTCCCACCTCACAGGACATCTCTTACCTTCCATCCTCATCAGTCTTGCACTGTCCCCTACCTCTCCCAGCCAGCAAAGCCCCTCCTGAGCTGTGCTTTGCTGTTTCCCCTCCCCTCCACCCCCATACCCCATACGCTCCTGTCCCCTTCCCAAAGAGCAGATGGAAGGAGGTGCTATCGGTACCAAAAAACCTGTTCAGGTTCTCTCTCAAATGATGGAGAGGAGCTGAGAGATGTGACTGCAGCTGGGACTGGGTGGTGAGGGGACAATGACTTACCTGCTTTTTGGGGAAAGTACACAGGGATCCCTAATAATTTCAGCAAGATGGGAAGCTTTCTACTAACTGGCAATAAAATACAAAGCAGTGAATGGCACTCGCTCATCTGTCAAGGGTCCTAAAAGAGGAGGATGGGATTTGTCTTCTGCGTGGAGAAATGAAGGCAGGGAGGGAAAGCTGAGCAGCAGTGGCCCAGCTGAACCCAGTTCCCTCACTTCCCACACCTCTGCTCCGCTCTCCAGACTAGGACCCACTGACTCCCATGGTTCCTCCAGCTGCGCTAGGCAATTCCTATCTGATGGTGAGGGAGGAATACAGCTCACCAGATGACTGAACACAGCTACGTGCAGGGCTGCACCTGCGCCCACACTGCGGGGCACCGCTGGGAGCCACAGCACCCTCCTGACTCAGCAGCGCCAAGGAGAAGGTCCGGCCATCAGCTCCCCGAGCTGGCACCTCCAGCAGAAGAGCTTGCGAATTCCAGGGCAAACTGAGAAATCCTCCATAAGGATTTAGAGAGATTAGAAATGAGCAGGAAACAAAATGAGATTTAACTTGGGAAAAGATAAGCTAATGTATCTGGGGCAAAGCTGCTTTGCGGTTGGAGTGGACACGCTGGAAAGCAGGACTGCCAGAAGAGGCTGAGAAAGAGCAACCACGCAGAGATGCATCCAGAGAGGGACACAAGGGGATATGTTCAGAGCCAGCTGTCTGTTTCCTCTTCTGCAGTTCTGGAGTGATCCATCTTTGAGTGTGTTCAGCAGCAGACACCTTTTGAGGGAAAAGGAGTACTATTGCTAAATGTGAAAGGTGTCAGGAGATGAGGAACAGGAGTTATCGAGGGCAGAGCTTGATGAGCTAATACCAGGGACTTTGAAGAACCATTTTATGTCACCGGCTGAGAAACATCCTCAGAGGAGACGTGATGAGACTCCACAGGCATCTCAGGGGTCTGTGTCAGAGAGGAAGGGAAGAGATCTACTGACACATCTGCAAACTTAGAGCAGCAGGGTGAAATTAAGGCAGAGAAAACAGAGGCGAAAGAGCAGGACAGAGTCCAGGCAGTGTACCATGCTAGGCTGTGGGGTACAACCTGAGCAAAGATAGACATGTTTGGAACAGCAGCGCATTTGATACTGGTTGACAAGACAACCTAAACCCAGAAATTGTTCCTCTTGGGATGTCTCTGGGTCCGTGACTGGTCCCAACAATTCAGCAGGGGTGTGGATGACACTTAGTCCCACAAAGTGACTCACGAATGTCACAGCCTCTCGCACTGTACATCCAGCCACCCCAGCGGGTAGTGGTGCAGAGGGCAGTGCCACTCCCTGACTCATCAGCACCACCTCCAGCAGCTCAGCCAGTTCTCCTAGGTGCCATATATTGACTAGGTCCACACTGCACATTCATAACCAACAGCTCTGGCAAGCCAGTACTGCCTGCAAGACATTGGCCCTCAGCCTCAAGACCAGCCTCACATTAGTCACTGAATAACTCAGGATGATCCTATGACTTATAATTTATGGTGCTTATGGAGACTGGAAACAATCAGATCCAGTGCTGTTGACCCCCCCATTCACTGCACTTCCAGTGGTGAGATAAATCAAAATAAGTAGGAGTTGGCTCATTATTCCCCAGGAGCAACAACACCTTGGAAGAAACATGATCTGCTCAGGAATCTCCAGGCTGCTTCTCCCAGATGTGAGGTCCTCGCAAGGCAAAAATAGAAGGCATGAGCATTCCAGCAAGCTGCCCAACATATGGAAGGGGACTTGACAGAGGAATAAGCCAATTCAAGCTGGGGAAAAAACTGTGGAGGTGATTGACAGCAAGTTGCTTTTCCAGAAGTTAGTACCTGCACTGGCCCCTGAGCAGCCAGGTGAGTGGTTTCTTTGCAAGAAATGAGTCCATCGTAAAGCTCTGTTGGGGCTTTTGCTTCCGTCCTCACGGAGTCAGAGCTGAGCACAGGCAGGAAGGGCACGGAGCGGTGCTGGTGGGAGCCCACCTTCTGGAGAAGAGGCCGATGACACAAACACATACTCCCCAGGTATCAATATGTTCGTGGCACGGGCTGCCTCCAGTGCCAGCAGGTTCTCTGTGGGTGAGGAGGACAGGAAGGCCAGGCAGTGAGACAGCAGCTTGGGTACCTCTGCGAAGTGTACACCGCAGCTCAGGTAGGAGTCATGGGCCAGACAAAGGAGAAGGGCTCTTGTTGGTTCAGGCAGGTCACATGTCGGCCCTTAAAATCTCTGAAAAGGTGATGGAACTGGATTATTTGTGTAATATGATCACTGTACTCATCTTGTGCCATCTCTCCTGAGCTGTCCATAGGGCTTGCAGCTGAGAGGTTAGGTCTTTTGCCCTTTTGCTTAGATAATGCTCCTATTTAACGGGGTTGCACACAAAAGGCCCAAGGGCTTGCATGAGACACACCCTTCCATCGCCACAGACCCGTTCAACCAAGATTCAGAGGTATTGCCATCCGCAGCCAAAGCTTCTCACCTCCAAGGCACCACACAGGTTGGGAGCAAGATATCTTGTCCTGCATCCCAGATTATTTCATCATTGCCTGGGCCTCCCTGGGGAGTGCTCAGCAGTAATCACCACTCATCAGCAGTCCTGGCAGGCCACTCAGCAGAGCCAGACACCTTTCCCAGCCCGAGTCCCACAGAGCAACACACTCCAAGCGAGAAGCGCACCAACAGCTCCCAGAATAGCTAGCAAAGGAGGTGTCGAAGTAACCCCATAGATGAACCCCTGCCACAACGCCTTCCCCCTGCTGTGTGCACCAGCCTTGGCCAGGAGAAGGGCAGTGCAGGGTGGGCAGCATAGGGACCCTGGTGCTGAAGGCATGTAGGTGCCGACGCAAGCAGGTTGCAGCGGGCAGCCCCAATGGCTAAGGAGATGCTTGGGCACTCCCAGGTAAGGGAGGGATTGGGCTTTTTTTTTTGTTTTTAACCCTCCAAAAAGTGTCTGGGGCATCCGAAAGAGCGAGGTAGAAACAAAGAGCATAAGCCAGCAAGATTAGCCCTGTACCACAACGTACAGATATAGCACAGAAGTGCAGTAATTTCCTCACGCGTCCCTCAGCCTGGATGTACAGAGGTGGCTCAGGCAGCATGTCAAAAGAAAACCTTATGAGAAGGCTTTTTGGGGCTCAGATGGCCAGCCTTGGGCAGGTAAACGGGTGGCACATGCCCAACAAGCCCATTTGCCAAGTTTGCCTGCATAAACCTGTAACCTCCTCACAGAGATGGCAAGCTGCACCTCTGGGAGATGCCTTGGGAGTCCCTCCCTGACGCGTGCAGCCAGCAAACCACTGGCATTTGAGGGGGGACTTTACCCTCGTCCCCTCCATGGTGCAAAGCCCCCAAGGTCCTCACAGTTCCCTGAACTGAAGGGAAAGCCTTCCCCAAAGCTGTGGTCAGGCGCTCTTTGCATTCCTCTTGCACCCTCCTTCACTGCTGGTGTGGGCGATATCAGCTCCCCGCTCTTATCCACAACTCACCACCTCTGACGAGATAGGGAGGAACTGGCTGGAGGTCCAGGCACAAGTGCCTGGTCCCGCTGGGATGGCCGGCAACTCAGCCACCCTGCTGTGCTGTGGGGCATTGGGTGCTGCAGGGCACGGCAGCTGCCTGTGGGGTGGCAAAGTGCTGCTGGGGCCACGCTGGCCCAGCCCCAAACAGGGTGCTGGGAGCAAGCATAGTGCCTGCGCGGACTGGGACTGCAGACCTTGTGCTGGATGATCAGGATTAGCCTTAAATTTCAGGCGTCCCAAGCACAGAAAAGCTGCCTGCACGCTCGCCACGTGGTCTGGCATAAAAATACACATCTCTCACTACCAAAGGTCGCACAGGTAGACGGTGGAGGACGTGGCCTGTGGGATGGATCTCCTTTGGGCTTCTGAGGTGCTCCATGGGACCACGCTGGAGGACAGAAGATTACAGGCATTTCTAAGAGAGGTGCTGCAGCTGTTGGCGGAGCCCAGGTAGAGCCTGACTGACTTAGAGCCCCGATCAGGAGCATAACACACTAGCAACCAGGGGTTGAAACAGCCAGCAAGGTGCCAAATGGGAAAGACCGCAGGGGTTTCCAACAAAAAGCACCCTTTTCCCACTGCTGATGGGGATTTCTGTCATGTCTGCCCAGGGCACCTTTTTCTCCGACTTGAGGTGCCTCTGCTCTTTGAATCCTGCAGAACAAACAAAGTGGGCACGAGGAAAGCACCAGCCAGCTGCCCGGAGATAGCATTTTAATGAGCCAGCCACCAAAATGCGGACGTGACCAGAAGCCTCTGAGGGAAAGTTCTCTTGCGCAGGCTGAATGGCTGCGTGCTGGGATCAGAGCACCAGCCTGCAAACCTGGCCTCACTCCACACGTCCCCGCTGCGCCTTGGCACGGGGCACACGTGAGCCGGGAGCAAGACACGGGCTCAGGCTGGGCAGGGTGAGGACAGCCACACTCCTGCATCCCAGCTCCTCCAGGAGCGGGGTCCTCACCCACGAGCGGCCTCCCCAGCGAGGCGAGGCTCCGCTCCAACATTGAGCTGCGATCGCTGTCCTCATGAGAGGTGACAGCCCAGCCATATCCACCCTGGAGGATAAAGGAGAGGAGCTTGACTGTTCCCAGGGCCCCAGGTACCTCATTCAGAGCTGGCTTGGGCAGGTCCTTGCTGCAGTGGTTTGAGGCAGCTGCCTCAGCTCTGCTGCAGCCACACGCAAGTGAATCCTTGGAGGGGGGAGAGTTGTCCCAGTCAAAGCATGCCACCCAGCCAGGCGCAGACACAGCTTCACGGAGTAGGTGGCTACCAGGTCACCTGGCTCTGCAGATGTCCTGCTTCTCCTGAGCCCTCATAGGTAGGAAAAGAGAGGGGTGCAGCATGCTCTTCTCCTCCAGGCACCAGGAGCAGCCAGCCCAGATTGCCATCAACAGGCAGGGTTTGACTTGTTACGATTGACAGTAGGGACCCGCTGCCTCGTCCACCCAGGAGACACCTGGATTCCTGCATGTTGAGGTTTTACATCCAGTGAGATCTCTGCAGCTCAGCCCGCAGGAGCAACACTGACCTGCCAGGTTCAATCTTTTCAATATCTGATGACTTGTAAACATGTCCCAGGTCACACGGAGAAAACGTGGGTTTACTGAGGATAGGCTTGCTGTCTTTGACACTTTGCACAGCCATCTGCGAAACTGCCCATAGATCCTCATAAACCAAAAGCCAGTGGCGAATATGCAAGGGAAGCAATTCCTTGGGTTCTTCACGCAGCAGCGTCCACAGACGGTTCCCGCTCACCTTCTCACCTCATTGCTGCACTCCATGAGAGCAAAATGAACCAGAATCTCCTCAAGTACTTGTCCTCTTTCCTCCCCTCTGCTGTCTGCAGAGGCTGTGACTGCAGATCCACTTGTTCAGCTGCCTAAGTCCGCCCTGAATAAAAGCCGTATCCTTCACCTTCACAAGAGTAGGCCCGAGGCAGCCATGAACTCAGTGGTCTGTATCAACCCGGGTGAGTCGCCTTCCAGACATCCATGAACATACTGTACGCTCCCTTCCAGCATGGCCAGATGATTGACAACGTGACACACCTCCATGGCTGATGAGGACAGGACACCATTTCCAAAGAGCTTTTCCTCCCAAAGACTCCAAAGCACATCACAAAAGACGCAACGGTATCAAGATCCCTCACAATGAGATGAGTGCGGTCAGAGCTGCAGAGTCCTTTGTTCAGCATCGGTCAGGATGGTGAGGTCCTGCTGAGCCATCACTGGCAGCGGGTTACACACACAGTGCTCCAGCTGCAAAAGCCGAGTCCGTCACCAGTGAAGGGAAGGCTCAGAGCATTACTTTCGTCTCAGGTTGTAAGCTCCACCAGGATCGTGTCTACTCGTGTCTATACAGCACCCAGCACGTGGGGCTCGGCTGCTGGCAAGACAGAGGCAGGGCTGGGACCATCTCCACGCTCCTTGGCATCAGAGGCTGGGAAGGAACCCAGAAGTCCTGCCCCTCAGACCACCCTCTTCTCACCGAGCAGGGACCTCGGGCTGAGCTCCGCACAGGTATTTTGGTGCCTACCTCCCATGCATTTCAACAGACTTTAGGTACCTAGACGCTTTTGGAGGCTCTGGGCCCAAATCCAAGAGTCCGACTGGCAGGTTGCTGGCGCCCTGTAGCCTCCAGAGGCAATGCTGGAGGGTCTGTTACACAATGGAAGAAAAACAGGATGCAAGGCAGAAGGAGAAGGCAATGAAAATCAAGGTCAGAATTAAATTCTTTAATACAAAAAAAAGTTTGTTTGTCGTCGTCGTCGTCGTTTTTTTAAGATATATCTGTAATTTCTTTGTTTAAAAATAAATATGTGCTAAGGAATATCTTGAAAAAATTCACTAGACACAATATGTAGTGTTAATATCTTTTTTCCCCGCAATTATTACAGATAAACAGTAGCACCAATAAATAAAATGATAACAAATATTAAAATTAAAAAGGAGAGAGATTCAAGATGTAGAATTTTCTATTTTTCCTGTTTCTTCTTTTTACATATATAAAAAAATCGTAGCGTCTATTTAATCCGAATCACACATATACATAAACATATATATATATATACAAACACATAGCCAAATATATATATAGTATGTAGATGTATATCTAACCCTTGTCTCAATAGGAATGTGTAGGGGTAGGTGTTAGAGAAATTAATTAAATAACTGCCCATAACATGCTACTGACTCTGCCAACAATTGGGGAGAGATGGGACGGAACAACAGGAAGGTTAAATTTATACACAACCAGTACAAATAAAAAAAAAAAAAAAAAAAAAGG
>Ga0065711_1028991_pt1 | contig 38140 bp, 22 predicted proteins | sample Hoacrofraction12_FD_59098 | JGI IMG/M metagenome (GOLD analysis project Ga0065711, IMG submission 59098) | Hoatzin crop microbial communities from Cojedes, Venezuela - Epithelial fraction 12 v2 (version 2) | ecosystem: Host-associated > Birds > Digestive system > Esophagus > Crop | place...
TCAAGACCCGCCTGGACGTGGTCCTGTGCAGCCTGCTGTAGGTGACCCTGCTTCGGCAGGGGGGTTGGACTGGATGACCCACAGAGGTCCTTCCAACCCCGAACATTCTGTGATTCTGTAATTCTGTAATTGGGGCATCTTTCTGGAAGTGAGAAATACCAAGTTTCTTCAGGTAAATCTGGCACATCTTGTGGATACCTGCATGAGTATAGTGCAGAAAGGGGGGGAGACCTTTGGTTTGGTTTGGAGAGGAAGGATTTGCTTGGTGCTTAGCTCTAGGAGGGAACTTCCAGATGGGAATCCCAAGTAGAAAAATGTGCCTAAGTCCCTTGGACAGGCAGCATTCGTGTCATTCCTCAGCGTTTATCAGGGCTACCTCTTACAGCTACCACCTAGTTTGCTGCTGGCCTTCCCTGCTCCCTGAGTTGCAGAGGTAAGGGTTGGGCAGAGGAGGCTGCAGGGCAGGGCAGTACAGAGGCACTAACAGTAAAGCAAAAGAAATAAAAAAGCAGACAGTATTAGTAAGAGGGTCACAACTTAAATGGGACTGCAGAAAGACATGGCAATACTGCGTATTTTTTCTAAACCCTTTTCTTTATACAGTTGAGAGTGACTTACAAGTCCAAATCCCTTTAATGTTGGTGAAGGCAAGTTAGGCCAGTGCTGAATGTTTATGAAAATTCTACTTTAAAACAATATATCATGGTAAAGTACTTGGAGTTCAGCAGCATTTAGATATTTAGCTATTAAATAATTTCTCAACTGATAAACAGGGAGGTAAGAGAGATGGAAGTGACTAATTCTGCAGATTTTTTCTCACATGAAGGTCTCATTTAACACAGTGAGATATTGTTTGAGACAGAACAAAAGGCAAACCTTTTTTACAACATTAAACTATACCCTGGGCTAAATAAATGGTGAGGCTGAAGGCCAGAAATGCAGGGAACACTTCTGCTTTTTTGTTTTGCAAATGATTTATCATGGTAATTAATGATTCTTGAAGCCAAATCCTTGGTTTCACTGGGGTCAGATGGAAACTTTCTGGTGGAGTCAGGTGGTGGCCTCTGGTATTGACTCCTCTCTATATCCACAAAATGGAGCCTGACATCTAATCGTGGAATCAGGTTCCTTCCCTCTTCTAAAATTAAATTGTATTTGATTTCTAGGATGTGACAGTGAGGTTATACAGCTTGTGAAAATGTTGTGTGGAACTGTACCATCCACTTTCAATGCTTCAGCATTCTTGCAACAGTCTCCAGAACACAGGATTAGAGTGATTTTACCTGTTGATGGCTGTTACCAGGTACAGACAACCCCTGAATGCCATTCCTTTCAGCCAGAACAGGAACTGTGCAAGTAAGGAATAAAGCCCCTGCTGTGGCTGCATACAGTACCTGTATAATGAACAAATCTTCTAGCAGACTAAGGTAGTTCAAGTTAGTGAAAGATTGATTTCATAATTAATTTAGTGAATTAGATCACTTGTGTGTTTGGGGCATGAAGGCAAAGGAGGCAGTGGGTGCCTAGGTGCAGCAAAGGGACCATCCCAGTCCTCCCTGCTCTGCTCTGTGCAACCCTGGCCAGCACAGCTGGCTGCTGCAGCTGGGGGGCTGCTCCCCCACCGCTCCCTCCTCGCTTGCCAACTGCTCTGAAAGCCTGGGGAATGGCCTGCAATGGTCTGCCCTGGGTTTTGAAGTCCTGACCCTGCTGAGAGCCTGTGAGTTGGCTGTAGTGTATGGCTATGTGGGTGGATGAGCCTTTCTCTCAGAAGGATTCATTCAGCACAGTACAGAGCAAGCAAGTTAATTTACTATCACAATCATAATTACTCTTCCACTGTTTACTGAAATATATATTTCAGTGGCAACTACAGTGGTTCTTAAACTCATTTTGAGCTTTTCATAGAACTTTCACTAAAACATTTAAAGCAGTTTGTGTTATGTTTCAAAGCAAATGGCCATGGAAAAACACTTTGAAGAGGCACCTACAAACAAAAATTGAAGAGGATTCAGCACAGACAAAACCAGCAGATATGCTTATATCAGGTTTGGATATATTAATTAAAATTGTGATGACTTATACAGCATAAGATGCTTGTCATTTTAGCATGTTACACAATAATAGAAGATAATTCATTAAGTTGCCAGTGGACCTTTCCCCTAGGATGATGTTATTGTGCTAGCTAATTAGCTATAATATGCAAATAGCAACACTCCAAAGTACTACATTTACTTTATCTAACTTAGTTTCAGAAAAACTAGTACATCAAGACTGGAAAAATTCTATGCCCTGTAGTTGATCATATAGATATTCATTTATAGTGGATATATTTATGTTATAAAATACATAATAATAAAAAATATTGTAAAGTTTCATGCAGATAGCTATTTTAATCAGTACCATTAGATTTTCGGCTCTAATTAATGGTGACTATTGAGTTCTTAAAATTATCAATATGGAGACGTTCAAGTAATGTTCAGAACATAGCTGACCTAGAGTACAATAGAATCCATTTCTTTACCAAAGTCTTGCAATGAACTTTGTAGAGATGAGATGAGATGATGTGGAATCACTGCTGAGTTTGAATATCTGTAAACTTCATCAAGACAGACCATCACTGGAAATCTTTTGTGAATGTTTCAGTGACATCGCTAGGGCTGTGCTAACTCGGACTTTTTCTTCAGGATCTTTTAACCATGTAAGTTCGTTTCCCCTTATTACTCTCTTATCTTACACAAATTTCTACTCTATTATTTTAAATTCTTTTCCATCAGTAGAAGACTGAATGTGCTCACTTTGAATCCCATCAGTATGGGCAGTTGGGACAGACTGATGTGGTGCTTTCTTCTTTGAGCTGAGTCTCTGAACAGCTAGTCTCTCATGTTGGGCAAGCTTAAAATAAAATATGTGACTTTACATGAATTTGTATGGAGAAATTAGTTCACTAGTACCGGACTTGTATGGAGGACTAGCAGCCTTGAAGAAATGCTGCCAGACTCCAGGCAAATAGCTTTTGTTCTCTTTATGGGAGCAATGTGTACGGAATGCAAAAGAAATGTGTTTCCTATGGACACAACAGAGTTAGCATGTGGGAAATGGAACAGTTCTGGCATGCAGGGATTCATGCTGGGTGCCCTCTCCATGACTTTTTACTGGAACTGGAATTTTAGACTTAAAACCATAGTGCTACAATGGTGTCAGGGCAACGTAGCAGAGCAAACGTAAGTCGGGATCAGTTTGTTCACAGGTCTGTCCATTGCTACTTGGAAGGCTCAAAATGTTTAACAAATATTTAGACAAATCTGAATTGGGCACTTTGTGATTATAAATGAATTTTGATGTGTTTTACCTAGTTTAACTGAGAACATCTAGTTATGCCCCAAAAAGCGGCTAACATAATATCTTCATAAGGTGTGACGCACTTTTAACAGCTAGCACAACCTTTTCCTTTAGGCAGAAACCACTAGAGTGAGGAACTGTGCAAGCCTGGATATGAGAGAAGAAATACTACACTGAACAGCAAAATAATGATTACTTGACCTTGTTTGTATCCACCTTGAATCAAATCCTGTGTTTGTTTGCCTATGTAAGGACTTCTAGATTTGGCCCCAAAATGCCAGTACCTTTGTTCTGCCAGCTACAACTATGAAGCCTCACTGACTGCAATCACAAATCTAATGGGAAAAAAGGAAAGGCTAATTTCCAAGAACATAAGAAGTAATAGATTTCTATTAGGTATCCATTAACTTTGTATACCTATGACTAGTGTATGCATTTTTAATAGTTTCTTAGGGTGAAAGAAAAGCCTGTTTCCTTATCTACTTTTTTTGCCAACTCCCTTCTCTTGTCCCTTGGAGACACTCCTTCCTCTAACGCTCTTGTAACTTTTTGTGCAGCAGTGGTGCTTCTGCAAGGGTGAGCTTTCTTTGTGATACAGTCATCCATAGCCCACAGTCTGAAAGTTCAGCTGCCTCTTGAGAACCTTTTGGTTGGCAAGATGATCTTTCCTTGAACTTGCAACCTTGTTTCCTAGACAAACAGATTCTCCAAAGGCCTCAGCAAGTACAGCTGCATTGGAATAGTAGAAGCCTGCTTTACAAGTGGGTAAGTCTAACAGAGATTAAATTGCCGTAGAAAATTCCCCAGGCCGCACATCACCATGTTTCAGTAAGGTACAGCTGAAACGTCTACAAAGTATACCATCTAGGAAAAGGTTCAAAATTCTTATCTAAATTGAAATTAAATTTTTATTTGCTTCAGAAGAGAACACTGTCAAGATCTTGGTTATTTTGTGTGATAACTTTAAATAAATCAGTAGTTTCAACATTCTCCAAAAAATCTGAGATTTAAGCACGATTTTGGACAGCCTTTTTAATCTGAAAGGCTTTGCCCAAACTCAGCAGAGGGAAGATTTGGCAACAATGAGGAGAGTGTAGGTACGAACAAAGTGAGCAGCTTGTGTCTGGGCAGCTGAGGCTACAATTCATATGTTGTGTGTTGGCTGCTCCGTGAAAATGCATGAACAGTGACATTCTGTACAGAGCTTTAGTATCTGCCCTGTGCGTGCTGGATCTTGGAAGCTGGCAGTGTATTGCTGGTGTAGAAGATACAAAAGGAAAATGCTCAAGTTGGAGGAATTAAAAGTTCTATAATCAGAAATGGTCTGTTAAAATTACATGCCACATGGCAAGCCTACAAAACTTGCTGTGTGGAGAGCAAATTGGCGATGATTTACAATTAACCACCACATAGCAAATCACTCCTTAGCTGTATTCTATTATGAAGTTTGGAGAGCTGTAAAATGCATTTGTGCTACTTTATTTCCTTTTGAAATGGTAATTGCTACTGCTGAGGGGCAGTACTTAGTGCAGAAAATGAAGTGTGCAGCATAGGGATGAACTTGTTTCTGAGGAACTGCTGAGGAATTGTAATGATCTGAAAAAAGTGCTTTCTTGAAACACGTACACACAAAAGAGCTTCATTTATGAAACTCCAACCAAATAAATAACAAAATAAAATAAAACACCGACTTCTTTTGTGCAAGGGCCAATGCTTACTACTTTGTTGCTGACTGCACTTTTTCCCCATCAAAGTGGTTACAGTGGATTGACACTGGGTAAAACTCATAAGCCAATGACTTGAGGAAAATGCAGATATATGGAAATATGATAGGAATGCCCTAAGGTAACAGGTTTTGAGCCAATGTGTTTCAAAATTATCAAGTGTGTTTCTAACTACTAGACCATTTTAGGTACCTAGTATAGAACTGACAGTGGTGTGGCCCTGGGGAGCTGGATGAAGTTTGACTTTTTTGTCTGAGGAACAGAGGCTGTGCAGCCTAAGTGGAGAAAGCAGGTATGTTCTAATTAAGTGGTGGTAAGTTTCCCCCTTACAGCTTCTCCCTTGATTGTGATTGTAAAAAGGACTGTGTTTATGAGTAGCTTTTATGGAGGGATATATTAAGGAAAGCAAGGAGTGAGGCTTCTGAGGTCTTAAATTTGCTAACTTGTGACAATAATCATGATCTCTCAGGTAATAAAGTAGGCTATCTAGCTCAGGATCTCAGTTTAAAGTTTGTATTTTTGAAAGCCAGATGATTGACTGTAATCTTGCTCATAGTGCTTTGCTGGTAGCAGTAAATAAAAACATCTACAGCACTTTTCATCAGAAGTGTCAGAGTGCTTTCCACACCTTAATCAATTAATTTTTATGAGATGGTGGCATGGTTATTTCCCTTTCCCTACTGAAGGAACTGAAAGTATCAGGGCAGCAACCAGAAAGTATTCAGCATTTCATGCAATAGCAAAGCCTCCTGATGCCCAGGTCTAGAAGTGTGGCTTTCCAGAGTTATTTTACAGTTAATACAGAGGAAACAGACACAGTCATAGTTGTCCTTTCATAAATATATTTGAATTGGCGTTGTATCTTAGCATGACAACAGACTGAGTTGATGCTGCCAAGATGGTCCATCCTGACACTTACGAAAAGAAGCAGTTGTACTGGATCAGCTTGGCTAAACAAGTGACTCGCAACTGCAAAAAGGCAGTATGCAGCAGCTGCAGCCAGGAGTGGCTCAGAACAAGTAATTCAGAAGCACTGTCTAGGCATGTAGGGATGGTGTTAAAAAAGCCTATGTTTAGCTAGAGCTGAGACTTGGAAGGAATCTCAGATTGCTAGTTAGGGGATGAACAAGGAAAATGTGAGACTGCTGCTGGATTCAGCTGGTGATTTAGTGGCAGCAAACACAGACCAGGCTGAGGTACTCAGTGCTGCCTTTGTCTCAGTCTTTACCAGCAAGGTCTCCCAGGCTCTGGGCTTTGCAGCAGGGCTCAAGGAGGAGGAGAGTGACCAGCATTGTATATAAATTGAAAAAAAAAGAAGAGATTTAGACCAGAACTCAGGAAAAACTTCCGCTCCGTGAAGATGGTCAGGCAGTAGCACTGGCTGCACTGCGCAGCTTCCATCCTTGGGGGTATTCAAACCCCAACTGCACAAAGCCCAGAGAAACCTGCTTTGAGCAGGGGCTTGGACTAGAGACTCCTTAAAATCTCTTCCAGCCTGGATTATTCTGTGGTTTTAAGATTTGTGTCTCTGGCAGTTCTAGACATGTTAAATCTTCTGCTTAGCTCATCCAGCTTTGTCCATCTAAAGAAAAGAGGTTCTTCAGTGAATGATTTTCACCCATGAAAATCATTTAAATAGATGAAGTTTTAAAGAAAATGCTTTTGAGTGACAAATTGCGTACAACTCACATGCTAGCATAGTGGTGGCATTTCTGAAATACATCAACTACCAGTGGTCTTTCTGTGAGCACACGTGTCACACACAGCCCAGCGTGCCCACTCCTGTAAGCAATCTGGCTTTTAATCTAGGATGGCTGGGACCAGAGCTGGATGAAATCAGGACAATACAGTGGCATTATGTGTAGATTACAGACTCTTTCCTGTTTCAAGAACAGCAGCCAGAGACCACATTTACTTCAGGTCTAGGGTCTCCCTATTTCTCAAGGAGAATCTGTGGTGCACACACGGGAGTATGTTCTTGCCGTTTGAGCCATTAGCAAGCAAGAAATGTGAAGGAGTCCATCCGTAAGCAAAGGGACTGGCTGTAGTGTTCTTGTTTGCTGTGCTTGTAATATGCCTCCTTGCTCTCCAAGCAGCCTAAGTGTGAAGAGGAATGTGCGGGAGATGGTGGGAGACTCTGGGGGTGCCTGCACTGACTTCAGAATGACAAACTTGGGCATAAGAAAGCGAAATTGGGTTGAAAGGAGGATGTGTTAAACCTGTTTGACAAACCTGGGGCAAGAATGGCTGCAATCAGTCTAATTTAGCCAGATTTTAATTTAGTTGGAGACTATAATTCTGCCTGGAAAGACACAGCTTCCAAAACCAGCTGATGATTTGCAAGCAGTACATTTAATAAGTGTCCTGCTACTTGTTGTCCAACAGTGATGAAATGCTCTGCTTTGCCTTGAGATCATGTACAGCTGGGTTTTTTTTGGAAGAAAAGATAAAAGTGGCTAATGAGATAAGAATTATTACTGTGGAAAAATGGGGACAATGGCTAGAATTTAAGGGTATTTAGATCTCTTTAATGATTTCAGTGGGACTTAGGCACTCAGTACCTTAAAAAGTAGCTGATAACATAACAAATGAGACACTACTTTAGCAGTTATCTCAGGAATAGAAAACTGTCAATACACTTATTGTTTTATAAACAAAGGAATAAGTAAGCACCTTATGTGGTAAATAAAATAATTGCTAGAACAATTGGCCATGTTTTGCAGATGATTAAATGGAAAAGGGCTCATTCATTTTCTCAATAGCACCAATATAAATAAAGGGTAATGAAGCTAACTTTTGCTCATATAATTAGGGAGTACAACTTTATCTCAAATAGATTAGTGAATTTCCGCAAAGGTGCAGGAGTCAGTTCCATAGCCAGAATTTGAATTTGCTCACTTCTTTTGTTGGACAAGCTGATCATTTCTCCCTTCCACTGTACACCTTTTAATCATAAATGCAAACAGTTATTTCTCCTTTTGATTCTTATAAGCACTTGTTCTTAGTGTTAAGAAATGGCTACAATTTTAAAATTATAACTGAAACTGTAAGCAGATTCCATAACATGCAGACACAATGACATATCGTAGAAAAAAGAGCTCTTTTACATGTGTGTATAAATCGAGGCCATTCAGTTTGCAGCTGCTTAAATACCAATGGGCCATCATTTGTTTTCACTTTGGATGAGGAACATAATATACAAGAACACTTTGCTTCTCTTTGATACTGTGATTTTTTTTTTCTGTTAAAACCAGAATAAGAATCTTAGGAATAAGGTTCTTATTTTACTGTCAAGTTCTTTGTGCTTTGGAAAACATGAGGGAGACAAAACTTTCTATTTCTTTTGGGTTTACTCACAGTTTTTCTAATATTTGCCACATTATTTCTCTTGTATTTTGGGAGATCTTTGCATCTAACACCTGAAAATTAACCCTTGGAAAGCTGTGCAGAAACTGCAGGGTACATACCCTGAGACAGCTCCTGAGACAATAGCTGCCTTTATAGCCTATGGACTGAATAATTTTCCTGGCATTACATGTCTCAGCTCCCCAGTTTCTCACACATATGCATACTTCTCTGAAAGTAAGATATTTCTGAGGTAGTAGTTGCAGGTTCTCTAGGTTTCTGACCCAGCTAGTGATTCTTTTGAGTAAACCACAATTCTGAAGGGAAAATAAGCTATAATTGCTGAGACATAAAGCATCAGGTTTGGGAGTTTTGTTGTTGTTGCTGTCAGAAACAATTTAGCCCCAAGGAAATACAACTTCTTGAGAAACACTGCTGCTGTTTTTCAATCACTGAAGTATACAAGTATATTTGAGAAGCAAAGTGCATATGATTATATCTGCTTTTATAAGTTTAACTGTAATCAGCAGACTAGGAACAGAGTGCACAAGTCATTTATCTACATTATTTGTGGAGAATCTCCGAGAACACAGGAGTGCTTCTGACCTAGCTAAACTCCTGCTATTTTGAAAATGGTTATTAAAAAGCCATCAATACTTCTCTGAGACCACATACTCACTTGTTGCCCGGTAACCAGAAGGATGGAGCCTTCCTTCCCGTGCACCACTTGCCGGTAAATGTGATCTAGAATTAAGAGTTCACTCCAGCAGTTCTGAAGCAACTTCATTTGGTCATCAACCTGTAAAGCAAACATGAACGTTGGTGGCATCACTCTGGGAGTAAGTCTTATATCACACTACAGAGTCAGTCCTTCTTCAAGCACCTGGTTAATGTCATGAGGACAGAAATGCTATCAAACAATAGCATTTGACAACGAAGTATATCACTAAACTGACTCCTATTGCAACTGGATTACATTCAGCTGTATTCACTTTAAAGGCTGAAAAATAATGAAGATTTCCATGGAAATGGGAGAAAAAAATTCACAAATTAGTGGAAGGTAGACTATGAATTTAAGTCATGGTAAGCATTAATATCCTCTGGACCTGTTCTTACTGAATTTACTGATTTCTTCCTGAAATCAAAGACTTTGACTTCAGACATGTGTCCTGGCAGCGTTGATGTGTACATTAGCCTTGCTACGATTAAGTGTCCCGCGTGGATGTGGTAATAGCATGTATATAGTTAAAAGGACTCTAAGAACCTGCATAGATAGCAATTGCTGAACAGATTGAAAATGCTATAAATTAGGAGAAGTTAAAAAGAAAGTAGCAAAGAGAGTATTGAAAGTGCAGAAATGCCTAGAATTTCTGAGCCATGGAACTATTAAAATTGTTTTTCAGGTGTTCTAATTGCAGTCACTTTACAACTAGATTTGATAATGCACAGGAAACTGCATTATAAGGAGCAATCTTGCATGAGCTGAATTAGATAATGCAATAGATGTTTTCAAATTTTCTCAGCTATGACCAAGTGATTTTTTTAACTTGATTCTTTCAAGCTTGCTTTCTGGTTGTGTGGTAGAAAAGTTTGTTGCTAATAGATTTTTGTAGTATCACCTGTGAAAGTTACCTAGTATTGTCTCCCTCTTTCCAGTCATTTGCCATGTAGCTCAGACTTTACATCTTAAACATCGAAGTCTCTGCTTGCCTCCTCTCATTCCTCTTAATTTCCCTTCTTCCCACTCACAGTCTTCTCCCAGCTGTTCTTGTCCCAGTTTATTCCCCTAAACTATCTGTCTCAGGGTATTCCCTCTTGCTGGACTGTGCAATCTAATGGAATCAGGAGAGAAAGGGAGCAGACTAGCACAAAGCCACTGGGGAGAAAAGGGCAGAAAAACTCATGTGCAGCAGATCACATTCTCCCGCACAGCCTGCACTAGGACTCTCAGTTTTGCTTTTACCTGCTCCGTGGCTGCAGCAGGTATCTGTGCTGGGAAACCGCACAACTCATTCCCTCCACTACTGCTTTACCTAGAGGATGATATATTTTTCATGGGGTTTTGTTTTTGTTTGTTTGGGGCTTTTAATTTGATTTTTATACCCTTCTCTTTGCTTTAAAAAAAAAAAAAAGAAAAAGAGAACAAGGAAAACTATATGCAAATATCTATGCCAAGATCATAAGGCTGCAAAATCAAGCACTATAGAATTAGTTAATGCTTATATTAAGACTGTCTGTCCTATTTTTATTTTATCTTCAACCTGTGTTTGAGTTATAACAGATTTTAGTGCATAGACACAAAAGGGCTGAATTAGTATTGTGCAAACACTTTCGGTTCTGATAGTTCAAACGTTTTGCATGCTTTGGCTTTCCAGTATTAACAATGCTCTTTTATCACAGTTGCTGTTCTGCCTACAGTCACAGTTAATACACATGTGCTCAGATAACCGCTGTAAGCTATGTATCCTTTGGCAATAGAGATGGAGGAATGAAAGAGGTGTGGACACTGTAGGTGGATATATTACTAAGTCAAAGTAAAGCTAGTGCTATCACAAATTCAGCCTTGCTCTGTCCCTATGCTGTCTGTGCCCATGATAATTAATTTCTGTTCAGATAACAGAGCAAGGCTGATTTTATACTAAAGATCTCCCTTCCTCTGCCCACAATGTGTATTTGACTACAAAACCATTTCTACCAAGTGACTTGTTAGCTCAAGAGAAGACAGTAAATTACCACATTGATACACTCCCTACCAAAACTTGGGCCAGGTTTAAAATAAGGCATTATTTGAAGAAAATGTTTGAAATTTACAGATTCTAGTACTCTTGCTTTTTACGTGAAACTGTTTTGTGATCATTTTCTCCTCTGTACAGCAAGCTGTTATCAAAAATCAAATAAATAATGCTAACATGATAATTTCATTCAAAATTAGCATTTCACACAAAGCTATCACATCTTACATCTGAACGAAACAAACTGTGAGACAGTGTAAACATTCAGCATCCATGTCAAACAACTGATACCTGAATAAGAGGTCAAGCATTTGATTATATTATGAATGACATATTTCCAGCTAACCCATCTCTCTCAGCCACAGGCTTTTGAAAACAAACTACACTTTACAGATCTGGCTTTTTGAAGGCCCCAACAGCAGCTAGTCTTCAATCAAAGCTTACCTCCCAAGCTTTATCATATCATTACCGAGCCAGTGCTGTGAGAACAGTATGAGATGGCAAAATCACCAAGAAAAATGTTTTGCACATAGTCTGTTCCTGCTGTTCTACAAGACTCATAAAACTAGCAACAGTGAACATCTGCTAGTGGTTCACAAAATCTGCTTCTCCATATTCACTGTAATTTAACCACTGAAAGCCTATAAAATGGATAGCATAAAAAGCACAATACAGATTCGAAACACAGTGTTGCCTTCAGAAGACTATTCGATCCAGCTGCTTTTGCCATTTTAAGACAGCTTGCAGGGTAGCAGAATGCTTCCTAGTTAGCACTAGGAAGAAACAGAGGTGGCTTTAAGGAGGGTCCTGGGTTACTAAAATGTAGGGCAAGAGATCAATTCCAGCCTTCTTCTGAAAGGCATGTAGATGAGGAAAAACACATACTTTATCTCTGCTAAACCATACGAAAAGAAAAATAGAAAACAACATACATCACATTGAACAAAAATGGTAACACATCACTTCTTGTGTTAGAATGAGCTGGTAAACTTTATGACGTGTAACTTCAGCCAGAACACAAACACCTTTGTGTTTGTGTGGCACGTCCATAAATGAGTTTCAGAAAGAATATTATCTGGCAAAATAAAAAAATCAGCCTTTCACCAAAACAAGTATGTGCCTGAAACTGATCCTGAAGGCAAAGAGGTTTAAATTTTGGTGGCTGAACTGGAGAGTGAGTTCTGAAAAGGAAGGTCCTCTGCATAAAAAACACCTTGTGGACTTCAGTCTTCTGGCTCCAAAGCCAAAGCATGCTAGTCCACCACTAACAGGGTAAGCAGGAGAAAAGATAAGATTCTGTCACCAAGATAACTTAGCTCCAGTCTGGGACTTTCCTATAATCAACATAATTTTCAATTGTAGTACACACTGAATTAGAAACAAGCTCATAAACTTGTACTACTGGCTAAACTTTGAGGTTTTTCAGTTTGTGGAGATCTTCAAGAGTATTATCAATGCTTTAAAAACAGCATGAAAAAGTGCCCTTTGTCCCAACTACTAGGAATGCTTACAAACAATAATTGAACATCATATGGCCAACAACTGGCTGTTGCAAGAACACTCCCCAAATTTGCAGCTGCTCCCTGCCATAACAGAACAATGACACAAGGATAATGTAACCCATGTCTTACCTAAGCAGGTTGTCAAATGAGATAACCATTTGACAGCTGTCTAGCTTTGTGCAGAAGCCTGAATAATTACTGTGCCCAGTTGGTTAAATTTAGGTCCCCTTTGGCCAGTGGCATTCAGATAAAGACACACCAATGGGACCAGGATAACTTCAAATGGTTGCTGAAGAAATGGCGCTTAAGGAAAAATGCAGAGGAAGCTAAGGGAAGGTGTGTGACTCAAAATAAACAGGAGATCGTTTCCAGCACACAGGGTGGCATGAAAGAGTAATAATGTTATGAATATGAAAGGAGTAAAACATCACACTTGTAAAACTGCTGCTAAGTGACAACGGAATCAAAGAGAAGGAGTCTTTGAAGGAGGGAAATGGGGAGGCAGTGCAGTGAGAGAAGACAGAAGGGAAGTTGGATGTCAGGTAAAACCTTGAAGGTGAGGATGATGAGATCGGATGAGATGCAGACTTAAAGGGTTTGTGTGACAGCAAGTGACGATGCTGGGGCAGAGGAGGAGCAACTACTTTGCTTTAGAGAAGCTGAGGATGGTGGTTGTTGCCACCACAGGCAGAAGTCCCAGAGGTGAAAGTGGGCATGTGCATTGTCTACTCTTTCAAACAGTAGGGATAAAAAGGTAGAGCAAGGGATAGCTTTCTGATAGCATTAATACATGGCAACAGGTAAATCTGATTTCCTATACCAAAATCCTATTTACCTATGCTTACAGTGAGGAAGAGGAAGCATGTCAGACTTTGGAGTCATCCATAACCTTGTATCTCATGCTGTTGGGGCTACTTGTAGCATATTCCCCAAGTCATAAGCTGGAAGACAAATGGTTGTTGCCACAACCACCCAGTGCCATCCCACTGTGCTGCCTGCTAACTACCGAACTAGCTGAAATGAACGAACCTAAAAGCATAGCTCATTATGCAAAAACAGTCTCCCAGCACCTCGAATGCTGATAGATAAACAGGTAGACATGGTGAATAAGACACAGCGCAGCCAGTTTGCCCATGCAATATCCACTAACAGGTGTTTTGCGTACAAGTGGATGGCAGGGTGCAGTGCAGTATATTCTGATAAGGTTTTAAGATTTTTGTCCTTCCCGTGTAGACCTGGCAATGTATCTTCAGTGACCTCACGGTAGAAATGTGCACAGTATAAGCATTAATTGATGATATTTCAGTATTGTGACCCCTGTGAAAGAAACCTTTGGTGCTCTCTCTCTCTTTCTCCCCCACCCCAGGAGGGAATCACTGCTTGCACTGCCTATTTATCGCAGCACTCGGGAAGGGCTGGCTGCAGCCTGCATGCTGCCCTTGTTGTCCCAGCCATTGGCCATCCCAGCTCTTCTCAGTAGAGCACCAGAGCAGAAGTGCTGTACCGCTGGGTTGGGAGGAGTTCACTTGTCTTTGGGCAGGAATGGATGAAGGTGGGTCACAGTGCAGTAACAGAGTCTATGCCCCAAGCATGTGAGGGTCACTGTGCTCACTACATTAGCTTACTCTTCATTTTCACTACAAAATAGTGTTCCCCATTTGAAACTTGAAAAAAATCAAATGTGTGAAAAGAGAGAGACAAAGAGATGTGCCCCCTCCACCAAGTCCATTGACCTTTTTTGCCAGGTGTCTTAATAGTACCATGGAGCCTGGTGGAACTGTGACACTTTGTTGTGTCCACTTTGAAAGGTTCAGTATTGCTTATCTGCACAGTGAACTTCATACTGTTAAATACCTGAATACAGGTTTGAATATAGAATTCCCTGGCAACAGGCCCAAATTCCTCCACTGCCAGCTGGAATTATAAGGGGACTTTAAATTGCTTTTCTGAGTTCTCTGCTAACAAGGATTAGAAAACAGGCATGCATGAGAATACATTTAGATGTGTTTTGGTTTGGCCTGGACAAATGCCAGGTGCCCACCAAAACCGCTCTATCACTCCCCCTCTGCAGCTGGACAGGGGAGAGGAAATATGATGAAGGGCTCAAGGGTCGAGAAAAGGACAGGGAGGGATCACTCGCCAATTACTGTCACGGAAAAAACAGATTGAACTTGGGGAGAACAGGGAGTTTAATTCATCACCAATCAAATCAGAGTAGGATAGTGAGAAATAAAACCAGATCTTAAAACACCTTCCCCCCACCCCTCCCTTCTTCCCGGGCTCAGCTTCACTCCCGTTTCTCTCCCTCCTCCCCCTGAGCGACACAGGGGGATGGGGAATGGGGGTTACGGTCAGTCCATCACACGTTGTCTCTGCCACTCCTTGTCCCTCAGGGGGAAGACTCCTCACACTCTGCCCCTGCTCCAGCGTGAAGGTTCCTCTTACGGGAGACAGATCTCCACAAAATCCTCCAACGTGAGTCCTTCCCATGGGCTGCAGCTCTTCATGAACTGCCCCAGCATGGGTCTCTTCCACAGGGTGCAATCCTTCAGGAACAGGCTGCTCCAGCGTGGGTCTCCCATGGGGTCACAAGCCCTTCAGGCATCCACCTGCTCCATCATGAGGTCCTTTCCATGGGCTACAGGTGGATATCTGCTCCACTATGGACCTCCATAGAGTGCAGGGGAACAACCTGCCTCACCATGGTCTTCATCACGAGTTGCAAGGGAAGGCTCTCTGCTCCGACATTTCGGGCACCTCCTTCCCTCCTTCTTCTTCACTGACCTTGGTGTCTGCAGAGTTGTTTCTCTCACATCGTCTCACTCCTCTCTCTAACTGCTATCTCACCCAGAGTTCTTTTTCTCCCCTTTCTTAAATATGTTATCACAGAGGCGCTACCACCGTTGCTGATATTGGCTTGGCCTTGGGCAGTGGTGGGTCCGTCTTAGAGCCAGCTAGCACTGACTTTATCAGACATAGGGGAAGCTTCTCACAGCTTCTCACAGAAGCCACCCATATAGCCCCCGCGCTACCAAAACCTTGCCACACAAACCCATAACAAGATGCAACTATTCGTTTGCATAATTTATCTCACCAATATAATGCAAGCTACATAGGATATTTCCAGGAGTGGAGGAAATAGACTCTCAATTTGAATTGTAAAGCTCTAAACCTGAGCTCTGTGGTGACACACTGTCTCTTAGCAGGACAAAAAGATGGTCTAGGGTTGGGGATAAGGGTGTCACATTTGTCTGCTAAACCCAGGGTCCCCGCTCAACTGGGCCCTGAGCTTTTGGTACGAGACTCTGTGGAAGTTTGTCAGGCTCGTTGAGGCCTCTGTTGACACTACAATACACAATCATGCATTATCAATTGTAGTTAAAGGAAGGACTTATCTCAGAAATGCTGGTTACTCATCAGAAAAACTATTTGTGCTGATGTTATATATGGGGAAGGCTAGTGCAACACAAGAGTGGTATTGTTATAGAGTGTCTGCTTCCCACAGCATAGAACGTTAATCATTATAAACTTTTGTTTTTTCTGAAGAAGAACACTGAAATTGCCAAACAGTAAAATGAAGAATAATGTGTATGCTTTGCTGAAATGCACCTTAATCTTATCAAAACCACACTGTGTCTTTCTTTTAGGAAAGTGTTTCACAATATTTAGCATACTGTAACCAACAACTGCAGATTTATTACAGTTTTTCTTCTGAAGAGGTATTTTCAGCCTGACACTTGACGAATTACCCGTTAAAAGTTTCAGGGTCATGGTTTTTGTATTTTGTTATAAGTTAAATATTTTCCTTATAATTATTGCTGCAGATTCAGTTAAACAATGCACTCACCTTTTACCCAGTCTACACCTCCCTTTCTGAGAAGTTGGAGGATCCTTTTTCATCTGTTTTCATTTGCATCAACTTGCACTATAGCTTTGGGCTTTTCTGCTACTAAAAATTTAAAAGGGTATCTAATGATTAGAAAAAAAACCCCATGATTAAAATTTATGTGATAAAACTATGTTGGATTCAGCTGAATTGCTTTTACTTATACTTCTAAAAGTGAATGCCAATATAGAAATAACATGAAGCATTCATCTCATAGCGCCACTTTTAAATTCTACGGCCATTGAATAGCCATTTCCTAGTGAATATGAAGTGATTAAACATCTGTCTGAATTGTTCAGCCTGAAGCATACAGGTTCAAGGGATGGTTGAACTTTCTGTCAAATGTAGTTAGGACATCACTCACAAGTTATTGCAGACATATAGCTCAAGTTGTTACTCCATTTTCTTAAGCTATAGTGAAGCGAATCGCTCCACATCAAAGTTTTACAAGACAAGTGCACTCCAGAGGCTAATTTTTACTTCTGAATGCATGCACGGTTTCCAAATTGTTACATAGGTAGAGAAAGGTTTGGACTTTCCAGACGGGTTGCTGCTAACAGTGGGAATCCTTTTGTGCAAGGTTCCTGTCTAAAAGCAGCACGTAACAGCCAATGCGGTTTTGAAAGTAAATGCATGTAACTTTCAGAATCAGTGAATGCTCTAATAAAATGTGATTACTACCTATAACCTCAGTAATAAAATGCTACAGAATTTGAGAAAAAAATTATTTAATATGAACTCCGATTGTTCCAGCTCTTTACTAGAAACCTGTGTGCTATATAAAATTTCTAGGTAAAAGCAAGGAGTGATCTCTACAAGCCCGTGTTGGGTTAGATGACTGTGCTGTTGCCGTCTGGCACTAGAATGAAGTGAATATAAAATCTGTCCAAGTTTGGTAGCATTTTACATTTTTTCGTGATTCAAAAATGAAGAGAAAGATAGTTATACTTCAGTGTGTGCCTTTTCCTTCTCCTTTACATCACATAAAAAAGCTGTTTTAAAGGTGCAGTTGTGCTCAGTGTGTGCCTGTGTGTGTGTGTCTGTGTATGTGTGTATACCTCGTCTTCAACAACTTCTGAATCTATCTGTCAGTGTCAGCTCATTTCAACAGGGAGTTCATCTACCCAAGATATTAAGTTCCTACATGCCTCATGTGAATCAGTATCCAGACAGAGGAAAGTAACTGCTGGGCATCATGCTGAAAGAAAGACTAATGTGCTCACCTCTTATTCAACAGCAAAGAACCAAGAGAGAGGAAAAGGATCAAAATGCTTCATTAACTCCCTGCTCATGGAACCATTAGTATTTGGAATATCAGTCCACTTTTCAGTTTTTTAAAGGACGTAGATAAGGAATATATAGCACAAAGCAACATTATACCTTTGAAAATCCCCACATTTTTACCCTTCCAAATGTAAAGCAGTGGTGATGTGGTGCCCGTGCTCGGAACGGCATGTAGTGTTTCCTGCTTAGCAAATGTGCACGGGGAGAGTGATGGCTTTGCAACAGCTTCTCCCCTCACATGCCCCTTGGACAGCTATGTGTCAGATCACTGTGAAAGAGGGGATCAAAGCAGCAGTGACCAGCCATTTCCCATTTTCAGTGCTAATCTTCCACTGAAGTCAAAATACTTTAATAAGAAGCAGCCTTGAGCATCAGTTCACTCTCATCCCGTTTTCTTGCAGGAACAGAACACAAGGTGTGTGAGTCTAGGGGCCTCAGATTGCTGAAGGGAGTATGGACAAGCAGCAGATAGTGATCCTACTAAAGAATAAGACCGCTCTGCTTTTATGGATCTTTGGACTCCATTTAGAGAGTATTCCCCTCTATTAAGGAGAAGATAAATGGCAAATCTCAGTTCTTCAAACATCATATGAAAGGTCTGTTACACTAAACTTTGTGTGTGTGTAGATATTATATAGTGCATCAAATGCAACATAGAACACTCCTACTTCTGCTCCTTTTACTCACATTCATCTCTGCAAACTGCATGAAAATTACTTACTATTTCACAGTCAGCATTGTTTCTGATGAATTATAAATGTGTTTTTCTTAGATTCTTTTTTGGATGTTCTTTTTTTTTCAACTGAAAATAAGAAAAGGATTTCTTTTTAGTCCCATCTGAAAATTTTGCTTACAATGCAATGTTTCTTCCCTGTCAAAGTGAATATAAAGATAAGGAAAGAGGAAAATTAATTCTTCTCAGTATCTGTTTCACAGGGTGAAGAAGGAAGTGCCTTCTCCAGGACTGGACCCATAGAACTGAACTTCAAAGTCCTACTTTTGTGAGTATCTCTACTGACGTTAGTACAGCATAAGTTTATGCATAGTTGGGTCAAGAATTTAAAAAAAATCAGATAATGCTATGTAGTTTATGTAACAGTTTTGGTACTAAAGCTGTTTTGTTCCCTGAAATACACATTTGTATTCTGTTCCCTCCAGAAATACACATTTTTTCTGATGTCAACAAACTAACTGCAAATATGTGCTGGGCCATATTCTTAACTCTTAACTTGCATGAACATAAGTCCTTTGACTTACACATAAACAAAATCAGAATTAGGCCCACTTGATTCATCATTAGCCTTGCGAGTATGATCTGCTTTTTAGGATGCACAATGTCCCCTGGGGAATCAGAAGACAAGACTGAGTCTAATAAATTTTATGGTACTGTTGATGAGTTTATTCTCAATATATTGAACCAGCAGTTTCCCTATTGTACAGCAGCCTTCAATTAACGTCTCTGTGGTCTTCTCCAAGTCACATATACTTTAGCATTATCTGAAATTATTTCTAATATGTAATGTTCCTTTCCTGTTTAGTGATTTGTTGGATATATTAGGATTTTATTTTTCTTACAGCTACTCCATTTTTCCAGCTGACACTTTTCTAAGAGTCTATAGGTAAACTTTACCTCCTACTTTAGCTCTCATTTGTAAAGTTTCTTAGAAAACAACAACACCAAATTTCAACACAGATCAATACAACACAGAGGGTTGGATTGTTAATATTAAAGTCCTAATAAGAACTAAATGTATTTTCAACAAAATAAATATTCTATTAAAACTCAATCAACTAAGTATAACATCGAAAATAATTTTAACTTGTGACACAAGAGACATGCTAATTGCAGGAAGACTCTTTACTATGGTAACAGGCAGGCAGAGTAATCTCTCAACACACTTGGGAGTCCTGTTCTTCCAAGTGCTGCGTGTCTCAGAACACTGTTTTTTTTGATGCGTTAACACAAGAGTTACTTAAAATGGCTCTTGTTTAAATTACACTATGTGGCTACTCTTCTGTTTAATAGGGTTTGCGTCTACTTCCTGTACAGCTGTTCAAGGTGGTGTGGAGTATGGGAAACAGGCAAACCATAAGAGAAGTATAACCTTACTTTTTTTAACAGGTGACACACCTACAAAGGTTGGTTTGTGTACAGAGCGTGGGACTGTATTCACAGTTATACCGATGGGAATATGCAAATCATCTTCTGATGCCATGACTAAAAAAGAGTTACTTTAACATTATAGCAGTGTAAATGAGAGAAGAATAATTGTCCATGTAAGTACTAGTGATACCCAGGGTTGAACACTGATAAACCACATAAAGAATCTAATATGTTGGATGTTCCATACCATTTTCAGTTATCATCAAATCAGCAGTTTTGTATTTTAAATGTTCATGATCTTTTGATTGCACAGCATTGCAATATTTTTCAGGAATTAAAATACGTTGGGTTATATTTTATTTTTCAAAGTCCTCTTAATACTTTTGACAAACATCCAGCTATGTAAGGGCAGATACTCCCCTCTGCCTGTACTTGAATCACTGAAACATATGGATCTGAAGTCTCAAGACTGGGAGCTATAGTGTGCTAAACAGGACAGAAAGTCACCTATAACGCACTTTTGGCAATAGAGGCTGGTGTTAACGTAAAACACTGCACTTGCCATACAAATGTATTACACTGTGTTTTCCCCTGTTTTGTAACAGAACAGACCAAAAAACCCCACAGTGAAAGCAGTAAGAAATCATGAGAAACTGTATCTTCAGTCAAGACATGAAAGGAGATGGTATACTGATGAAGAAAAAACACAGAAAGGTTGTCTTTCATCCCAAGGGCTGCAGAAGTAAGTCACTGGGGCAGAAGTTAAATGAGAAAGAGGACCCAATAATAAGGGAGAAAGTGAAAGAAAATTCAGCATTATGAATAGAGGTTGTCATGTATTAAGCCAGTATCCATCTGACGATAGAAAAAGTTGCTTAAAAACACCACCAAAGGAAGCTGAAGTCATACAAGAAGTTTGTGGAGAAGCAGTGAGAATCAGTGATGAATGATCCAATGAGCTACTGTACGTGGGAGTTATCCAAAAGACTTGGTACTTCTCTTTACAGCTTCACAGCATTGCAGGAGGCTCTCAGCATGCAGCTACTACCATCTAGTTCAATTCTTTCAACTATGAACACCGACTTCAAGAAAATCAGCTCTTTTCCCAAGAAAGTCAAATGTAAAAGAGCAGACAGAGCCATGTTATTAAAAATCACAGGAAGTGTTGATTGAATGAATGTTTAAGGAATAGGCGAGTGTGTATTAAAGTGTTTTTTCCATTTATCCTTTCATTTGGCTTTGTTTCATTTATTCCCACTTCCTGTTTCCTGTATTCTAATTTGGAAATCTCTGAAGTATCATTAAAATAACATTGTTAAAACTCTGCCCAGGTCCCATGCAGACATTAGCACTGCAGTTGCGATTAATATTAATGTTAATTAATATTAATCCTTGAAGAAACTGTTTTTATTTGGGCTGCTTGTTATGTTGATAAGAGGAACTTTTGCAGTACAGAACACAGAATCAGCAGGAAGCTTACAGGTAATAACGACTGTGGACTGTGACATAGCTCTGCCAGCCTCTGACTTTCTCTGCAGCCACAGCTGGACACAGGTATCAAAATTTTGAGTCTCTAAATTGGATTCCTACATGTCTGTATGCAATAGAATATTAGCTGTGAGTTTAGGAAAATGGGAGACAATCTGGACATCTGATTTATTAGGTTTTTCTTAGCTCATTTCTGAATGGCAGCAGGGGTGAGCAACAAAAAAATCAGGTGGCTCTGCTTCCCATTCAGCCACGAGTGCGCCATACACCACAACTGTGGGAGCTAGGTTTTGATCTGACTGGCACAAACTCAGTCAATGGGCAACATCTTGTAATAAAATGGCAACATTTTCTTAAAAAAACCCACATTTTTTGCACAGCTTGTGTTCAAATGTCTAGCAATCTACTGCTAATCTTGGTCTGAGTACAAGTTACTTTGGTTTGTGATTAAGTTTATAGAAGTTTTATTTCTGAAGATTTACCACAACTGAAATATTACTTTGATACACAAAGTATCAAGAAGATCAGTTGAACAATACCAGATTTATCCCAGACTTATCAAAGTGCATTGCAATTGGGTCTCTAAAAATTTTTTCTGAGGTGTGTTAGAACTTTTTTTTTAATATGGCTACATAAATCTATATCAGGGCAGTTTTCCCGGTACATAAAATAGCCTGAATGATTTAGAAGTATAAAAGAATGCAAGATTATACAAATATTCAGCATCATTTCACTGACAGGTAATGGACTGAATTCTCTCCTTGGTTCTCTTTGGGTCTCTTCAGCTTTCTTCTTCATTTTAACTAATCTGCCTGAGGGCCTGTTTCTTTCAGAACACAAAGTCTTTAGGGAAGGGACTGCCTATTACTATGTTTTTGCGCAGTACCTGTTAATATTATCATAAATCTAATTGTAGAAAAGGGTTGCCTTATGGCATGGAGCATACATGGACACTTGTCTGTAAAGAAAATGATCTATCTTTCATTTTAAACTGCCAGCCCACGAAAGAAATCCAGAATGTCCAGTTAAATAATACAACAAGATATTAGTGAAGCACGCTGTCTTCTTACACAAATATAAGCACAGCTTAACAATACAATGAGAATATTTTGCTCAATAGTTTTTGTACTGTGGCATAACCATATATCCTTACATCCTATGTAACACCAACCTAGGTATGGTATTATATGGTATTCTGAACTTGAGGGTATAAAAGAAATTATTTCATTATAAATGTCTTTGATTCTACAATTCATATGCAGGCAGAAATACAAAAATTCCCATGATTCAATAGAGACTTCAAGGAGCAGGCCCTTAGTTTGTATTGCTTTATATCGGTGGAGGCTCTGATAATGCGCACATTTTTTAAGTACAATCTAACATAAGCTAACTTCTAAATTCAGCTTCTGGCGACAGCTCCTTTTATATTTCCTCTTGCATGAGCACACACAGCACAAAATCCAATCTACTGTGGCAAATATATGCATTTTGCAAATATATGACTATTTGATAAATGGAGTTGAATCTGGGGTTTTTTTAGGTTACTTTTAACAGCTGAGAAATGTACATAGTTTATTTTTTAGCTCATGTGTTGTATGAAAATTACCTCTTTCTACAGTGCAATGTGCATATGAAGTTCCTTGAGATGTCTGAACTAGATTCACTGTGAGTACTTATCCAGAATATGCAATTAAAATGTAATTCATTTCTAGATATCATCAATATTCTGTCATTGTATAAGGGGAATGGACTAGATGACCCATGAAGTCTATTCCTACCCTCATATCTATTATGATTACCTTATATTAGTAAAATTGCTTTTTAAGGTCACTTACATGTAGTGGTTCCCTTTACACAAATATTTGGCACATTTGGCCATTCATGTGTATTTCTTCATGTTCTGTTTAGAATGGTTTCAGTACAGGTAGAGCATCAAATGAAGCAAAAACCTGATATTTTGTTGTAAATAATTTATAAAATAATGTTATTACAGTTATTCCCCGTGAGGCATCCACATAATGAGCCACCCAAATGAAGCAGGGAAAACATCCACTTCCCCTGCCATAGGTGTGCCCCTGACAGACTCCTCAGGGTCAGAAATCCATCAATCTCGTTTCACACATGAGCTAATCAATTCAAAGAGGGAAGTGCCAATGAGCTATTAGATCAATATGGTGAAGTATGGAGATTGATCTTATCCCAGAGTGACTACATTAACAGACTCGTCAGTGTGACCTCTGCCCTGCGGCGCACATTATACAGGATTGCAAGTCTGATATCTGAATGAAGACCTCAGGTCACTGCTTTTAATAATCCGCTTTGCTGAAGAATTAAAAGTGAATTGGTAAAGGGATGACTAATGAAAATATGAAGTGCTTTCTTCTCCCCTAGTCTTGGAACGCTTGCAGAAATCACGCCAGCTTTTCACAGCAACCAGCAACAGCGACTGTCTCGCACAGAGACCTGCTCAGCCATGCCTGGCTATCGGCATTTGAGATAACGCGTGTAATACAACCAATGGTATTTTGCTCTCCTGCCACAAAAATTAATAAAAGAAACCAAACACAAAACGATAAAAAGTACTAGCTGTGTCAAAATCGATTTAAGTCTTAGGTGAATTACTTCAATTGGTTTAACTGAATTGCCAGACCAAGAGCCATACTGGAGTCCTGGTGGTCTGAATTATTTAGCTGGTGTAAGTGGGATCGCAGCAGCTGCCTCAGCTGTGAAAGTTGCCCACAACCCTGCCATGTGCGGAGCATCCCGCCCCCCAAGCAAAATGTTCCTGACACTTGCATTATCTCAAGGTCCAACCCTGGGAGTCTTTGTGTGCATTTAGGCCAAACGCCAGTGACTTCGGGGGGAATTGATCTGATCAGAGGAGCCCGGCTTCACGATATTTAGGAGCAATACCTGCATACATCCTATGACACTCTTCTGTCCTTTAATCAGCCTGTGCTGGTAAGCGTCACCAACTTTACAGGAAGTCTGTACATGGAGTGACCGCAAGAAATAATATAAGCAACCATTTCAGGCCTCTCGTTTTAAACACTAATCTTTCTGATGTATAGCTTCAGAGATGCTGAAAAAACATACACTTTGTTGTCTCAGAGCATGATATTCATATTGTTAATATTTTTAAAACCCTGAATAATCTCGTTGCAATGAAATATTTATGTATATAACACATTTTAATACTCTATTTTTATTATACCAAACATTTTTATTGTTCATTGTATAATTGAATCAATGAATTAGAAGAAGGTTACTAAAAAAGGATTAATGTATTTTTAATGAAACTGACTGATATAACTTCTGTTAGTCACTAAGAATAATGGTAGATCTATCAGGTTTATACAGATAAGAGCTTTATAAGTTTATCTGAAAGCAAACATAATGGCTCTCATTTAGCTGCAACCTAGAAAAACAGACTCTAGCAATCCTATTCAGTATTTAAATTCATTGTTTATGTATATGATCTCTCTTCCACTTTGTGATCAGATCACCTGTCTAATCATGAAAATATGAATCCGTTTAGCAGTTGCAAAACACTTTTTTGAAAAAATGCTGTTTCAAAGTCGAAGTGGAAGAACCGAGCTAGCCATGCAATACCACTGGGAAATGTTTCTGAAGTCTTAGGTTAATAGATGGGGAACTGGTGAGAACTTCGTACATGGATGGTGAGAATGTGGAATTTTCAATGCTCACACAGCTCAAGTCCTGCATTAGTCCACTAACCTAAACTATAAACACTTTCCAGGTAGAAACTGCTATGGTCAAAAATATCCCAATAGAAAATCCTTATATTAGTATAACACTGATTGAAATTTTAACATTGCACAAAATGCTATATAGAAAATTACAACAGCAGTTGCAAGCTGAGTCCTACACAGGTATTGTGTTCTTTGCAATGTAGCATTTAATTTTCTGTTATTTTGCAACAGATATAAAAATAAATTATGAAATTTTATATTAGTACAAGATACATGTATTGTGGAGATAAGAGTTTATAATGACACCCTTAGAAATGTATTTACATTTTTCAGTGGGAAGTATGTTATCAAACTTGTTTTAAAAAGAAGGATTCTAGTATTTCTTCTATCTTTAAGTAGGAACTGAGAAAGTATATGCATAATACATACATGCGTATGGTACACAAGATGCTGTAGCATTGCTCAAGGACTTGTGTGAATTTTGTGAGACCACATAATTCATAGCGGTGAACCACAGTTAAATAAATCACACCAGCAAAATGGGCATACATTTTTTCCTACCACTATGATGTGGTTTTTACACCATGTTCTCTCCAAACAAACTAAAAAGCTATTCTATAATAGAAGTGTTTTAGATTTAAAAGGGCTTTAGAATTCTGATATTATATTTGTATCTTTCCACTTATAAAGCAAGGAACTTAATACACATCCCATAGTACAGGCCTCGGAAGGACTTTGATTCAGGACAGCACTTTACACATTTATTGAAGCATTTGTCCTGATCTCACTGAAGGGAAGCATACACTTATACATTTTCACTTAAATGAAGGTGATTCTTCTGAACAGGGGCAAGCAAAAGTAAATGTATAGCATATACATATATTTATTTTCCATAAATAATATCTTTTTAAAATTCAGAGTCACACTCAACAAGTGCTAGAAGTAAATGCTGCCTCCCAATGGAAATGTGAAGTTCATTTCCCAATAAAATAAACCACACAATTTCTAGTCCCATTGTTCTATCAGATGTTCGGTCTTTAACTTACTTCTAGTACAAATTGAACAGTTTCCATTCTGGATCTCACAGTCAAATGTTTTGTTTTACAAACTTCATATCATGGGCTCAAAATGCACAGTTTCTGGAGTAAGGAGAGTGTTTTTTTCCCCTTTAACAGCACCTACTTGAAAACTGGTAAGGAATATGAGGAATCAGAAATGGATTACTGGTTGAGTTCAAATGAGGTCATGAAGTTCATGATAAATACAATTTATCTTATAATTCTACAATTTACCACATAGCTTCATAACTCATAACTGCAAGATCACTGTCACACATGTGACACTGTCAACAGATGCATCTGTCTGGTCACAGAATGTATGCCTGCATTAGGAATATCTGCTACTGGCATCTATTTAGATGGTTGTTAGGTATCTAAGTGCAAATAAGTGATACACGTTATTTTATAATCAATGAAACATGTCACTAGCTTCTGTGTAACAGTAATGGCTGAATGGATTTTTTTTAAAAACACCCCTCTTTCCAATTTCCACTGTAAGCAAGGGCTTACAGGCAGAGAGTGTTCATGAAAACTTTCAGAACAAAAATATAATCTTCTGGGAAAGTTACAATAGATTGAAATACATGTCTAGAATCGAAATGCTTCCTCAGCCTCGACAGAATAAATAATAAATGCTTTCTAGGTAACTACTGCAGAGCTTTTGATAACATATATATTAATAAATTAAAAATGTCTGTAGATTGACAAGCGTTCTGTGGGCTTATACTGAAAAGCCAACAGCTAATTATGAAAGCCTGACTCGACTAATCAATTATTCAGATGAACATTAGGTGCCTATTATATGCGTAAACATGGGAATTCTATTTCCCCTAAGTTACTTTCTAAAATAACAAACCCAAAACATGCAAATTTGAAACAGAAAGAAATGGCACTATTATGCACTTATTGCACATGCAGAACTCCCACTGAATTATTCAGGGAATGCTGAATCGGGAGCCTCAGTCTTCTGACTCTGAGCAACACAGCAATAGCAGCACATGCCATGTTGTATTTGTTATGCATGTAATATTGATTTAGCTCGTTCTTGCTGGTCATGTTTCAAATTCATTTCGTGTTTAGGAGATAGGGGAAAGGAGAAGTATTCCTGCATTGATATTTGCAATATATTTTTATGCCTGTTGAACACGAGATTATCTGATAAATTAATGAGACCATGGCTTCCAAGTGCAGGAAGAATAAGCCTTTGAAAAGGAGCACAAGTGAGGTAATGAACTGCTTTCTGAACAGGTTTGTATTTGCTTCATTCCCTACCTCCTCTGTGTAAAGACTGGGAGAATCCTGGTATTACAGAATGCATTCACTTGTGTCTCATTTAATTTGCGTGGCACAAAACACAGTAAGGTAATGCATAATCATCCTTTGCATTTGGAAAAGACCATGCTCTTAAACAGAATACAGCAACGGGGAAACCAGAAATAGATGTGACCAGACACCTGCTGACAAGCAGTGACAAATCCCACTGACACTGCAGTGACCCGCAGTTAGTCAAGATTTAATTAAGGAGCATAATTAAGTCAGTGGAACAGAACACTAATGAGTGGTGTTTTTTTATATGGGTAATTACACATAAGAATACAAAGTAAGCTAGGTCCTAAATAGATCATTAAAATGAACAGTATAGAATGACAATCAGAGCTTTAAGTACTTTTTTTCTTTCTCTGCAGCAATGCAGGTTGAAACAACACAGCTCCAGCCAAGCATCTGTACACACACTAACAAACACTACTGACCCAATCCTGCATGTGTCTAAGTGTGTCGGTAATGTGCTCTTGGTGGCACAATGCACACCAGTCAGGCTAGGCATGCATGGGTTTGCTGGGCTCTGTCTGCCGCTGTGGTTGCGTGTGTTTGTACCATGCAGGGGTCACTTCGACTCATTTTGTAACAAATGACATTCTGTGACTATTCTCTTACAAGTAGCACATCCTCTAGATTTCATTTATCGGTTGTGTTGATTACAAGGAAGGGATACATTACAAATTGTCCTATGATTATCTGCATGTTGGGTGCAATATACCTTTGCAATCAAACAACAGAGATTTCTTATGGCAGTGGTATTTTATGCCTGATCCAGTTCTCTGGAATTTACTTCTTTAGAAATTACAATCTTTAGACAGTTGAATGAAATTGCCAAAATATCTCTGTCTATGTGACATTTGCTTATATTTCAAACAGAAAAGTATTGTAAAGTGGATTTACTTGACCAACATGTTAAGCTGGGGTAGAAAACATAATCGTGAACAATGATGATGATGGTAGGGGGAAAACAGCTTTCCTACGGTCTCGAAGATTTAAAAGAATGCCTGTGTAGTCTGGGGCCAGCCCTCTGCCGGGATTACTCTATCTGCTCCCAGCTGGTAGCCTACAGTTCATGACAGCCTTTTATCCGTTATCAAAGCAACAAGTGGAAAAGCAGATCCTCCTGCCTGCAAACACTCTGTTCAGTTCTCTCTGTAGAATTTCTGCTTCTAAATCTTTCCTTTTAACAAATCCTCAGATTTCCTTCCTACTGCTGCAGGAGACACTAAATATGTCTCTCAAGTCTTTAGCTCACTTGTCTAACAGAAACTCTGCAGGACACTAAAGGAAGAGAGAATAATTGCATTACAACAGGACGTTTTCTACGGAACTGACTGAAATGCAGAATGAGCCTGATCCTGCTCGCATGAGAGTGCTGACAGTTTAGCAATTGAGTTCAGTGACAGCAAAACCAGATCCTAATTACTCATATAACACAGTACCAATATAACAGTTCAATTACAGTTTTGGACTGAGACACAAATTTGGCTTAAATTTAATCTACTAATTACTAATCTTCTTATTTATATAAGTACAAATTTTACTGTAGCAAGAGCAAAGCAAGCAAACTACACTGAAACTTACGACATATATACTGTGCTTACTTTGCTTTTTTAGTAGTATAGGAAAAATAAAGAAAGGTAGAACTGGGAGATATTTAGGTGTAATTAATGTGAATTATTTCAAGCAAATTGGTCCACTGAAACTGAACAGTTATTTGTTATTAAAACAAATCTAAATGAATATGCTTTATATAGTAAAAATATACATCCCACTTTCCTTAAATCTTGCTGTCATAGAGTAATGGCTCTTAGAAACACAATCCTATAATAGTTACTACATGTATATTTTTAAAATCAAGAGAACAACTTAACAGGCTGTTATGTAGGCTACATTAAACCATGATATGCATTAGGGGATTTTAATTCTTTTTTAAACTCTTTGTTTTTTAAACAGATTTTCCTATCACTTACGACAGTTATGCAATGACAGAAGATGCTGTGGGAATGCCAGCGTGGCAGCTAATCCAGGACTCGCTCCTGCTCTGAACCAAGGCCTTTGCCACCAGGCACCTCTGTGCATGCCTAGGTTCCTCCTCAAGCCAGACACAACAGAGGGAGCAGGGGCCAGATCCTGCCAACACACTGCCCTGCCAACACACTGCCCTGCCCGCAGTACGATCCTATGGCACTCAGCATCATTAGACCTCTGTATCTAACTCTACTCATTTAAGTCCATCGGAGATTTTTAACGCATGCGAAAGCATGATTTGGCTCTGGGTCCTCTGGTGCTTTGCTGAAATGTGGGCAGCAGCATCTCGTTTTTACGAGGTGCCTGAGGTAACTTCTGGATAGAGCCCCAGTAAACGTAATCTTAAGATATGGGGTCACTAATTGTGTTTTTTCCTGTGAGCTGGAGCACACATGAAAACCGTAACAAAGCTGAAATACAGTAAAAGAAGAGGGGTCATAAAAATTATGTAAACTATTTGTCTGGTTTTGTCTTTCTGTGGGCACGTGCCAGTATAAAACACGGGATCAGCTGGAGCGACTTCCGCCCGGGCTGCAGACACACGTATCCATAATGGATCCCTGACATCTTCTTCTCCCCCATTTTCGTCCCTGCGAGTCTGCCCCTGCCCAGCCGCGTATGAATGAACAGAAGCTCCTTTCATCCCCCACTTGCCTGGCGCTTCAAAAGGAACTACGAAAATAGCAGCAACAAAAATCCAGCCGCCTGCCAAAAGGCCCTCACACATCCCATTCTCACAGGCATGCGAAAGGTTGGAGAGCTCAGCAAAATTTTTATGTACGGGAGCAGGCCCAAGGAAAACTCACACGCCATAACCAATTGTGGACAGAGGATCATCTATCAGCAGACAAATGCAGGAACTCCAGAATGTCTCTCCTCAAATGAAATAATATATCTTTGAAAGCCAATGCCCGTTTTAGGCCTGAGGCCCATATATCAAGCCTGAGAGGCTTGTGGATACGCTCCAGGGCCATTAACCTTCCACCTGTTTCCCCTTGTCCTTCAGGATGAGACCCTGCCCTTGATTTTACTCCCTTCCCCTGTTCATCTTCCGACAGAGAGTAAATGTAAAGCAGAGGGCCTGCGAAATAATTCAAAGGCAATGGACCAGGGACATGGTTACAAATCTCTGCCACTGGCACTGTGACTTATGCAGGCAGTTTGTCACACATGAGCCAGGTGACCTCTGTGACATAACAGAGAAAAATATCGCCCGAGATCAAAAGATGAGATTCAGAGCACTCTAACTAACTCTGGTGTACATAGCCTCGCTACGTGGTGGCCAAGGGTTTCCTCTCTTCCGAATACTGCTTGCTCTGCTCGCTAGCGGGCGGGCCGCGCTCCTGCTAATTTCAGTAAGCTCTTTTTCTCTCATCTCTTCGGAAATCCTTCCTGTAACCTCAATGTCAAAACTGGCCTCCTCATGAAGCCTCTCTTTTTCAAAAATGATTATTAAATTTACAAGGAGAGAAGCAAAATCTCTTTCAGCAGATAAAAAGCATTCTCATTGAAAACGGTGGAATAGTCGCTTTTGCAAATGGTCTGTTTTAATCCAGTAATTTTAGAAATGCGAAGTAATCCTAAAACTTTGCATGAGCACATACTGTCTCTGGTATTGCAATGAGAATTCTACAAAGTTTAGAACATTTATTTGGATTCAACTGTCATGACGGTTGAAATGAGAGTAGAGTTAGTATTACAAATGATGTAATGCACCCAGATAACACACATCTGTACTGATTTGTATTTTACAAAGAGATATACTACAGAACCAGAAGAACAGTCATTTGAAATAAAGCCTAATCAGATTGATTTTTTTTTTTAATCTTGAATTCATTTTTCAAGCTGTGTGCTACATAGGAAGTTTCCCAGCTGTTTTGTACATTCAGGACTTCTCTGCTGGGTGCAGACGAAAGAATAAGGCCTAATGCAGTGTTTCTCTTTCACTCCCTGTAACCTAACGGTATGTCTGGAAGGGACATTTAATTTTGTCTATTTCATAAATTAAAAAAAACCCACAACTGTCACAGTATCCCTGGCACGATGATGAAATGAGAAATACAACCATAGCTAGATCAGCCTAAATCCCATTCTAATCCTAAATCACTTTGGCACTTGCCAACACCTAGCTGATGAAAAACTCAGTTTAACCCATGAATGTATAGAAAAATACACGTATACAAATACACAAAAATTCAACACATTGCTTACAAGTGTGCTAAACATTATCTCATCAGCTATTTCATTCTGTCTTATCACATGCTGACTTTGACAATTCTGCACGGAGTTCAAGCTCTTACCCAAAATCATCTGAAAGGGTAGTGTTCCACTATGGAAATGTATCTAAATTCACTAAATCTAAAAGCATAAAAAGAGTTGAACTACAAATAGGACTTGAGGCTAAATCATGCAGTAGCTATAAAGAAACACACAGCTGAAAATCACTTAGTGTTTTCCATTTGCTAAAACCTAAGGCAGATCATTAAACAACTCTGTTGCAGAACACTGCAACAGTAAGCACAGCAAATGCAAAATGAATATTACAAAAACATTACCATGAAGTGTTACCACATGCATTTGTAAAAATAAGACAGTTGTTTGATTTTACAGTGATAAAATCTTTTGCTCTTGTTCGGGCCCTGTGCACACACCTTCTCCTCTTTTTAATATCTCTAAAGAAGTCTGCCAGAGATACAACAGTCAGCAACTACATGTGAGTTTTGTCACTGGTTTCAGTGAACTCCAATTCAGATCCGAGATGTCTTCATTTTTGAAAATACCTAGGGTATTACTTGTTCATGAAAAATATAGGTGATATATCCAAGATCTGGCAGTCAGATCTTTAGCTCTCTTTGACACTCGTACTAAATATATTAATTTGTATTTAGGCCTGATTTCACTTAGGCTTTCTGCAGCCTTTATTTTTTTTAATATATTTGCTGTATCCCTGAAAAAAAAAAAAAAGTAAAGAGCACCTATCCCAATCCATTGTTTTTTACAGTAAGTATGATCTAGTGCATCTGCTTTTGCAATATTCATGAAATTTGAAAATCGAGGCTAGGCATCATATGGTACTCTAATAAAGGATTTTGCTCATTTGAGTGTTTCATCAGTTCTGAATGCCCAAATAGGCTATTAGAATTTTGAAGACATAAAGCAACCACTTTAAAATGTTATTATATGTGTAAAAATACTATCATATAAATATAAGAAATTATAATATTTATAAATACACAATCAGATACACATGAGATTATTTGTCCCATTTACCTCCCACCATGTGCTTTTTGTGTAAATAACTACTGAGCATCTAATACTTTATAAGATTAAAGGTTACAGCACCCTGATTCTAAAGAAAAGAATTTTTCTCTTCTTGGTTTTAATGTAATGTAATGTCTTGTCTTGAGGAAAAGGCCTTAAATTAATTGGTTGACATAGTACACAGATGCTACAAGTCCAGTTAATTGTATATTTGAGTGCTTACGCCTCTCTGATTCAGTCATTTAAAACAAAAGAAAACAAGCAATATTTAACATTTAAAAATAATAAGAAGAAGAATTTGGGGCATGAATCATTCCTTGCATTCTTTTCCAGCTACAGACAATTTCTGTTGGGAAAAGTGCCATATAGTATCGACAGTGACAACAAATTGTATTGTCCGGTGAACATCTGTTTCCGACTCCCACACTGATATTGCAGGTTGGGTACTTCTGATTTAGTCTTCACAGGCTGCCCGACCACAGAGGAACTGGAAATTACTGGTACGTTCAACTTTTATTATTGGAACACAGGAAAACTTTATCATCATGCTGGGAAGTTCTGTGTCTTTTGAAATATTGCAAAGGGGGTTATGTTAGCACAGAAAGCCACATGCAGAAGTTCTTATGAAGAAGGAGAAAAGCAGCTCTTGTTCATTGTGTCTGTCAGTACATGTGGGTACGTAAGTTTGAGAGGAAAATCTCAAAATGGAACAGTATATCTGTTTTCAAGAAGCAAGGTTTGATGGCAAGGGTTGGGAGAGTGTGTGTTTGTTTTTAATAAAACCAGCGGCACTGCAAAAAGGACCAGATTCTCCCAGTCTTGCTCAATATGTAGTACTGTGTCCCTATACAAAATATCTCTGAAATCCAAAGCAGTTTCTATAGGGTGAAGCAGGCTGAGGTTTAGTATGGGTTGCAGGATCTAGCCCTAGAGAATGTCAGTCTTGAAGAAAGAACTGATCTTTTCTAACTTGTATTTATTGCACCAAGTTACTATGATAGCAACTTACAGAGAAAGGCTGTGTTAACTAGCTAAAATTATTACTCTTAAAAAACACAAAGGCAGTACTAAGCAATCTTTTCAAACTTGGGGGGAGTTTGTTAGAATGATCAATGTCATTTTTTTCTCACAGTTAAGCCACCACTTATTATTCAGCCTGGAGAAAAAGGTAAAGTTCCGCTTTGGCAGAGACAGAGAAGAAATGAAGATACACTCTTGATAGGCACCATGTGCCAGTTTGATAAAGCTCCAGCTCCTGATCTGTTAATACACCAGCCAGTGCTGGAAACTATCCTCTTTTACAGAGAAAGAGGGAGAGAGATAAACTCCACTGAAACTCCTATTAATGCTAATTAGAGTTGCCAGCATGCAGGGCAATCAAAGCCAAAATATGTGGAGCTCTGACTGAAGTCAAGAGGAGAAGGATATGCCTTAAAGGAGAAGAATGCGAATGGAAAATGTATGTTGTTCAACATTAACAAATGAGCTAGCCATGTAAACCCTGACTTTGAGGTGTAACCCTTCCTCCTGGGAACACTGCCCCTGAAAGTTCATTCTTAGTCAGGGGAGGGCATTGTCTTTGACCACGCTTGCAGAATGAGAACCTATCTTGTGAATGACAGGTCCAAACCAGAGTAAAGTAATTGTCATGTGCTTATTTCTACTTACAGCTGTTACTATTATTGTTGCTGTTGTTAATATTCTTGTTCTTCATTCACTAGATTATAAAGAAGGACCATTGTTTTCCAAGTCCTGCATCAGAAATACAGCTTTTTGATGCTCATCCTTACAGCGATCTTGGATTTCTCAAAGACTAGAAAGTCTGGGTAGAATCTTAGCAATATGGCCAATATTTAAAATACTGTTGGGAGACTCTAGGTCTCAGCCTCAAATGCAGAAAATTGCCTGATCTTGCTTTTCATGAGTGTAATATCTGTTTGTATATGTACTAACCCAAACAATATCCAAACAGTATTTGTTTGTGAGTAGCTTGCTTGCTACCTCACTCTTTTCTCTCCTTATGTAGATAGAAGGAATATTAGTAATTGTGGAGTGTTTACAAAAGAAGCTGAAACTCTTTTATACCATGGTGACTGAGTATGAGCTACACATTAAGTCTCGGCTTTCACTTGCACACTAGATGATTTGCACCACCGCCTAGTTTAGTCTCATGCCTCCCAGCAGCCTGTCTACTAAATGCTTACCATCTCCCACAATTCTTTCTAATGTCAGGGTTGTTATGCCCAAAAACTACTGCATGGACAAAGGAGAGTAGAACCAGGGACTTTCAGCAATTGTCGCCTGTTATTCTCCCTACATGCTTTTGCTGTTACCTGAAGGAAAGTTAATAGTTTTATTGTGATTTTTACTGAGCTACAGGAGTCACAAGATGGAAAGGAGACTGCTAGCCTGTCCAACCCACCGACTTTGAATCTTTTTCTCAAAGATTTCCACCTTTTCTCAAAAGGGTGCACAAGTAGTTTAAGGGGTCAGCACTGAAACACACTGACTGTTGTTGAAGATCTCTGTGGAATAGGTCAATGGAGCCCAGAGCCACAAATAACTGTATTTACTGCCTGCTATGTAGTGACTGTGGTACTAACACCACTGCCGAGCAAGAGAAAGGAAAAGAGGAGGAAATAAATAACAAAATGTGCATTTTGAAATAACACATAGTAAATGAAACGTAAAAACTCGACACAGGCAGCTTTACAGAAGAAAACAGGAAACCAGCAGATGCTGTGAGTGAAACTGGAAATACAGTATTCAAGATCTTAACTCACACTTCTTGTTCAGACAAAATTCGCTTTGGCTTCAGTAAAGTTTTCTTCTGATTAGCAGTACAAGACTGGGCGTATAGCACAACCTGACCTACACTGAAAATTACTATATGCAAGACTGACTTGTTCAGCTCTCTAATTAGGAGACTAACCAGTAGCAGGAACACATTTATTCCCTTGTACAGGGAATTCTGGGCATAGCATGATGGAGATGAGGATGGTTTCCAGCACTCTTTTGGGACAACATCCCCATACCTTGAAGAGGGATTAAGTAGATTAGAGGATGACTAGACAGCCCTGTCTCTGCCTCCCCTAAAGCGCTGCATCGGTCCTCAGAGTAAGTAAGCAGCTGGTGCACAAGGGCTGCAGCAAGGTGCTTCTTGAGTGGTGAGGGATTATGACTCAGCACCACCAGTTACTGTGTTTGCTCATTACTCAGGACAAATAGCGAGACTGCAGTAAGTATTCCCCAATAAATACCAAAAGGTATCCAGAAGAAACAAACAGACGGTGCTGACCGTAACACCAGAATAAAGATACAGTTCTTCGTCACATCCAGTGTCACTTATTCAGGGTGATGTTTCCTGTATTCAGCAAACATGCCAGTAAAAGAATTTCCTTGGCATACAGACAACATGGAAATGTCCTTTTAAAAATCAGTTAATACCAACAGAACTCATGAGCTAGCTGGAACCATTTCCTATGCTATGGAAAGAACACTTGAATAAGGTTAACCAAGATATTTCACCCTCCCAGCCTCCCCCCTCCCCATCTATTTCTGGATGTCTTCTTTTGTTCACCCTTTGCTAATTATAGTGGCCTGCTTAGGTGATATTTATAGTCTTAAAAGAGTTGCCTGACTTTTAGAACACTTTATTCATGTATATTTCCTGTGTTTATTGTTGCCTTAACTAATTTTTTAAATTAAATTTACTTGATCCAAGATTTTATTTAGCAACAAATATCAAAGTAACTTTTCTTTCAACAAAAGTAAGAGCTGTATTTAGATGTAAAAGCATTTTTCTATTTCTGAATTTCTGAAAGCAGATTTTGGTTTCTTTTCCTCTCCAAGTGATGGGTATGACACATGATTCCAGAATTAGACAAAATGAAATTTCTTTTTTCACCACAATATGATTCTTTGGTATCTTATTTTACTAATTTATCTTATGTTATTTTGACTGTAATGGTTGCTTTAATGACTGGGATGTTTCCAAGACACAGTGTTAAATATTTATTTGTCCAGACTCCCCCAATGTTTACCCGATCACCTATAACTGAACTTCTGTCAGTTACAGAAGTGGAAAAAAGACATGGATCATGTCCACCTAAAGTTATAGCTTCCCTTTCCTACTGGCACGATGTTTTATCTCTTAGTTTTCCTTAATTCCTTCTTAAATCTGCCCTTTTATTTCTTCTGTAGTTGCTCTACAAACATGCATGTATTGATGCCAATAGCAACAACTTTCAGTCCCTATTTCAAAACAGCAAATAAAGAACATTTTAGGGAAAAATTTGGTGCATGCCTTTCAATGCTGCTGAAAGCAGATTTTGGGAAATGCTGAAGCAAAGCGCAAGACTAACTAGCGGTTCACCTCTCAGCAGAGACCCTTTCTCCTTCCCCGGCAGCTGCCATCTGCTCGGGCAGGCATAGGCAGCGGTCAGGGCACTGCACCTCTGGGGAGGACAGACCCGGGCAGCTACGGCCCGTTCAGACCACTGCCGCCCTGATGCCTGCACATCGCCGGCGTATCTCATCGCCGGCGTATCTCCATTTTACACCCACGCGGTGTTGCCTGGCGGGACCGGTAAAGTGCAGAGCAGCCAGTTGAAGCCCACTCCGAATGGGGACACGGGGAAGGGGTTTGAGCGCCACGCGGGTGCAGAAACACGAGCAGCAGAGCGGCTACCCAGGGGATGGTGTCCAGCCTCGCACGGTGCCTCAGGCTGCGCGCCCATACCCCTTTACACAGCAAAGAGCCAATCTCAGCTCAGGGTGAAGGAACGTGTGAGAGAGGCAGAGCCGCAGCCCTTCAGCAACTGCTTTTTTAGGGTTTGCTGCCAGAGTTATTTGTAGATTTCCAGTGCAGGGCACAGTTCCTCTTCCCGACGCAGGGCCCTGAGGGCACCTGCAGGCCCCTAATGGCCCTGAGGGCCCCGCCTGGCCCCCACCCACGGCACCATTTAAACTCCAGCCAAGGCCCTAGCTATCCCTGCACTACCTCAGAGGCAAGGCTCCCTTGCTGCTTGTGCATGCCCTTGCCTCGTCCCCTCAGATCCTGTCTCATCCCTGGGGCCTGTGAGGGCGGTAGGGTGGGCCGATCCTGCCGGCACCCCTGGGGCTTGCCCTGGGCAGAGGGGCGGCAGGCCCGTGTCCCCGAGCCAGGCCAAGGTGGCCGCAGAAGCAGCGCCTGTCGGTTCCTGTGGTGTGTGGAGAGCATGTGTTTCAAATCAATTTTATAACGTGGTAGGACAACGTGTTGTGTGTGCTTTTTATTCAGAGTTGAAATGGTTGCGAACTTGGTAATTAAGAGGTTTCTTCTTAAAAAAAAAAAAAAAAAAAGTCAGAAAGC